>Ga0209025_1002755_pt1 | contig 17775 bp, 19 predicted proteins | sample AraplaMF_Col_mLB_FD_184256 | JGI IMG/M metagenome (GOLD analysis project Ga0209025, IMG submission 184256) | Arabidopsis root microbial communities from the University of North Carolina, USA - plate scrape MF_Col_mLB (SPAdes) (version 2) | ecosystem: Host-associated > Plants > Roots > Endosphere... | reverse complement strand
CAACGAGGCCGGGAAACTGCGTGTGGGGGGCCTGGGCTTGTCGGGCATTCAGCCTCCGATCGCCCATGTCACCCTAATTCCCGTGTCTCAGTCCAGGGGTGCAGTCCAATGCATTTTTTGCGCGCCTCCACCTCCACCTTCGCCTTGGCGTCGGCCAATCAGAAGAACTCCTTCGGATCGAAGACCAGGGAGAAGCCTTCGTCCGGCCAGCCGCCCTGGGGGACCGGCCAGGGCTGGCAGGCCGGGCTGGTGACCGCCCGCAGGGCCGTCTGCGCCAAGGCCGGGTCGCCGCCGTCATCGGCGATGGAGACAGCTCCGGGCGGTATCGTGCCGTCGGGGTTGACGCGGACGACGCGGATGGAGACGGGGCCGGCTCCCGCCGCTGCAGGCGCGGCGCTCCAGCAATGCCCGACCCTGCCGGCGATCGCGTTCTGCTCGCCTTTCGACAGGGCCGCCTGCCGTGCCCGCGGAAACGGGTACCGCCCCTGGCCGACATGAGTCGCGATCGCCGTCGGCGCGCCCGACGCCTGCGGCAGCGGCCCGGCAGACGGCGGTGCCGGCTCCGCCTGGACGCAGGCGCTCAGAATCAAAGCCTGCGCAACGCAGCGCGGGATCGTGGACAACGGCATTGCGGGTCGCCCCCCTTGTCATGCCGCCGTGATCGACGCAGGTGGCCCATGAGTATGGCCTACCCCACGGTGTCCAGGGATGGGTGTGATTGCGATGACAATCCACGTCTGATGGGCTTCCGCCCTCGCTTGGCGAGCACCGGTCGTCGCAGGATGGATCACCCTCCGCCACGCCGCCGCGCCCGCGCCGCCCGGGCCAGGCTCTCGGCCAGGATCAGCAGGCAGCCGAGAAGGATCAGCAGCCCGCCGCCGAGCCCCGGCAGCCCGGCCCAGCGGACCGCGGCCGAGACGGCGGCGATCAGCGCGATCGCGGCCAGCGCCAGGGCGCCGTCGTCGATGAACAGGCCCAGCAGCTCGGCCAGCACGGTCTTAACCGCGGTCATGGCGCGACCTCCCGGACCGGCGCGCCGGCGGGCGGCCGCAGCAGCCGGACCGCGGCGAAGGACACCGCCGCGACCACCGCCAGGATGCCGAGCAGCGACAGGTCCGCGCCCGGCCAGTCGGCGCCCAGCCCCTCGCCGGTCCAGAACACGCCGAAGGATGTCAGTAGCAGCCCGACCGCGAATTTCAGCGTGTTCTCGGGCACCCGCGACAGCGGCCGATGGACGGCAAGGCCGATGATCAGCACCAGCAGGCAGGCCGCGGCGGCGCCGAGGCTGGCATAGCCGATCAGGCCGCGCCCGGCGCCGACGGCGATGACGATGAAGACGACCTCGACGCCCTCCAGCAGCACCGCCTTGAATGCGGCGACCCCCGCCAGCCAGTCGGCCCGGCGCTCGGCGCTGCGGCGGCGCAGTTGGTCGGTCTCCGCCGCGAACGCCCGCGCCTCGTCGCGCAGCGGAATCAGGCCCGCGGCCCGCAGGATCGCCTTCCGCAGCCAGCGCAGGCCGAACAGGATCAGCAGTGTGCCAATCGCGAATTGCAGCGCCTCGATCGGCACCAGCTCGAGCAACGGCCCGAGCAGCAGGACCAGCACGGCCAGCACCGCCAGGGCGGCCGCCGTGCCGATGAAGGCCGGCCGCCAGCTCTGCGACAGGCCGACGGCGAGGATGATGGTGAATGCCTCCACCACCTCGACGAAGGAGCCGAGGAAGGAGGCGGTGACGGTGGAGAGAATCGCGGTGGTGCTGGTCATGGCGTCCGTTTCGGCCCCCGTCTCAGCCAGAGCTTGTCGATCTCGCCGCGCAGCGCACCCAGCGTCTCCAGGCCGGCCAGGGCGCGGTCGCGGTCGCGCGCCGCCAGGGCGACGACCAGCGCCTCGATCAGCAGCATGGTGCCGGCATGCATCGCCAGATGGTCGGCCCGGCCGCGCGGCACCGGCAGGATCTCGGCGACGCGGTCGCGCAGGAAGGGCCCCAGGCTGTCGCTGACCAGCAGCACCGGCACCCGGTGCCGCTCGGCGACGTCGAGCGTGACGGCTACCTCGCGATAGATCGGCGCATAGGCGATCAGGACCAGCGCGTCGCCCTCGGCGACCCGCAGCAGCCGGTCGGCCAGGCCGATGCCGGTCGCGGCCAGCGCCTCGCTGGGCAGCCCGATGCGGCTGAGCTGCAGCGCGGCGTATTCGGCCAGGCTGCCGGAGGGGCCGATGCCGAAGACATGCCGGCGCCGAGCGGCCGCGAGGATCTCCACGGCATGGGCGAAGGGCCGCTGAAACCCGGGGGCGGCCAGGGCATCCGTGGCCTCGCGATGGATCGACAGCACGTGCTGCAGCGCGCCGGCCGCGTCCTCACCGACGACATCGAGGGTGCGGCGCATGCGGCTGCCCGGCGTCGTCGACCCGGTCAGGTCGGCCAGCAGCGCCTCGCGCAGCTGCTGCAGCCCGTCGAAGCCGAGCGACCGTGCCGTGCGCACAACCGTGGCGTCGCTGGTGCCGGCCCGGGCCGCGATCTCGGCGGCGGAGGACAGCAGCACGGCCTCCTTCTGCTCGACGACGAAGCGGGCGACCCGCTGCTCCGCCGGCGACAGCCGGCCGATCGCCGCCTCGACGCGCTGCTCCACCGGGATAGGGGCGAGGTCCGTCACGGTCACGTCTGGACACATCGATGTTGCAACTGCTACATTTACTCATATACGAAGCAGTTGCTACAGAGAAGTGTTGAGGTGCGGCCTCGTCGCCATCGGGTCAGACGTCGTCCCGGCGCGCGGCGGACAGGATCGATTTCAGATGGTCGACGATGCGGGCGGCGTTCGTCGGCCGGGCGGCGGGCCCGGCCTCCGCTTCCTCCGGCTCGCCCAGGCGATCCGGCTCGTACCTGCCGTCCGGGGCATCGCCCGCCCCTGATCCGTCGAGCGGATCATCGGTCGAGGGTCGCACGACGGACAGCTGTAGCCCGGAAATCGACTTGTTCTCGCCAGACATTGCTAAACCTCTGAACCAGAATATCGGAAGAAGATTGAAAGGAGTTCTGTATATAGATCGACCGCGCATGTTGATGAACCCGATTGAGTGAGATAACGGATTTTTAATTTTGGCCTTAATTTGGCAGGTCATCGCTTTGTCGTGGCTTGTTGTATATTTTTGGTGGAAATTATTGAAGAAGATATTTCGGAGGTGGTTGGTCTTGCCGTCGGTGTTGTTTCGGTCGGGCCGGAGCGTTGGGAGTTGCGCGTTGCGATGAGGATCCTGCTGATCGAGGACGATGCGGACACCGCCGCCTATGTCGCCGACGGCCTGACGGCCAACGGGCATGCGGTGGAGGCGGTGGACGAGGGGCCGCGCGGCTTCCTCGCCGCCGCCAGCGGCGCCTTCGACATCCTGGTGGTCGACCGGATGGTGCCGAAGCTCGACGGGCTCGCCCTGGTCCGGCGCCTGCGCGCCGCCGAGGTCGAGACGCCGGTCCTGTTCCTGACCGCGCTGGGCGAAATGGAGGACCGGGTCGCCGGGCTGGAGGCGGGCGGCGACGACTACCTGCCGAAGCCCTTCGCCCTGCCGGAGCTGCTGGCCCGCGTCGAAGCGCTGGGGCGTCGTGCCCGCCAGAGCACGGCGGAGACGGTGCTGCGCTGCGGCGACCTGGAGATGGACCTGCTGCGCCGGTCGGTCAGCCGGGCCGGCCGGCCGATCGAGCTGATGCCGCGCGAGTTCCAGCTGCTGGAGTACCTGCTGCGCAACGCCGGCCATGTCGTGACCAAGACCATGCTGCTGGAGACCGTCTGGCACCTGCGCTTCGACCCCAACACCAATGTCGTCGAGGCGCATATGAGCCGGCTGCGCGGCAAGCTGCACCGGCCCGCTTCGGCCGAGCTGATCACCACCATCCGCGGCGCGGGCTACCGCCTCGGCCCGCCGGCCTAGCCCGCCGATGCGGGCCCGGATCCTCCGCACCACCAGCTTCCGCCTGACCGCCCTGTACACGGTGGTGTTCGGGGCCTCGGTCGCGGTGATCCTCGGCATCCTCTACTGGGCCACCGAGGGCTACACCGAGCGCCAGTTCGACGCCACGCTCACCACCGTCGTCACCGAGCTGACGGAGGATTATCCCAACGACCCGCCCGAGGAGATCGCCAGCGACATCGAGCAGAGCCTGGCGCAGGATCCGCTCGGGCCCGGCTTCTACCTGTTCGAGGACCGCGACGGCCGCCGCCTGGCCGGCAACCTGCCGGCGATGGCGCCGGCGCCGGGGCCGGTGGACCTGACCCTGCCCGGCGGCGGCAAGGACGGCGGCGAGGTGCGGCTGCGCGGGATGGGCAAGATCCTGGTCGACGGCGCCTTCGTCCTCGTCGCGGCCGACCGGGCGCCGATCGACGATCTGCAGGAACTCTGGTTGCGCGGCCTGGGCTGGGGGCTACTGGCCACGGCGGTGCTGGGCGTCGGCGGCGGGCTGGTCGTCAGCGCCGGCGTGCTGCGGCGGGTCGACGCCATCAACCGGATTTGCCTGAAGATCATGGAGGGCGATCTCAGCCAGCGGCTGCCCGGGCGCGGCACGGATGACGAGTTCGACCGGCTGACCGGCGTCGTCAACGCCATGCTGGACCGGATCGAGGCGCTGCTGGAGGGGCTGCGGCAGGTGTCGACCGACATCGCCCACGACCTGCGGACCCCGCTTGGCCGCCTGCGGCAGCAGTTGGAGGGCGCCCTGCTGCGGTCGGGCACGGCCGCCGAATACGAGCGGTCGGTGGAGCGGGCGATGGCCGAGGCGGACCGGTTGCTCGGCATCTTCAACGCGCTGCTGCGCATCGCCCAGGTCGAGGCCGGCAGCCGGCGTCGGGGCTTCGCCCGGGTCGATCTGAGCGCCCTTGTGGGCACTGTCGCCGACGTCTTCCAGGCCTCGGCCGAGGAGCAGGGCCGGGCCATCCGCTGCCGGATCGAACCCGAGATGGCGGTGACCGGCGACGCGGACCTGCTGTCCCAGGCGGTCGCGAACCTGATCGAGAATGCCTTGCGCCACACCCCGGCCGGCACCGCCATCGACATCGCCCTGTCGCGCCTGCGGGACGGGCGTGCCGAGCTGGTGGTCGCCGACCGGGGCCCGGGCGTTCCGGCGGAGGAGCGCGAGCGGGTGTTCCGGCGCTTCTACCGGCTGGAGCAGAGCCGCCACACGCCGGGCAACGGGCTAGGCCTCAGCCTGGTCGCGGCAACGGCGCAACTGCATCGGGCCGAGGTCTCGCTCGGCGACAACCATCCCGGGCTGCGGGTCACCGTGCTGCTGCCGTAGCGCGGACTCGAGCTTGTAGTCAGCCTCCGCCCTCGCCGCCGGCGCCGGCCCGCAGACGGGTCGTAAACGCAATGTTCATTGCGCGCGCAGTTCATTTTCGTTCATGATACGTTCTATGAAAACAGATGCAGAGTCCGATGCGGGCCGCCGCGCGCCTCTGCGCCTCCCTCGGCATCGACTTCGACGCCTACCGGGAACCGAAGCAGCCCGACACCGGGTAACCGGCCGGGGCGGTCTCTCCTCCCAAAACCCCGTCATCCCCGCTTTCGAAAGCGGGGATCTCGTCCCACTCCAACGGAGAGAGATTCCCGCTTGCGCGGCAATGACGGCAGGAGGAGGGAGGTCATGGCTGTCGTGCAGGCCCGATCTCGGAGACCGTTTGGAAATGCGCCAGTAGCATTTTACAGACGGTCTCCGGTCAGCTCCGACCAGCGGCGGGCGAGGTAGTTGTGCTCGTCCATCACCGTGTTCCACACGGCGATGCGGCTGGCGCGGCGCCAGTAGGAGCCGCCGGAGCGCACCGCGCCGGCCCTGACCGCGACCCGGCCGTCGGTGCCCTCCAGGTCCTTCGCCGCCGGCTTGCCCTCGTACCAGTAGTCCCATTCGGCGGGGTCCAGGAACGGGCGCACCCGCTTCGGGATCGACATGTAGTAGCCCTGCCGGGCCATCACCGCGCCGGGCCAGCCGGACAGCCACCAGTTCAGATAGGCATAGGCGACGTCGAGCGCCCGGCCGGACAGTGGGGCTGCGATGCACAAGCCGCCATGCCAGGCGCGATAGCCCTCGCGCGGCGCCGCCTCGCGCACCGGCACGCCCAGGCCGGACAGGGCGACCGCGGCCGGGGCCCAGCTGCTCTGGATCGCAGCGCGGTGGTCGACCATCAGCCGCTTGGCGTCAGCCATGGTCTGCCAGAAGCCGCAGAAATGACCCTGCCGCTTGCGCGCGACCAGCAGGTCGATCAGCCGGTCGATCTCCGCCAGGGTCATGTTGCCGATATCGGCGAAGCTGGCCTCGCCGCGGGCCTGCAGCGCCAGCGCCGCGTCGAACACACCGATCGCCGGCTCGTCGACCAGCGCGACCCGGCCGCGCCAGCGCTCGTCCAGCAGCCAGCCCCAGCTCTCGGTCTCGTAGGGCTGGCCGGGCGGCACCACGGTCGGGTCATAGGCGAAGGCGTCGACATTGTGCACCGCCGGCAGCATGCTGATCTGGCGCGACGGCTGCGGCCCCAGCGACCGGTCGGGCTGGACATACAGCTTCTTCACCGGCGCGTCGCCGCGGCCGATCATGGCGTCGGCGCTCAGTCGCCCGGTCTTGGTCAGGTCGTTGACCTCGCCCCAATGCGGGATGCGGCCGGTGTCGATCGGCTGGATCGCCTTCCAGAACCAGACGATGTCGAGGTTGTGGAAGCACTGGTCGTAGATGTCGAAGGCGCCCGGCTGGGTCGCCGCCTTCTGCTGCGCGCCCAGGAAGTCCAGCGTCTCGTAGCCGATGGTGATGCCGAGATCGGCCTCGGCCCGCTCGCGGATGCTGTCCAGCAGCGTGATCTCGGTGCCCAGCACGCGCAGATGCGGCCGGCCCTCGGCGTGCACCGCCGGCTTGCTCAACGGGATGTCGGCTGCGTCCATGGTCCGTCCCCTGGGCGAAGTCGTATTAGAAGCGGATTTGCCGGCGGCTGGCCAGTGCGGCGGAGGGTCCGCTCCGGGCGATCACGCGGCGATCGTCGCGGTCTCGGCGAAGGCGGCCTGGAAGGCGGCGAAGGAGCGCTCGATCTCGGCCCGGGCGATGCCGCGGGTGATGAACACCAGCCGCGAGCGCCGGTCGCCATCCGGCCAGGCGTCGAGATGGCTCGGCGCGTGCACGATGTGCTGCGCGCCCTGGACCACCACGGGCGTGTCGACCCCGGCGACGTGCAGCAGCCCCTTGACCCGCAGCACGTCGTCGCCGCGGCTGTGCAGCAGCAGGGTCAGCCACAGCCCGAACACGGTCCAGTCGACCCGGTCCTCGACCTCCAGCACGAAGGCGCCGATCTCCGGGCCGTGGCGGTTCACATCGTGCTCGTGGTGGTGGCCGGCGCCGGTCCAGCGCGCCAGGTCGAACCAGCGGCGGATCTCGGCCGGCTTGGTCGCGGGGTCGAAGGCGTCCTGGCCGACCAGCTCCTCCGCCGGTGGCGGGGCGTTGGCGGAGCGCCAGAGCGGCACCGCCGGGTTGAGGGCCTGCAGCCGCGACTCCAGCGCCGCCACCGCCTCCGGCGCGGCCAGGTCGGTCTTGGTGACCAAAATGCGGTCGGCCACCGCCGCCTGCTTCGCCGCCTCGGGCTGGCGGTCCAGCTGGGCCAGGCCGTTCACGGCGTCGACCGTGGCGATCACATTGCCCAGGCGGAAATGGTGGCGGATCACCGGCTCGCTCATCACCGTGGCCAGCACCGGGATCGGGTCGGCCAAGCCGGTGGTCTCGACGATCAGCCGGCCGAAGGCGGGGATGATGCCGGCCTCGCGCCGGTCGTACAGGCCGCGGATGGCGCGGCCCAGGTCGCCGCGGATGGTGCAGCAGATGCAGCCGCTCTGCATCAGCACCACATCCTCGTCCACCGCCTGCAGCAGATGGTGGTCCAGCCCGACCTCGCCGAACTCGTTGATCAGCACGGCGCAGCCGGCGAAGGCCGGGTCGGCCAGGATGTGGCGCAGCAGTGTGGTCTTGCCGCTGCCCAGGAAGCCGGTCAGGACATTGACCGGGATCGCCTCGCTCATCGCCCGTCCCCGGCGATGCGGTCGAGCAAAGCGGGGTCGAGCGGGTCGATGGTCCGGCCCCGCATCCGGGCCGCCGCCGCCCACACCGCCGGCAGCGCGTCGACGATCTCGCGCTGGCCGGTCGGGCTACTCAGCACGAAGGCGCTGCCCTGCCAGTCGTCCAGCCGCAGCCCGAACAGGGTCAGGATCCGGTTGGCCGTGGCGGCGCGGTGCAGCCGCTCGGCCCGGCGGGTGCGGCCGGCGCCGAACACCTCCGGCCGGCCGGATTCCGCCGTCCAGTGCTCCTCGCCGCCGAGCACGCCGCACACGCCGCACATGGTGACTTCATCCTCTTCGTCGACAGCACGCCCAACCCCAAGGCTGTCATGCCCGGGCTTGACCCGGGCATCCAGAAGGTCTCGACACCCTCTGGATTGCCGGGTCAAGCCCGGCAATGACAACAAGGGGAAACGCTTCCAGAAACTACTTCTTCCGCGGGTTCCGCCGGGCGAAGTCGTCGGCCATCTCGTCCATGGTGACGAAGCGCACGCCGGGGTGGCGGATCATGTGGTTGTACAGCCGCTCCAGCATCAGCAGCACCTGCGGCCGCCCGGCGACGTCCGGGTGGATGGTGATCGGGAACACGGCGTAGTCGTATTCACGGTAGACCCAGTCGAACTGGTCGCGCCACATCTCCTCGATGTGCCGCGGATTGACGAAGCCGTGGCTGTTCGGCGACTTCTTGATGAACATCATCGGTGGCAGGTCGTCGAGGTACCAGCTGGCCGGGATCTCGATCAGGTCGGTCTCGACGCCGCGCTTCAGCGGCACCATCCACTCGCTCGGCTTCTTGGCGAAGTCGATCTTGGTCCAGCTGTCGCCGACCCGCACATAGTAGGGCTCGAAGTCCTTGTGCATCAGCGAGTGGTCGTACTTGATGCCCTTCTTCAGCAGCAGCTCGTTGCTGACCTGGCTGAACTCCCACCACGGCGCGACATAGCCGGTCGGCCGGCGGCCGGACAGCTGGGTCACCAGCGCGATGCACTTGTCGAGGACCTCCTCCTCCTGCGCCGGGGTCATGGCGATCGGGTTCTCATGGCTGTAGCCGTGGATGCCGATCTCGTGCCCGGCATCGGCCACCGCCTTCATCTGCTCCGGGAAGGTCTCGATCGAATGGCCGGGGATGAACCAGGTGGTCTTGATCCCCAGCCGGTCGAACAGCTTCAACAGGCGCGGGCTGCCGACCTCGCCCGAGAACAGGCCGCGCGAGATGTCGTCCGGCGAATCCTCGCCGCCATAGGAGCCGAGCCAACCGGCCACCGCATCGACATCGACGCCGAAGCCGCACAGGATCTCTTTCGCCATCAGGGGTTCCTCCTCTTGCTGGGCTGCCGCCGTGTCACGCGGCCGCCCGGATCACGGTCGCCTCGCCCGGCTGCCAGCCGAGCACGATCTCCTCGCCCGACCAGCCGGCGGCGTATTTGTCGACATGGCTCTCGACCCCGATCTCGCGTCCGTCCGGCAGGCCGATGGTCAGGTGCAGCGCATGGCCGGTGACGGCCTGGCCGATCAGCCGGCCGGGCAGGGTGTCGCCGCGCCCGGCCAGCGCAGCGGCCCCGGCGGCGCCGACGACGTCGATCGCCTCGGACGGCACCACCACCGCGGCGGCGTCGCCGACCTGCAGCGTCGGGTCGTTCAGCGTGCCGTGCAGCGGGCCGAAGCCGGTGACGACCCGGGCCACGGCGCCGTCCCGCGCCTCCAGCCGGCCCGCCAGCACGGTGTTGCGGCCGATGAAGCGGGCCACGAACTCGGTCTGCGGCCGGCGGTACACCACCTCGGGCGGGCTGACCTGCTCCACCCGCCCGCGATTCATCACCACGATGCGGTCCGACAGCGCCAGCGCCTCGGACTGGGCGTGGGTGACGAAGACGAAGGTGATGCCGATGTTGCGCTGGAGCAGCTTGAGCTCGGCCTGGATCGACTTGCGCAGATTGGCGTCGAGCGCGCCCAGCGGCTCGTCCAGCAGCAGGATGTCGGGCTCGACCACCAGCCCGCGGGCCAGGGCGGTGCGCTGGCGCTGGCCGCCGGACAGGCTGGAGCTGCGGCGGTCGGCGATGTCCGCCAGGTCCAGCACCTGCATCATGTGGTCGGCCTTGGCCCGGCGCTCGGCCGCCGGCAGGCCCTTCACCCTCAGCCCGTATTCGATGTTCTGGCGCACGGTCATGTGCGGGAACAGGGCGAAGTTCTGGAAGATGGTCGAGGTCGGGCGGCGCTCGGGCGGCAGGTCGTTGATCCGCCGCCCGCGCACCAGGACGTCGCCGGCGCTGATGTCCTCGAAGCCGGCGATCATCCGAAGCGTCGTGGTCTTGCCGCAGCCCGAGGGGCCGACGAAGGAGATGAACTCCCCCTTCGCCGCGCGCAGGTCGAAATCGATCACCGCCGGCGTGCCGTCCGGATAGGTCTTGCCGACGCCGGCGAGCTCGAGATCGTAGGTCACTGTGCGTCCCCTCGCTTCACCGCGTCAGGCGTTCAGGAACTCGTCCCATTTCTGGATCACGTGGTCGTACTGGTCCGGCCACTGGTGCCAGTAGGCGACATGGGCGGCGCGGGTGGCCAGCGAGCCGCCGTCGCGCAGGTCGCCCTCCTTGATGCCGCGGTCGGGCGCGCCGACCCAGGGCTTGCCCTCGTACCAGAAGCCGTATTTCTCCGGTGCCATCACCGACTGGATGTTGGTGGTGGGGGAGTAGTAGCCCTGCTCAGACACCGTGATCGCCGGCGGGCCGGACAGCCAGTAATCGGCATAGGCCGTCACCGCCGCCTGGTTCGGCGAGCTGGCGATCAGCGACACGCCGATGGCCCAGGCGCGGTAGCCCTCCTTCGGCACGGCGTAGCGGCAGGGCTTGCCCTGGGCCTTCACCGCCATCACCGCCGGCTGCCAGGCGTCGCACACCACCATCTCGCCCGAGGCCATCAGGTTGACCAGCTCGCCGAAATCGCCCCACAGGGCGCGGAACTGGCCGTCCTTCTTCTTCGACACCAGGAACTTCATCGCCTCGTCGATCTCGGCCTCGCTCGGGTTGCCGGGATTCTGAACACTGGAAAGGCCGAGCGAGTTCATCGCCAGGATGGCCTGGCCCAGCGCGATCAGCGGGTCGGTGTTCAGCCCGGACTTGCCCTTGAACTTCGGGTCGAAGATCGCGGTCCAGGTGTTGGCCTCCTCGTCGGACAGCACCGACGGGTTGAAGCCGATCGAATCGTAGTTGTAGACCGCCGGCACCATCCACAGCTCGGTCTGCGCCTCGTCCTTCCAGATCTGGCCGACGATCTGGGCGCCACGGGGCCATTTCGGGTCCGCCTTGGTAAAGGTGTCGCGGATGTTGGCCCAGTTCTTCAGCCCCGCAGCTGGAATGGCGGTGACGTTGTTGGTCATCACCACCGACGGCAGGCGCTCGCCAATGGTTTCCCAGCAGTCGTAATCGGTGGCGCCGGACAGGATCTTGGTCTGGGCATCGGGGAAGGTCGCCGCCGTGCCCTGGGTGCCGCCGACGCCGGAGGCCTTCTTGAAATCGGCCAGGATGCGGTCCTGCACCGTGACCGACAGGCCGATGGTGCGCAGCTGCTCCTTGGCCAGGGCGCCGGCCTGGGCATAGGCGCGGCGCGAGTTGAGGAAGGGCGTGCCGCCGCCCATCGCCAGGGCGGTGGCGCCGATCGTGCCCTGCAGGATCTGCCTGCGGCTCAGGCTCGGAAACTGTGCCATGCGAGATCTCCCGTTATCGTGAAAACCACCCGGAAACCGGCCCTTCTCTGCGGGGCCGTCAGTAGCGTCCGACCAGAAGCCCGCCATCGACGACGATGGTCTGGCCGGTGATGTAGCGGGCCGCCGGCGAGGCCAGGAACAGCGCCACATCGGCGATGTCGTCGGGCTCGCCGACCCGGCCCATGGGGATGAAGGCCGCCGCCTTCTCCAGCCCCTCGGGGCCGAGCGAATGCTCGCGCGACAGGGCCTGGGCGGTGCGGATGTAGCCGGGGGCGATGCCGTTGACGCGGATGCCGCTGCGCGCCAGCTCCACCGCCAGGCCGCGCACCAGCCCGACCACGCCGGATTTGGCGGCGGAGTAGTGCACATGCTCGTCCCAGCCATAGGCCACGCCCATGATCGAGGACAGGGCGACGATGGCGCCCTGGCCGCGGGTGCGCATGCCGGGCAGGGCGGCGCGGACCACGCGGAAGATGCCCTTCAGGTCGACGTCGAAGGTGTGGTCCCACTTCGCGTCGGTCATCTGCGACAGCGGCACGCGATGGGCGATGCCGGCATTGGCGACCAGCGCGTCCAGCGCGCCGTGCCGGGCTTCGACATCGGCGACCACGGCGTTGACCCGCTCGGTGTCGGTGACGTCGAGATGCTGGAATTCGCCACTGCCGCCGGCGTCGCCGATCGCCTTGGCGGTGGCGCGGCCCTCGGCCTCCAGCACGTCGGTCACGACCACATGGTGGCCGGCGCCGGCGAAGGCCAGCGCCGTGGCCCGGCCGATGCCGATGCCGGCTCCCGTGATCAGGGCAACCTTCCGGGTCATCATTCCTCCTACAGCATCACGTCGCCGGAATTGGGCCCCAGCGTCTGGCCGACATAGATCGCGGCGGCGGGGGAGGCGAGGAAGGCCACGGTCTCGGCCACATCCTCCGGCGCGCCGAAGCGGCCGAGCGGCAGCTGCGCCTTCTTCGCCGCGCGCCACTCCGCGGACAGGGCGCGCACCAGCTCGGTCTCGATCGGCCCCGGCGCCACCGCATTGACCCGCACGCCGCGGGCGCTGACCTCGCGCGCCAGCGCCTTGGTCAGGCCGATGATCCCGGCCTTGGCGGCGCTGTAATGCACCAGGTCGACGCCGCCGATCTGGCCCAGCTGCGAGGCGATGTTGACGATCGCCCCGTCGCCGGCCGCCAGCATCGCCGGCAGGGCGGCGCGGCAGCACAGGAAGGTGCCGCGCAGATGCACCGCGATCATCCGGTCCCAGTCGGCCACCGCCAGCGCCTCGAAGGGCGACTGGTGGACATGGCCGGCATTGTTGACCAGCAGGGTGCAGTCGCCGAACGCCTCGCACCCGGCGGCGAAGATCCGCTCCACCGCATCGGCGTCGGAGACATCGGCCCCGACCGCCTCGGCCCGGCCACCGGCGGCGCGCAAGGTCGCGGCCACCGCCTCGGCCCGGTCGGCATGCAGGTCGGCGATCAGCACCGCGGCGCCGGCCGTCGCCAGCCGCTGCGCGATCGCCCTGCCGATGCCGTTGGCGGCGCCGGTGACGATGGCGATGTGGTCGGCCAGCGCCCTCATCGCACCTCCTCCTGGATCGCCATGCGCTTGGCCCGGCGGACCGACAGCGCCATCAGCACCCCGTAGACGGCGAGCAGGGCGAAGGAGAACAGCGTGGTCAGCACCCCGAAGGCGAAGATGTTCGGATGGATCTCGACCGAGAAGGTACCGTAGATCGTCAGCGGCAGGGTCTGGCCGCCGCCGGCGGTGAACAGGGTGCGCGGGAACTCGTCGTAGCTGAGGGTGAAGGCGAACAGCATCGCGCTCAGCACCCCCGGGAAGATCAGCGGGAAGGTGATCTTGCGGAAGGTGCGGGCGGGGCTGACGCCCAGGCTCCACGACGCCTCCTCGATCGACCGGTCGAAGCGGTTGAAGATCGCCAGCATGACCAGGAAGGCGAAGGGGAAGGTGTAGACCACATGGGTGACGAAGGACGTCCCCCACCAGGCCCGCGGGATGCCAAGCTCGTTGGCCACCAGCGCGACGCCGAGCCCGACCAGCACGCCCGGCACCATCATGCCCAGCACGATCAGGTAGAAGACGATGCCGGAGCCGCGGAAGCGCGACCGGAAGGCCTGGGCCGACAGGGTGCCCAGCACCGTCGCCACCACCATGGTCATGAAGGCGAGGGTCAGGGACCGGACCAGCGCGTCGCCGATCGCCAGCGGTGCCACGCGCGACGGCGGCGCCCAGCCGAACAGGTGCTGGTACCAGTAGGTCGACCACTCGATGATCGGGAATTGCGGCCCGCCCTCGGGCCCGGACTGGAAGCTCAGCGTCGCCAGCACCGCCAGCGGGCCGTACAGGAACACGATGAACAGCGCCGTGAAGGCCATCAGCGCGGTGCGGAGAAGCGGCTGCCCCTGCATGGCCTACAGCTCCTTCCGCAGGTCGACCAGGCGCAGCAGCCCGGCGACGACGATGCCCATCACCACGGTCAGGATCACGCCGACCACGGCGGCGAAGGCCCATTTCAGCGACCCGACCTGGGTGACGATGATGTTGCCCAGCATGTTGACCTTGCGGCCGGACAGGGCGGCGGCGGTGGCGAACTCGCCCAGCACCATGACCGAGACGAAGATCGCGCCGACGATCACGCCGGGCAGGCTCAGGGGCAGGATCACGGTGCGGAAGATGCGGCCGGTGCCGGCGCCCAGGTCGCGCGCGGCCTCGATCAGGCTGGGCTCGATCCGCGACAGCATGAAGGCGATCGGCCCGACCATGAACACGACATAGATCTGGGTCATGCCGATGACGACGCTGAGCTCGGTGAACAGGAGGCCCGCCACCGGCTCCGACACCACGCCCAGCTTCATCAGCAGGATGTTGACAGCGCCCTCGGTGCCCAGCATCGGGCGCCAGGCCAGCACCCGGATCAGGAACGAGGTCCAGAACGGCACGACGCAGACCACCAGCAGGATGGTCTGGACCGTCTTGTTGCGGACGAACAGGCCGATATAGAGGGCGACCGGGTAGCCCAGCGCCAGCGTCGTCGCCAGCACGATCAGCCAGATCCGGACCGTGGTCCACAGCGCCGACAGGTAGGTCGAGGTGCCGAAGAAGGTGCCCCAGTTCTGCAGGGTCAGCGTCGGCTCGATGGTGAAGGTCTTCTGGGTCCAGAAGCTGACATAGACCATCATCGCGATCGGGACGACCAGGAAGGCGGTCATCCACAGGGCCCCCGGCGCCGCCAGCAGCGCCGCCACCCGCCGCCCGGTGCGCCGTCCTGGAACAGGGGCCGGTGCTGCCGCCTCGGTCATGGTTTCCGCTCCGACACTCATCGCCGTCCCCGCCTCAGCCGCGGAACACGAGGGCGTCCGCCGCCGGCCAGCGCAGCGCATAGCGGCGCCCGGCATCGAAGCTCCTCGGTCGGCGGTGGCTCAGATGGTATTCGACCTCGACCGGCCGGCTGCCGGCGACGTCGAACAGATAGGTCACCCGGGCGCCGGAATATTCGCTGGCGATGAAGCGGCCGGGCAGGGCGGCCTCGCCCGGCGCCGCCGGATCCGTCTCCTCGGCCACCGTCACCTTGTCGGCGCGGATGCAGTAGGCGGCGGCCCCCGTGGCGGCCTCGCCGGGCAGGGGCAGGGCGGCCTCGGCGAAGCGGAAGGCGCCGTCGCCGACCGTGCCCTCGAAGATGTTGTAACAGTTCAGGAAGCGCGCGACCCGGACCGATCCCGGCCGGTTGTACAGGGTCTGTGGCGGGCTGATCTCGGCGATCCGGCCGCGGTCCAGCACGGCGGTGCGGTGGCCCATCGCCAGCGCCTCCTGCTCGTTGCCGGTGACATGCAGGAAGGTGCCGCCGAGCTGGGCCTGGATGCGCTTCAGCTCGATCATCATCCGCTCGCGCAGATTGGCGTCGAGCGCGCCCAGCGGCTCGTCCAGCAGCACGATCTTGGGGTCGGTGACCAGGGTGCGGGCCAGGGCCACGCGCTGCTTCTGGCCGCCGGAGATCTGGCTGACGGCGCGGGCGCCCAGGCCGGTCAGGCCCAAGAGCTCCAGCGCCTCGCCGACCCGGCGGCGGATGTCCGCCTCGTCCGATACCGGGCCGCGGCTGCGGTGGCGCAGGCCGTAGGCGACATTGTCGAAGACGGTCATGTGCGGGAACAGGGCGAAGCCCTGGAACACGAAGCCGATGCCGCGCTCATGCGCCGGGACCGGCAGGATCGACCGGCCCTCCAGCCGCACATCGCCGGAATCCGGCGTCTCGAAGCCGGCGACCACCCGCAGCATGGTGGACTTGCCCGAGCCGCTGGGGCCGAGGATGGACAGGTACTCGCCCGCGCCGACCGCCAGCGACAGATCGCTCAGCGCCGGCGCGCCGCCATAGGCCTTGGTGATGCCGCTCAGTTCCAGGAGCAGTGTCATGCGTCCCCGAATCTCCAAGCCGTGCCCCTGAGTCTCACACCCCATCCGCGTCGTTCGGCGTGTGCCATTGCGCGTTGGTCGATGTGAAGCTCGGGAAGCCTAGTCAAAAATGATTTTGGTATGCAATAGTCTTTTTATGGTGATCGAAAGCTTCGCGATGTCGCGAGATCCGGTTCCTATCAGCCTCGTCAAGCCGCTCTGTCCAAGTTTAAGGCAGGTCCCGAGACCAAACGCGGCGCTTTGGGTATGCGGCAGTCATTTTCCCGGTGCCACTGCTCGCGCGATGGGCAGCGGGGTCTTGCGCCTTGGCGCCGCGGGGGCCATCAGAGGACCAGGATCACCGGGACGGGCGGAACGCTGCTGCAGGACATGACGGACACGGCGACGAACGCGTCCCCGCCGCGGCTCTACGAGATCGTCGAGCGTGCGCTGCGGTCGTCGATCGGCGCCGGGCGGCTGCCGGCCGGGCTGGTGCTGCTGGAGGGCCCGATCGCCGAGGTCTTCCAGACCAGCCGTGCCCCGGTGCAGCGGGCGCTGGCCCGGCTGGAGGCGGACGGGCTGATCCACCGCTTCGAGGGCCGCGGCTATCTGGTCGGGCCGGAGGCGGCCGGCGCCGCGCCGCTGCGCGCCGACATCCGCGGCTTCGGCCTGGACGCGGCGGAGGAGATCGACGAGGCGCAGCAGTCGCGCGCGTCCTGGGAGCGGATCTACGCCACCGCCGAGCGGCAGATCGCCTCCTGCCTGGTGTTCGGCCGCTACCGCATCGTCGAGGCCGAGATGGCCGACCATTTCGGCGTCAGCCGGACCGTGGTGCGCGACGTGCTGGGCCGGCTGCAGGAGCGCGGACTGATCGAGAAGAACGCCAGCTCGCACTGGATCGCCGGGCCGCTGACCGCCCGGGCGATCCGCGAGCTCTACGAGATGCGCCGGCTGCTCGAGCCGCCGGCCCTGGTCAGCGCCGCGCCGTCGGTGCCGAGCGGCGACATCGAGGCGATGTTGGACCGGCTGCGCCGGGCCGAGGCGGCAGGCCCGCGGCCGCCGCCCGAGACCATGGACGAGATCGAGGAGGACCTGCATGTGCGCTGCGTGCTGGCGACGCCGAACGCCCGGCTGGCCGATGCGCTGCGCCACAACCAGCTGCCGCTCCTGGCCACCCACGCCTTCACCCGCTCGCTCGGCATCGCCGACGACCAGCCGATCCTGACCGAGCACCGCCTGGTGCTGGAGCTGCTGGCGCAGGAGGCCTGGCCGGCCGCGGCGGCGGTGCTGGAGACCCATCTGCAGGCGGCGGAGCGCCGCGCGGTCGCCCGGCTCAAGACCCTCGCCGTGATCCCGGTCCCGGCCAATCTGGCGCCATATCTGACCAAGACGTCGGAGCACGGGTAGGCGCGGCGTTTCGGTCTACTTCCTTACTTAGTCCCCCCTCCCCTTGCGGGAGGGGGGCAGGGGGAGGGGTCTGCGCGGTCCGAACCGGATAGATCGTGGACAGAATGGACCGGCAAGATCGTTGACAGGTTTCCTGGTCGGCAAAGGGGGGCTTTGCCGATGCCATTCCAGGAGACACGAGCGTTGGACGAGGCGGTTCGTTT
>Ga0209025_1002754_pt1 | contig 17780 bp, 20 predicted proteins | sample AraplaMF_Col_mLB_FD_184256 | JGI IMG/M metagenome (GOLD analysis project Ga0209025, IMG submission 184256) | Arabidopsis root microbial communities from the University of North Carolina, USA - plate scrape MF_Col_mLB (SPAdes) (version 2) | ecosystem: Host-associated > Plants > Roots > Endosphere... | reverse complement strand
GACATCGAACTGCCGCAGATCAGCCACCTGCTGCAGACGGCCGAAGCCATACGCGCCGACGGCCACCCCGACTGGTTTGTGCTGACGGGGTTTATCCACGACCTGGGCAAGGTGCTGTGCCTGTTTGGCGAGCCGCAGTGGGCGGTGGTGGGCGACACCTTTCCGGTGGGCTGCCGTTTCTCGGAGCGCATTGTGTACCCCGAGTACTTCGCGCTCAACCCCGACAGCAACGATGCGCGCTACAACAGCGAGAACGGCATCTACACCCCCGGCTGCGGGCTGGACGCGGTGCACATGTCATGGGGGCATGACGAATATTTGTACCAACTCATGAAGCCGCATTTGCCGCTGCCGGCGCTGTACATGATTCGCTACCACTCGTTTTATGCGTGGCACAGGGAAGGGGAGTATGGGCACCTCACCGATGCGCAGGACAGGGCGCACCTGGAGTGGGTGCAGCGCTTTAACCCCTATGACCTTTATTCAAAGAACGACCGGCCGCCGGTGCTGGCGGAACTCAAGCCTTATTACGAGGACTTGATGGCCAGGTATTTGCCCGCGCAGCTCAAGCTGTAGTTGCGGCTGCGGCCTAACGCGAGCTGTTGCGCGGGTCCGACGCTGCGGGCAGCGCTGGGTCTACGGTCGGCCGTATGGTGGAGTCGCGCGGATCGGCCGGCGCGGGTTGCACCGGCTCACTGGGCACTGTTGCGCGGCGCGCGGGGTTGCGGTTGAGCGGATTGGGCGGGGGCCTGGTGGCGCTGGTGCCGGTTCCTGTGTTGCCATGGGGCGCGCTTGGGCCGGTGGTGGTGCCGTTGATATTGGTGCCGCTCGTGCCGGTCCCGGTGTTTGTGTTGGTGGTCGTGGTGCCCGTGGTGTTGCCATTGATGTTGGTGCCACCTGTGCCCGTACCCGTGTTGGTATTGCTGATGGTGGTACCCGTGTTGTTGCCATTGATGGTGGTGCCGCCGGTACCGGCTGTGCCTGTCGTTCCGCCGGTTTGCGCAATGGCCGGCGTGAGGCTCAATGCGGCCGAGAGCAATGCTGGCAGGCAGGCAAGGCGTGAATGCGGGCGATGGGCGTGTTGGGGGTGAAGTGCTTTCATCAGGGACTCCTGCTCAAAGGAACAAGGCAAACGGTACAAGGCACAAAGAGGTGTGCGATAGACCGACTGTACGCCCCCGGCCCAATTCGCGTTGCCGCAGTAAGGCCAAGGCGGCTGTACGAAGAAGACTACACAGAACTAAAGAACTACGGGGCTGCGGGGCTGTGGCTATTGGCTTACTGCGCTGAAGAGGAGGGCGGTACGGGGACGGCGGTGGCCACCAGTTCCTGGTAGCCGGTGGCGGCGTCATGCTGGCGGCTGAAGGCCCAGCCCGGCAGGGGCGCAAGCACGATCTCCGCCGTGGTGCGTACCGTGCAGCCGGGCATCACATGGCCGCCCCGCATCTCTCCGCGCGCGGTTGCCACGCTGGCGTGCAGGTGGACGCCGTCGGGGCTGAGCGTGCCTGACAGCGTGATCAATTCCAGTGGTTCGCCCAGCAGTGTGCCCTCGGGTTCGCCGGCATAACGGAGCACCGCGCGCGAGAGGCTGCCCACGGCCGAGATGATGCAGGCGGCCTTTGTGTTCTGGCTGGCTTGCAGTTCGGCGAATGCGCTGACGAGCGCGGCGCGGAGATCTTCTCCGGGGCTCAGGCGCAGGACCAGGGTGTCGGGCATGGGGCTAGGGTAATGCCGTGGCGGGTCTTGTTCAAGAGGCCGCGCAGCCGTGTTTGCCAGCCCCGCCTGTTACTTGCCGCCGCGCAGGCGCTCGATGAGGCCGTTGAGCTCGTCCATGGAGGCGAACTGGATGGCGACTTCGCCCATGTCTTCGCGCTTGCCGTTGCGCTTGACCTGTTTCTTGACGCGCACTTCCACGTCGGCCATCAGCAGGTCGGCGAGCTCCTCTTCAACGCGGCGGGTGTCGCGGGATTTTTCCTTGGCGGCTTTCTGGGGCTTGAGGGAAAACTCGGCGCTGAGTTTTTTGACCAGGTTTTCGGCTTCGCGCACCGACATTTTTTTGGCCGAGATCTGGTTGGCCGCGGTGATTTGCGCGGCGCGGTCCAGGGCCAGCAGGGCGCGGGCGTGGCCCATGTCCAGGTCGCCGGCCATCAGCATGGTTTGCACCGGGTCGGCCAGGTTGAGCAAACGCAGCAGGTTGGAGGCGGCGCTGCGCGAGCGGCCGACGGCCTGCGCGGCAAGCTCGTGCGTGAGGCCGAATTCCTTGACCAGACGCTGCAGGCCGTGCGCTTCTTCGAGCGGGTTGAGGTCTTCGCGCTGGATGTTTTCAATCAGCGCCATGGCGGCGGCCGATTCGTCGGGCACGTCGCGCACCAGCACGGGCACGCTGTCCAGGCCGGCGAGTTTGGCCGCGCGGAAGCGCCGCTCGCCGGCGATGATCTCGTACTTGCCGTCGTTGGCGCCGGAGCTCAGGCGCCGTACCAGGATGGGCTGCATGATGCCCTGCACCTTGATGGATTCGGCAAGCTCATAGAGCGCGCCTTCGTCCATGCGGGTGCGCGGCTGGTACTGGCCGGCGACCATGTCTTCCAGCCGCAGCGAGGCCGGCAGGCCCGGGCTGTTCGCCGTGCTGCTGGCGTTCTCGGCGTCGGTGGCGCTCTCGCTGACCTTGGGGCCCAGCAGGGCTTCAAGCCCGCGGCCCAGGCCCTTGGGTTTTTTGGTGACCATGTTGTCTATTCCTTCAATCCGTTTAATTCGTTTAATCCGTCAATGCTTGTGCATGGCGCAGTGTTATTGGGGCGTGAGGCTGCCGCCCAGGGACTGCAGCACGCCGCGCCACAGGGCGTCGCGCTCTTCGTAAGGTTGTGCGTCCTGCTTGCCGCTGGCCTGTTCCCAGGCCGATGTCAGCACCAGCACAATGCCGGTGGAGGGCTGCACATAGACCGTCTGGCCGTGGATGCCCTGCATGGCGAAGGTGCGCGCCCGCATGGGCATGAGCCAGAACTGGTAGCCGTAGCCGAAGTAAGGCGTGGCCGTGCGCGGCTTGAAGGCCGGCGGCTGGCGTGTCGCGTCGGTGGCGTCCAGCAAATACTCCAGCGGCAGGACCTGCAGCGCGCCAGGCTTGCCGGTGGCTTTGTCGATGGCGCGGCCGTCATTGGCCAGCAGCTGGCCCAGGCGCGCCCAGTCGCGCAGGCTGGCGTTGAAGCCGCCGTAGGATTGCTCCTGCCCGTCGGCAAAGACGCGCCAGAAGGCGTCGTGCTCGGCGCCCATGGGTTTCCAGACCCACTCGGTGGTGAGCTCGGACATGTTCTTGCCGGCGGCAGCCACCACCACGCGGCCCAGCACGTCGGTCTCTGAGCCGGCGTAGACAAATTTTTCGCCGGGCGGCGAGTGGCGGTCGGTGATGGACTTCAGCACGTCCAACGGTTTGCCCGCGCCGGGTGCACCGGCGCCGGCACGCGAGAGGCGGGCGATGTCGTCCTTGCCGTCATAGCGCTCGGTAAAAGTGAGGCCCGAGCTCATGCGCAGCAGCTGGCGCAGGGTGGTCGCGCCGTAGGGGCTGCCGGCGAGCTCCTTGACGTATTTTTCAGCCGGGTCGTCGAGCGAGGTGATCAGCCCCAGCGAGAGCGCCTTGCCGACCAGCAGCGAGGTCACGCTCTTGGCCATGGAGAAGGACAGAAAGCGCGCGTCCTCCTTGCGACCGTAACGGTAGTGCTCGGCGACGATCTCGCCATTCTTCAGTATCAGCAGGCCGGTGGCGCGCTGGCGCTCCAGGTAGTCGGCCAGCGTGTAGTTGGTGTTCTTGTAGCGGTAGCTGATAGACGCGGGGCTGGCCGCGCGTGGCAGCGGACTGGCCTCGGCCGGGCGTGCGACCACGCGGGTCTGCACACCATGCACCTTGTCCATGGCCGACCAGGAGCCGACACGGTAAGGATTGCTGTACCAGGTGCTGGCGTTGCCCAGCGGGTAGCCCTGCGATTTGCCAAGCAGCTCTTCATCGGGCTCGGCATGCAATGCGGTGCCGGCGAGCGAGGCGGCGAGGGCGGCCACCGCCAGCGCGGTGGATGCAAAGCAGGAACGCGAGCGGGAGCGGGCGAAAGCGCGAGGCAAGGGCATGGGTTCTCTTGTTATGAATGTCGGTGTTGGAGAGAAGCGGGCAATGCTTGAAGGCGCTGCAATTTTTCATAAGCCTCGGGCCAGTCGCCCAGGCCGCTGTCGGCATTGAGGTGGCCGCGCTGCCCGGCGTCGACAAGCTCGGCGCCCCAGGCCGCCGCGAACCGGCGGGCACGCTCGGGCGCGCAGAAGGGGTCGTCGCTGCTGCAGAACACCACGGTGGGAAAGGGCAGCCTGCCCAGCGGCACCGGCGCCCAGCCCGGCAGCATCTGGCGCACATCGTCACGCTCCACATCGGGCGGCGCGACCAGCAGCGCGGCCTTGACGCGGTGGGTGTTGCGCGAGTGCGAAGCCCAGGCAGCCGTGAGCATGCAGCCCAGGCTGTGCGCGACCAGCACGGCCGGCTCGTCGCAAGCGAGCAGCACCTCTTCTAGCCGCGCGCTCCAGTCGCCGCGCAGAGGCCGCATCCAGTCGTGCTGCTCGACCCGCGTAAAGCCGTGCGCTTTCTCCCAGCGGCTTTGCCAGTGGCCGGGGCCGCTGTTTTGCCAGCCGGGGAGTATCAGGACGTTGCGGGGGTTCATGCTGCGCGGGGCTTGATTGCTACTATATTTATAGCGAAAAGGCGCCTGTGTATGGGGCCTTGACCGGTTTGAATCACATCGCCTTGATGCGGTCGACCATCTCTTCGGCGAAAGTGATAAAGGCCTGCGCGCCGCGGGAGGCAGGGTCGAACACCACGCCGGGCAGGCCGTAGCTGGGCGCTTCGGCCAGGCGCACATTGCGCGGGATCACGGTGTTGAAAACCTTGTCGGCGAAGTGTTCCTTGAGCTGGTCGCTGACCTGCTGCTGCAGGGTGATGCGCGGGTCGAACATCACGCGCAGCAGGCCGATGATCTGCAGGTCTTTGTTGAGGTTGGCGTGCACCTGCTTGATGGTGTTGACCAGGTCGGTCAGGCCTTCGAGCGCAAAGTACTCGCACTGCATGGGCACGATGACGCCGTGGGCGCAGCACAGGCCGTTGAGCGTCAGCATGCTGAGGGACGGCGGGCAGTCGATGAGCACGAAGTCGTACTGGCTGTCGACTTCGGCCAGGGCGAGCTTGAGGCGCTTTTCGCGGCGCTCAACGTCGACCAGTTCTACCTCGGCGCCGGCGAGTTCGCGGTTCGCGCCCAGCACGTCGTAGCCGCATTTCTCACTTCGCACCCGCGCCTCGGCCACCGAGGCGGATTCGAGCAGCACGTCGTAGACCGTCATCTCCAGCTTGCGCTTGTCCACGCCCGAGCCCATGGTGGCGTTGCCCTGCGGGTCCAGGTCGATCATCAACACCCGCTGGCCGACTTTGGCCAGCCCCGCCGCCAGATTGACTGTGGTGGTGGTTTTGCCCACCCCGCCCTTTTGGTTGGCAACGCAGAATATTTTGGCCATGTGTGCTTTTAGTTTTTGTTCGAAGAGGACGCGAGATGCGATGGCGGCTTATTTGGAGACCGCGAGCTTGAGGCCGAAACCGATCAGGAAAACGCCGGCGAGCTTGTTGAGCACGGCGGTGATTTTGGGGTTGGCGCGAATGCGCTCGGCCAGGTGGTAGGTGATCATGACCGAGCACAGGCCGTACAGAAAGGTGAGGGCGGCAATCGTGGCGGCCATCACGGCAAAGGTCTTCAGGCCCTGGTGCTGGGCCGGATCGACAAACAGCGGGAAAAAGGCCATGTAGAAAACAATCGCCTTGGGGTTGAGCAAGGTGATCAGCAATGCCTGCTTGAAATAGTGGCGCGGCTTGATGTTGAGTAGCGGTGCATCGCCGGGCTTGGCTACCAGCATCTTGATGCCCAGCCAGGCCAGGTAAATGGCGCCGGCCCACTGGACGATGTGAAAAGCCGTGGGGTAAGCCGCCATGATGGCCGACACCCCGGCCACTGCCGCCCACAGCAAAACCTGATCGCCGGCGATCACGCCAAAGGTCGCACCCAGGCCGCCGGCGATGCCGCCTTTGCTGGTCGAGGTGATCAGCGCGAGGTTGCCCGGGCCGGGAATCAGCAAAAACACAATGATGGCGACGACAAAAGCGCCGTAGTCGGCCACACCAGTGGTAGCGACGAATGAGCCCAACATGGAGGTTCTCCAGAAAGTAGAGAAAAGTGAGAGGGTGAGTTTACGACAGGGGTGCTGCGCCCCAACGCCAAATCAGCCGATCAGGACTGATTCAGCAGTTGAGAAGGTATCTTTTGGCGCCCGAACAACGGACCGGGCGACGCCGTCCTATCTCGACAGCCCCCGCAGTCGGACTCAGGCGGCGGTCTTTTTCCGCATCCAGACAATGCAGCGCTCGGCATCCAGCCCCGGCACCTGCAGCTGTTCCACGTGAAACACCTCGACCCCGGCCGGCAAAGCGGCAATTTCATCCGCCGGGTGTTTGCCCTTCATGGCCATCCAGGCGCCTTGCGACGCCAGGGCGCCGACCGACCAATTGGTGAAATCGGGGAGCGAAGCGAAGGCCCGGGAGCAGATCACCTCAAACGGGGCGGCTATGGTTTCGACCCGGGCATGCAATCCCGAGAGATTGGGCAGCTTGAGCGCCAGCGCCGCCTGTTTGATAAAGGCGGCTTTTTTGGCGACCGTGTCTACACAGGTGACGGCCACTTCCGGGCAGCAGATCGCAATCACCACCCCAGGCAGGCCGGCGCCGGATCCCACGTCCAGCAGTCTGGCGCTCAGCCCCAGCCCGGCTTTTTGCAGGTGGCGGCGTAGCGGAAGCACCGCGGCCAGGCTGTCCAACAGGTGGTGGGTCAGCATTTCCGCCGGGTCGCGCACGGCCGTGAGGTTGTAGACCTTGGTCCACTTGCCGATCAAATCCCGGTAATCCAGCAGCTGGCCGACCTGGGCATCGCCCAAATCCAGTTGCAGCGCCTTGAGGCCGGCGCGCAAATCCTGTTCACCGGGCCGCATCAGGCTTTGGCTTTTTCGTTGGCGGCGTCGGCACCGGCAGCCTGGAGCGGAACCGTGTTTTTCCACAGGTTCTTTTTCAGGTGCACCAGCAGCAGGGAGACGGTGGCCGGCGTGATGCCCGAGATGCGCGAGGCCATTCCCAGGGTTTCGGGTCTGTGTTTGGCCAGGGTCTGGCGCGCCTCAAAACTCAGGGCGGAAACCTGCAGATAGTCCAGGTCAGCCGGGAGTTTGAGGTTTTCATAGTGGGCGGCGCGCTCGACCTCGGTCTTTTGCAGGTCAATGTAGCCGGCGTACTTGGCGGTGATTTCGATCTGCTCGATCACGCTTTTGGCCAGGTCGTCGCTGGCCGCGGCTTCGGCTGCCAGTTCGGGGTTGGCGTATTTGCCTTCCTCCAGCGACATCAGCCCGGCGTAGTTCACGTCCGGGCGGCGCAGCAGGTCCAGCAGGTTGTACTCGCGCTCAATCGACTTGCCCAGCACGCGCTCGGCTTCGGCCGCCGGCAGGTTGTTGGGGTTGACCCAGATCGCCCTGAGCCGGGCTGTTTCACGTGAAACCGTATCGCGTTTGCGGTTGAAGGCGTCCCAGCGGGCGTCGTCGACCAGGCCCAGTTCGCGGCCTTTTTCGGTGAGGCGTATGTCGGCGTTGTCCTCACGCAGCATCAGGCGGAACTCCGCCCGGCTGGTGAACATGCGGTAGGGCTCGGTCACGCCCTTGGTGATCAGGTCGTCGACCAGAACACCCAAATAGGCCTCGTCGCGCTTGGGCAGCCAGGCATCCTTGCCCTGACATTGCAGCGCGGCATTGATACCGGCGAACAGGCCCTGGGCCGCCGCCTCTTCATAACCGGTGGTGCCGTTGATTTGGCCGGCGAAGAACAGGCCGCCAATCGCCCGGGTTTCAAAGCTGGACTTGAGCGCCCGCGGGTCAAAGTAGTCGTACTCGATGGCATAACCGGGCCGCAGAATGTGGGCGTTTTCCATGCCGGCCATGGAGCGCACCAGGTCGTACTGGATGTCAAAAGGCAGGCTGGTCGAGATGCCGTTGGGGTAGATCTCGTGGGTGGTCAGGCCCTCGGGCTCCAGGAAAATCTGGTGGCTGTCCTTGTCGGCGAAGCGGTTGATCTTGTCTTCCACGCTGGGGCAGTAGCGGGGGCCGACACCGTCAATCTTGCCGGTGAACATGGGGCTGCGGTCAAAGCCGGAGCGGATGATCTCGTGGGTGCGCTCGTTGGTATGGGTGATCCAGCACGGCACCTGGCGCGGGTGAGCGATTCCGCCGCCCATAAAACTGAACACCGGCACCGGCCCTTCGATGCCACCAGGCATGCCGTCGCCGGGTTGTTCTATGCACTTGCTGAAGTCAATCGTGCGGCCGTCAATGCGCGGCGGGGTTCCGGTTTTCAGCCGGCCCTGCGGCAGCTTGAGTTCCTTGAGCCGGCTCGACAGCGACACCGCCGGCGGGTCGCCCGCCCGGCCCGCCGAGTAATTGTTGAGGCCGACGTGGATCTTGCCGTCCAGGAAAGTCCCGGCCGTCAGCACCACGGTGCGCGAGCGGAACTTGATGCCGACCTGGGTGACGGCGCCGACCACGCGGTCGCCTTCCACCATCAGGTCGTCGACGGCTTGCTGGAACAGCCAGAGATTGGGCTGGTTCTCCAGCCTGCGGCGGATGGCCGCCTTGTACAAAATGCGGTCGGCCTGCGCCCGGGTGGCGCGCACGGCCGGGCCCTTGGAGCTGTTCAGGATGCGGAACTGGATGCCGCCTTCGTCGGTGGCGAGCGCCATGGCGCCGCCCAGGGCGTCCACTTCCTTGACCAGGTGGCCCTTGCCTATGCCGCCTATCGAAGGGTTGCAGCTCATCTGGCCGAGCGTCTCGATGTTGTGCGACAGCAGCAAGGTCTTGCAGCCCATGCGGGCCGAAGCCAGGGCGGCCTCGGTGCCGGCATGGCCGCCGCCGACCACGATCACGTCAAATTCTTGGGGGTAAAACATGGTCAGGCTTCTATCAGTTCGGTTTTCAAACCCACGGCCTGGGCAGCCGCAGCCTGGCGCTTGTCGGCCGTCACAAACAAATCCACGCGGGCTGCCTGTGCCGTGCCAATGTGCAACGCGTCCATGCCGCGCAGCGCGGCCAGGCGCATCGCAGCAATCGCGTAACGTTCAGCCTGCCCCGTCAATGGCATCACCGTCAACTCATCAAAGTCCGCGTGAATGACTGCCAGCACACGGCTGTATTCATCTTCCGTAAAAGAGCCTTCGCGCCATTGGCGTGTCAATGCGGAGGCCACCTCCGTCTTGCAATGCACGGCAGCGGTGACACCGCTAGCCAGTGCCTGCAATGCCAGGACCCGGTCAACACCTGCCTCACCGCTGTAGCGCTTGAACAGCGCCGAAGCATCAAACAACACATTCATTACCAGCCACCTTCGCGCTCTTCGATGATCATTTGCGCACCCGATTTGGCTGGGGGCTTCAGGTAACGCAGCGGTTCGATAGGCCGCTTCCAGCTCGGGACTTTGGCCGTGTCTTCTGTAGCTTTCAGGGGCACCAATTCGGCCACCGGCTTGCCGTGCCGGAGTATGCGCACGGTTTCGCCTTGTTCGACCAGGTCAATCATGGCCGATGCATGGGCACGGAATTCACTGAGAGGAATGGTATGCATTTTGTACAAAATTCAATGTTTTGTACATTTTAGCGGGTTTGTGCTTGCAAGGCGCTTCGCACGCAGTTTTTCACCCTGCGGCCTGTGGTGAAATCGGGCGCATGAACGCCCCCCAAAAACTCCTTATCTTCGCCGGCAGCACCCGCCAGAATTCCTACAACCGCAAGCTGGCCCATGTCGCGGCCACCCTGGCGCGCGCAGCCGGCGCCGAAGTCACCCATATTGAATTGGCCGACTTCGACATCCCCATGTACAACGCCGACCTCGAAGCCAAGGGGACGCCGCCCGACGTCATGAAGCTCAAGCAGATCATGTACGAGCACCCGGCCTGGATCATCTGCTCGCCCGAATACAACGGCAGCTACACCGCGCTGCTCAAGAACACCATCGACTGGGTGTCCAGCCCCGTCAAGAGCGACCCGGCCTGGCACGAGGGCTTCAAGTCTTTCAGCGGCAAGGTGGTGGGCGTGCTCAGCGCCTCGCCCGGCGCACTGGGCGGCCTGCGCTCGCAAAGCCACCTGGTCCCGCTGCTGCTGAACGCGCAATGCTGGATCGCGCCCAAGGCCTTTGCCCTGGGCCGCGCGGGCGATGCGTTTGACGCCGAGGGCAAGCTGGTCAACGAGGCCAGCATCAAGAACGTGCAGGCGGTGATCGACCAGGTGCTGTTCGCCTCGCAACGCCTGGCAGCATGACCGCGCGCCCGGGCCGCTGGTTGTGCAGCCTGGCGGCCTGGTGCCTCGCCTCAAGCACTTATGCCATGGACGTGGAGATCAGGGAGCCCTATATCTTTCTGTCGGGCAAGGTGACCGGCAATGAGCAACGGATCTTGCAGACCGCGATAGAGGAACACCCCGGCATCGCGACGGTGGTGCTCAAAAACTCCTCCGGCGGGGACGCCCGGTCCGGCTACGCCACCGGCGAATACATCCGTGAAAAAGGCCTGGCCACCTTGTTATCGGGCTATTGCCGCTCTTCCTGCTCGCGCATGTTTCTTGGCGGCAAAACACGCGCCTACTCCGACGACCAGCCTCTCGACAAAACAGCGGTGGCCTTCCATGGCAACTACGCGCAGGACGGCAGCCTGCAGCAGGCGCGCATGCCGGCGTTGAAAGCCTGGATCATCAAATACAGCGACGGCAAAGCCAATCCCGAGTTGGTTGAGCAATGGGTCAACCTGTCCAACCGCAACGGCTTCGCGTATTTCTATCACCCGCAGGTGCCCGGCACAGGCACCGAGGGCGTGCTGCTGTGCCAGGGAAGCGAAGACCCGAAGCTGCGCAAGGAGCAGTGCGCAAAACCGGAGCAGGGTAACGCGCTGGCCAACGGGATTGTGACAACGCTGGAGATCGCGAAGATACCCCGGTGACCGTCGCATCAATCTGTAGCTGGCAGCTCCATACAGAGCAGATGGATCATGGGCTTCTCCTTGCCTGGGGCCCATCACGCCGCACCGTCCAGCAGCCGCAGCCCTACCATGCCGGCCACGACAAACGCCACGCACAGCAAGCGCAGCGGCGTGGCGCTCTCGCCCATCCAGAGGATGCCGATCAGGGTGACGCCGACCGAGCCTATGCCGGTCCAGATCGCGTAAGAGGTGCCCACCGGCAGGGTTTTGACGGCATGCGTCAAAAAGAAAATGCTGGCGCCCGCGGCGGCGACGCCCAGCACGCTGGGCCACAGGCGCGTCCAGCCCTGGGAGGATTTGAGGAGCAGGGCCATTGCGATTTCGACAATGCTTGCGGCGAGTAAATAGAGCCAGGCCATGGGGGGTCTTTCTTTAGTGAGAAGTTGATGAGGATTGAAGAGCCGCCAGCTTAGGTTTACGATTACCCATAGGCAAGTACGCACCTTTTGGTAACCATGACAATTCCCGACGACGGCAGCGCCGATTCCTCCACTGTGTTTAGCCAGGCCTGTCCTTCGCGGCAGGCGCTGGAGCTGGTCGCCAGCAAATGGGCGCTGCTGGTGATCCCGGCCTTGGCCGAGGGCCCGGTGCGCAACAACGAGCTGATGCGCAAGATCGAAGGCATCTCGCAAAAAATGCTGACGCAAACTTTGAAAGAACTCGTGCGCAACGGCCTGGTGCTGCGGTTTGACCGCCAGACCGTGCCGCCGCATGTGGAATACCAGCTCAGCACCCTGGGCCAGTCCCTCAGCGAAACCCTGATCCCGCTGGACAACTGGGCCGAGCGCAACCACCAGAAGCTGAAGGCTGCGCGTGAACGTTTCGACGCATCCTTTGCCTAGCAACCTGGTGAACTGACGCGTGGCGCCCTTAGGGTTAGCCTCATCAGCGGAATCACGTAACCGGGCAAGGCGCGTACCGTCCTATATTGGCCCCAGGACAACGATTCAATGATCCGGAGACAAGCACATGAAACAACACACCACGCGCCGCGGCGCATTGCAATTTGGCCTCAAGGCCGGCGGCGCCATCGCCGCGGCCTCGGCCTTTCCCGGCTTGCTGCACGCGCAGGCCGCCTGGCCCAGTAAACCCATACGCCTGCTGGTGCCCTTCGCGCCCGGCGGCAGTTCGGAAATCGTCGCGCGCTCGGCTGCCAATGAACTCGGCAAGAGCCTGGGCCAGAACGTGTTCGTGGACAACAAGCCCGGCGCCAGCGGCAACATCGCGATGCAGGAATGCGCGGCCTCCACCGACGGCCACACCATCATCCTGGGCCACATCGGCACCATGGCGGTCAATCCCTTTATCTTCGACAAGCTGCCCTTCGACACCAACAAAGACTTCAAGCCCATCTCGCTGCTGGCCAAGGTGCCCAGCCTGTACGTGATCAATGCCAATGTGCCGGCCCACAACCTGAAAGAGTTCATCGCGCTGGCCAAGTCCAAACCCGGCCAGCTCAACTACGGCTCGGCCGGCAACGGCAGCGCCGGCCACCTGGCGTTTGAATACCTGAAGATGGCCACCGGCATTTTTGTGCTGCATGTGCCTTACCGCGGCACCGGCCCGCAGCTCACCGACCTGCTGGCCGGCCGGCTGGAAGCCGCCAGCGTGGGCGCGCCCGCCATCCTGGCGCACATCAAGTCGGGCAAGCTGCGCTGCATCGCCACCGGCACCAAGGAGCGCCTGCCGCAGCTGCCCGATGTGCCCACAGTGGCCGAAAGCGGCTATCCGGGTTTTGAAATGACGCAGTGGTACGGCCTGAACGCGCCCGCCAACATGCCGCAGGCCCACATAGACCGCATCGCCGAAGCCTGCAGCAAGGCCATGCGCAACCCGCAGGCCACCGAGCGCCTGCGCGGTGACACGGCCCAGCCCGTGGGCGATACGCCCGCGCAATACGGCGCTTTCATCAAGACCGAGCAGGCGCGCTGGAAGCTGGTTGCCGAACGGGCGAAAATCAAGCCCGACTAAACTCGGCTTCCCATCCCCGACACAGGCGATCCCATGAACTGCCGCCCCGGCTGCGGTGCCTGCTGCATCGCGCCCTCCATCAGCTCCGCCATTCCCGGCATGCCGCAAGGCAAGCCGGCCGGCGTGCGCTGCGTGCAGCTGGGCGATGCCAACCAGTGCCTGATCTTCGGCCGGCCCGAGCGGCCAGCATGTTGTTCCGGACTACAGCCTTCCGTGGAAATGTGCGGGACATCACGCGAACTGGCCATCCAATGGCTGGATGACCTTGAGCGTTCCACGTCTACAACGCCGGCAACGTCCCTCACAGACTGATGGGCTGAGGCCATCGCTCTGCGGCCCCCCGAGGCGCCGCAAGCTGCTTGGGTCGGCCCGGCACCCATCGCGTTCTACCCGTGTTGATAGCGCCTACGGTAGCCCGCTACCGTAATCGCGGCCTGCACCAACCGTAATTTTCCGACTGGGCTGCAGCCTGGTTCCATCGCACACTGACGTCACAGCTTCTTGTGTGTGGACGGACTCCGCGTATCCAATATCGCCATCCAAGCCGGCTTGCATTTCCATCGATCAACAAAGGGCACCCGCCGTGAAGAGGTTACTTGCATTTGTATACGGCTTGACGGCCTATGCCATTTCCTTGGGCACAACCTTATACGCCGTCGGTTTCATTGGCAACTTCCTGGTCCCCAAGACCATGGATTCCGCACCGCATATCCACTGGACGCAGGCACTGTTGGTGAACGTCTTGCTGATCGGCGTATTTGCGCTGCAGCACAGCGTCATGGCCAGGCCCGCATTCAAAAAGGCCTGGACGCGGATTGTTCCTGAACCCGTGGAGCGTAGCACCTATGTCCTGGCCTCAAGCCTGGCCCTGATTCTGCTGTTCTGGCTGTGGCAGCCCATGGGCGGCGTTGTCTGGAGCGTGCAAGACACCAACGGCAGGGCGCTGCTCTACATCCTGTATGCGCTGGGATGGCTGACCGTGTTTGGCAGCACCTATGCCATCAACCATTGGGACTTGTTTGGCCTGCGGCAGGTTTACTGCTACTTGCGCGGCGAGTCCTACCAAACCATCTCGTTTGCCTCGCCAGGCCCTTACCGGTACGTACGCCACCCCATCTACCTGGGGTGGTTGCTGACTTTCTGGGTGACGCCCACCATGACGATCGCGCATCTGGTGTTTGCTGTTGCCACCACGCTGTATATCCTGATCGCGATCCGGTTCGAAGAACGCGACCTGATCGACTATTTCGGCGACACCTACCGGCAGTATCGCAAGCGCGTGGCGATGATCATTCCGTTTCCCGGAAAGACGCTTCGTTAAGGCCAAGGCGTCAACATGGCCGCTTGTGAACTGGTGAACATGTCTTGGACATGCTTTCAAGCACAGGGTATCCGCCCCATTGAAACGAGGCGGACGCTGGGCCAGGTGTCGTTGGACTGCGCCCCGGCCGACTCCTACAATCGGCGCGATGCACCGGGAACGACAACAGCAGATTCGTTTTTGCACCAGCGCAGACGGCACGCGACTGGCCGTTGCGACGCTCGGCGAAGGCGCGCCCTTGGTCAAGGCGGCCACCTGGCTGACCCATGTCGAGAAGGACCCGAGCAACCTGTTCACCCGGCACTGGGTGTCCGAGTTGAGCCGCGGCAATACCCTCATCCGCTACGACTCCCGCGGCTGCGGCTTGTCGGAACGGCAGGTCGAACGCATTTCCATGGAAGCCTGGATCGAGGATCTGGAGGCCGTGGTCGCCACGCTCGCCATAGACCGCTTTCCCCTGTTTGGCATGTCCCAGGGCGCAGCCATCGCCGTCAACTACGCGGCGCGCCACCCGGACAGGGTCAGCCACCTGGTGCTCTATGGCGCTTGCGCTCGCGGCCTGCTGAAACGCAATCCGCCGGCCAAGGTCATCGACGCGGCGCTGGCCATGCTCAAGGCGGCAGAACTGGGTTGGGGTTCCGACAGTTCGTCGTTCAGGCAAGTGTTCATTTCACAGTTGCTGCATGATGCAACGGCGGAACAGCAGCGCGCGGTCGACGAAGCGCAGCGGCTGACGATCTCCGGCGCGAACGCCGTGCGTTTCCTCGAGGAGGTCTTCGAGATCGACTTGCTCGAATCGGCGCCCAAGGTGCGCTGCCCAACGCTGGTGTTCCACGCCAAAGACGACCCCTGTTTTCCCTTCGAGGAGGGCCGTCTGCTCGCATCGCTGATTCCGAACGCGCGCTTTATACCGCTGGAGAGCAAAAACCACCTGCCGTTCGAGACCGAGGCCGCCTGGCCCGTGTTCCTGTCCGAATTTCGGGCCTTCCTGCCTGGGACCGGCGCCGAATCCACACCTCGTGATGCGAACGCGCCAACCACCACCAAGCCGCTGCTGACACCGCGGCAAATCGAGATCCTGCGCGAGGTTGGGCAGGGCCAGACCGACAAGCAGATTGCGCGCAAGCTCGCCTTAAGTCCGCGCACCGTTGAAATGCATGTCGCGAACGCACTGCTGGCCTTGAAGTGCCGCACGCGCGCCGAGGCGGTGAGGCGCGCAACAGAACTCGCGTTGATCACCCCGGCCCCCGGGTGACCTTGGCCACCCAGCTCCTTGGGCCCGCCCGCTTGGCGCACAAACATGTCTGCGCTCAGCCGAAATGTGCGGCGCGGATGCGGGCAGCGCGATGCGCTGGCTGGCCGGCTCGAAAGCGATACGCAGCCCGGCCCGCGCTAAGCCGCGCTAGGGCGACACATTGCCCAATGCCTCCAGCCGCGCGGCCGAGACAATCTCTATGCGACGGTAGCGCAGCGCGATCGCGCCCCCAGCCACCATGGCCTTGAGCTCCACCGAGAGCGTCTGGCGGCTGATGCCCAGCATCATGGCCAGCGCCTCCTGTGACACCGGCACCGCCGGCCTGGCCTTGGGCGCCATGGTGGCATCGCCGCGCGCCAGCAGCAGCAGGCGGCGCGCCACGCGCGCGCGGGTCGAGCGCAGCGCGGCGTCTTCCACCATGCCGTAGAGAGAGCGCACGCGCGCCGCGAGCAACCCCGCCACCGCACGCGCAAAGGGGGCGCCTTCCATCAGCGCGGCAAACGCCGGCTGCGGCACGACCAGCACCTCCGCCGCCGACAGCGCCGTGGCATCGTGGGTGCGCGGCTCACCGTCCATCAGCGAAATCTCGCCCATCCAGTTACCCGCCTCCAGCACCACCAGGATGGCCTCGCGCCCATCCTCGCGCAGAGAAGAAATCTTGAGCAGCCCGCCCAGCAGCCCGTAAAAACCGCCCGGCGCATCGCCCTGGCGGAACAGCATCTCGCCGGGCCGCAGGCGCAGCAGCTCGGCCGAGGCGAGCAAGGCCTGCCGGTCGGCCAGGGGCAGCGCGCCAAACCAGGGGTTGGCCGACATGCGCTCCATCAGCGAAGAGGAAGACGAAGAGGGTGGGAGCGAAGGTGTCGCGGGAACGATAGGCATTCGGCCAATTGTCAAATTTTTGACAGTTCGCCGTCAAGCGCGGACGTATCGTGCACCTGAACACCTTTAAAAACCAATCCGGAGACAAATCCCATGCACATTCCTTCCCTCAAAGAAGTCGTCAGCGCCGAAGAATGGCAATTGCGCTGCGACCTCGCCGCCTGCTACCGCCTGGTCGCGCTCTATGGCTGGAGCGACCTGGTGTTCACCCACATCAGCGCCAAGCTGCCGGAGTCAGTCTCGGGCGCCGGCAACCACCACTTCCTGATCAACCCCTACGGCCTGATGTTCGACGAGATCACCGCCTCCAGCCTGGTCAAGGTCGACGGCCAGTGCAACAAGATCATCGACTCGCCTTTCCCGGTGAACCCGGCCGGCTTTGTCATCCACAGCGCTGTGCATGAGGCGCGCGCCGATGCCGGCTGCGTGCTGCACACCCACACGCGCGCCGGCGTGGCCGTGAGCGCGCAGCAGTGCGGCGTGCTGCCCATCAGCCAGCAGTCGACCTTTGTGCTGGCGTCGCTGGCCTATCACGAGTACGAAGGCGTGGCCTTTCGCGACGAAGAGAAGCCGCGCCTGCAGGCCGACCTCGGCAAGGCCAATTTCCTGATGCTGCGCAACCACGGCCTGCTGGTCGTGGGCAAGACGATTGCCGACGCCTTCCTCAGCATGTACACCTTTGAGAACACCTGCCGCATCCAGCTCGACGCGCAGGCCGGCGGCCCGCTGACCGAGGTCAACCCGCTGATCGTCAAGGGTGTGGCCGAAGCCATGCGCGTGCAGACCGGCGGCATGGGCGGGGCTTTTGTCTGGCCTTCGCTGATCCGCAAGCTCGACAAACTCGACGACAGCTACAAGTCATGAGCGGCGGCTCACCCATCGTGGCCCAACTGCTGATCGCCGCGCTCGCGCTGGTCATGCTGGGCCTGGGCCTGACCCTGAAGGTTGAGGATTTCACCCGCCTGCTCAAATACCCCAAGGCCGTGATCGTGGCGTTGGTGCTGCAGGTCATCGTGCTGCCGGCGGCCTGCTACGCCATCATCGTGCTGCTCAATGTGCCGCCGCTGTTCGCGGTGGGGCTGATGCTGCTGGCGGCCTCGCCGGGCGGCATCTCGGCCAACCTGTTCAGCCACCTGTTCGGCGGCAACGTCGCGATGAACATCTCGCTGACCGCCATCAACACCCTGCTGTCCATCGTCACCATGCCGCTGATCGCCAACTGGGCCATCAACACT
>Ga0209025_1002752_pt1 | contig 17787 bp, 18 predicted proteins | sample AraplaMF_Col_mLB_FD_184256 | JGI IMG/M metagenome (GOLD analysis project Ga0209025, IMG submission 184256) | Arabidopsis root microbial communities from the University of North Carolina, USA - plate scrape MF_Col_mLB (SPAdes) (version 2) | ecosystem: Host-associated > Plants > Roots > Endosphere... | reverse complement strand
GAACTTCGATATGACCGGCACCACCCAGTTCCGCGCCGACAACGAGCCCAAGGCGCTGGTGGAGAACGGCTATGCGTCGGGCAGCCTGCTCGGCTTCGCGGTGCAGGAAGACGGCACGATCCTGGGCCAGTTCTCGAACGAGAAGACGATGTCGCTGGGACGTATCGCACTGGCCACCTTCGGCAACCTCGAAGGGCTGGAGCCGCAAGGCAACAACGTGTGGAGCGCCACGGGCAAGTCGGGGCAGGAACTGCTGGGCGCGCCGGGCGGCTCGATGGGCAAGCTGTCGGCCGGCAACGTGGAGGCGTCGAACGTGGACATGTCGGCGCAACTGGTGGACCTGATCGTCGCGCAGCGCACCTACCAGGCCAACGCCCAGACCATCAAGGCGCAGGACACGGTGCTGCAGACGCTGGTCAACCTGTAACGTCCGACCCTGCCGCCAGCGCGCGCGCCACCACGGTGGCGGCGCGCGCAATCTCCGCTTCGTCGAACGGCGCGAACCCCATCACCAGCCCCGGCGGCAACGCCGTGCCGGCCGCCGCATAGCGGCCCAGCGGCATCACGTCGACGCCGGCCCGACGCAGACGCGCCACGGTCGCCGCCTCATCCACGCCGCCCATGCCGCCCAGGCCGCCCAGGCCGCCCAGCCGTACCGCCACGTCCAGCCCGGCCGCAATGGCCGGCACTTCGATCCATCCCTGCCAGAGCCGGCGCCCATGGTGCGCGAACGCCTCGGCGCGTGCCGCATAGCGCTTGCGCGTGCGGCGGATGTGCTGGTCCAGATGCCCCTCCATCATGAAGTGCGCCAGCGAGAGCTGTGCCAGCGTATTCGGATGGCGCGCCATCAGCGACGCGGCCCGCGCGAACGGCTCCACCAGCGGCGCGGGCAACGCCACATAGGCGATGCGCAAGGCCGGGAACAGCAGCTTGCTGAAGGTGCCCGCCAGAATCACGCGCGACGCGCCCAGCGGCATGCGCTTGAGCACCGGCGCATCGGGCACGCCGGGCACCTCGGGCGCCGCGTAGCGGTAATCGCTGTCGTAGCTGTCCTCGAACACGAACGCGCCCCGCGCCTGCGCCCAAGCCAGCAGCGCCTGGCAGCGCGCCGGGCTCAGCGGCACACCCAGCGGCGCATGGCGCGATGGCGTCACGTAGGCCAGCCGCGCATCGGGCGCGCGGTCCAGCCCGTCGGCAACGCGCATGCCTTCGGCGTCGACGGGCACGTCGATCACCGTCACGCCCGCGGCCTGCGCCAGTTGCCGCACGCCCGGATAGCCGGGATTCTCGATCCACACGGCATCGTCGGCATGCGTGAGCAGGCGCAGGCAGATATCGAAAGCCTGCTGCACGCTGGCCACCACCACGATCTCGTCCTCGGAAACCATCACGCCACGCGCCGCGCGCAGGTAACCGGCGATGGCCGCCCGCAGCGACCGAGCGCCGCGCGGATCGGCGTCCATCAACTCCGGCATGCGCGAGGAACGCAACAGCCGCACATGCATGGCGCGCCAGGTATCGATCGGAAAGCCGCGCGTGTCGCCATGGTGCGGCATGAAGGCACGCAGCCTGCCCTCGGTGCCCTGCATGGGAAAGGGCGGCGCCGCCGCCGCCAGCCGCGAGATCCACGCACCGGCCGCGTACCGGGCGTCGGCCGCATCGTTGGCGGCCCGATCCGGCGCGCTGATGGCGGCATCGAAGGCCACACCGGGCACGGCAACCAGCGGACCGGCAGACCGGTCGGACAGCGCGCCCATGTCTGCCACATCGCCCAGTTGGCCGACGTCGGGCAACCGTGCGCAGACGCGCGTGTGGCTACCCGCGCGGCTCACCAGGTACCCTTCGGCAATCAGCTTGCCGTAGACGGCCTGCACGGTGCCACGCGCGATGCGGTACTGCCCCGCCAGCCGGCGGGAACTGGGCATGCGGCTGTCGGGCAGGATGCGGCGCGTCACGATGGCCTGCCGCAGCGATTTATAGAGCCAGTGCTGCAAAGGCTGGCCGTCTGGCCGTGCCGCGATGGGCAGCGACCAGACGACCGGCATCTTCAACCGGGAAGCCATCGCGGAATCAGTCGATCACACTCACCACGCTGTGAATGCCTTCGCGCGCCATCTTGGCGTACGGGCACAAGCGCTCGGTGTTGCGCACGAGCTCTTCGGCCACCGCGCGCTCCACGCCCGGCATGCGGATGCGGATTTCGGCGATCAGCGCGTAGCCGCCATCCACCGGATCGCGGCCGAACGACACTTCCACCGCCACCGTGACCCGGCTCATGTCCACCTGCGCGCGCTTGCCGATCAGGCTCAGCGCGCCGTGGAAGCACGCCGCATAGCCGGCGGCAAACAATTGCTCGGGGTTGGTCCCGCTGCCAGGCCCACCCATGGCGGCCGGCAATCGCAGGTCGAGGATGAGGTTGCCATCGTCGGAGCGCGCGATGCCCGAGGCGCGGCCGTGTTCGGCCTCGCCGCCAGACACCGTGACGGTCGTGGTGTACAGCGCGGTGAACCCCTGACCCCGATAGCGATCGAGCAATGATATTGGCGGAGGTTGCAACCTCTCGTTTTCCATGGGGACGTCTCCGGAACCGTTTATTTTTTCTTTTGCGACTGGATCCAGTCTTCGAAGCGGATGGTGCCGAGCCGGGCCTCGCCCTCGGGCACGAGCGTGCCTTCCTGCAGCGGGGCGCCGAAGTAACCGGCGGCGGCATCGGGCGCCACGGTGCGCGTGTCGCCGATGGCGGTCAGGTAGCGCTGCACGATGTCGCTCATGCGGAAGCGTTCCGGGCCCGCGATGTCATACATGCCGTTGACCGGCGCGGCCAGCGCGGCGTCCGCCACGGCATCGGCCACGTCGTCCGACGAAATGGGCTGGATCAGTGCCGTCGTGATCGGGATGGCCCCGCCCTCGCCGGCCGACTGGGCGATGCTGCCGAGGAATTCGAGGAACTGCGTCGAGCGCACGATGGTGTACGGAATGCCCGAGCCACGAATCAGCGCTTCCTGCGCGAGCTTGGCGCGGAAGTAGCCGCTCTTCTCGAGCTTGTCGGTGCCCACCACGGACAGCGCCACGTGGTGCGCCACGCCCGCTTCCTTTTCGGCGGCCGCGAGGTTGCGGCCCGACGTCTCGAAGAATGCAAGCACGGCCTGATCCTCGAACGACGGCGAGTTGGCCAGGTCCACCACCACCTGGGCGCCGGCCAGTGCCTGCGGCAGGCCCTCGCCCGTCAGTGCGTTGACGCCGGTATTCGGCGACGCTGCCACCACCTGATGGCCCTTGGCGGTCAGCCGCGCCACCACCTTCTTGCCGATCAGGCCGGTACCGCCTATGACGACGATCTTCATGATGCATCTCCATGCTGGTTGTGAACGACGTCCACGTAACAAGCATGCTAGGTGCACCCGGCGCCGTGCGCCAGACCGGGGCGCGGCGCACCATGTTTCCAGTTTTGCACCAATCGCCAGACCGGTGCGATGCCGCGCATCGGCGGCTGCCGGCCATCCCTGAAAACCGGCTGGCCGCCAGGTGAAAAAGCCAATGGCTACCGGTTGATCCTGAGCCGGTATTCGCTGGGCGACAGGCCGAAGTGCCGCTGGAACGTTACGCGCATGCGCTCCTCGCTGCCAAAGCCGCATTCGCGCGCAATCAGCTCGATGGACCGGCCCGCGTCCTGCAGCAGGCGCCGCGCCGCTTCCAGCCGGAAGTGCTCCACCCCCTTGGCCGGCGTGCGCCCGGTCTTGTCCTTGTAGACCCGTGCGAAGTTGCGCGGGCTCATGCCGACGTGCTCGGCCAGCTGCTCCACCGACAGCTCCTCGTGCGCCAGGTTCTGCACGATCCACAGGTGCAGCGACTCGAACATCGGCACCTGCCGGCTCTGCGAGATCAGGATCTCGCTCAGCTGCGGCTGGGCACCGGGCCGCTTCATGTACACCGCCAGTTCCTTGGCGGCGTTCAGCGCCACCTCGTGGCCATAGTCCGCTTCCACCATGGCCAGCGCCAGGTCGATGCCGGTGGTGACGCCCGCCGAGGTCCAGAGGTTCTTCTGCTGCACGAAGATGGCGTCGGGGTCCAGGTCCACCGTTGGGAACAGCTCGCGAAAGCGCTCGAGCATGGCCCAGTGCGTGGTGGCGCGCTTGCCGTCGAGCAGGCCGGCGAAGCCCAGCAGGAAGGCGCCGCTGCACACCGAAGCCACGCGCCGCACGGCGGCCGGCGCGCGGGCCAGCCAGTCGATCAGCGATGTGGAATTGCGCGCCACCTCGAGGATGGTGGGCGAGCCCGGCACCACCACCGTATCGACCATGCGCAGATCGAACGAGTCGAGCGCCACGGTTTCGAGCGCGGTGCCCTCCACGGTGGCAACCCTGCCACCGGCGAAGCTTGCCGTGTGGCAGCGGTAGCCGGCCAGCCCGCGTGCGCGGGCATAGTTTGAGGCGGCCCAGAACACGGTCTGGGGCCCGGCAAGATCAAGCAGGCTCACATCGGGATATGCCACAAACAGGACGTTGCGCGGCATGTCTTCAATGTTTCCTGAAGCGGGGGGCGATGGGTTCGGAAGCATGGCAGGGGTGGCTGTAGTCGACGGATGCTATGTCAATGGGGCGATCCCTTGCAATACTGCGGCCCGACCGTGACACGACAGCCAGCGCACGCTGCTGCACCGCAGCGATCGCCCCCATCAGTGCCTGTCGCTCGACCACGCCCAGATAGGCGCCGTCCGCCGTTACCACCACCGGCTCCGCCGGATGGCGGTGCGGGTCAGGCGCCAGCACGCGCGCCAGTTCCCGGGCACCGGCTTCCACGTCCAGCACGCAGGCCGGGTGCGACACGAACTGCAGGCAGCTTTGCCGGTCGATCCACGCGCGATAGCACGGCAGCCCCACCACGTCGCCAATCAGCTCGCGGCAGATCACGCCCGTGGGAATGGCGCCGGTCAGCACCACGAGGGCGCGAACCGAGGGATGGTTGGCAAAGATGCGCAGCACGTCGCCCAGGCTCTGGCTGGGTTGCACGCCAGGTACGCGTTGCGTGATGCGCCTGAGCGCTGGCAATGCGGTCATCGTGTTCGGCTCCCGTCCGTGGTCATCCGGTGGCATCGCACGACGCTTGGGGCAAAAGGCCAGGCATCCCGCAGCGCTGCACGCGGGGGTCGTTGCGACAAGACTGATGGGAAGCGAGTCTAGGGACCGATGCGGCGTGTCACAAGCCAGCGCGGTGAGCGGCGCCGTTTCCACATATGCACCAATCCCGGCCTTTGATTCCGCGGGGTGACGAACAATGCTGGCAGTCTGGCAGGAAAAACGGGAACGCTGTCATTTACGGCCCATTAAGCGCTTATTAAGATCGCCGAAGGCACGGCCTTGGGGTGGGCAATGTGCCGGAGTTCCATTCATACAGCGAGAAGCAGACAATGACTCAAGCAGTTCGCGTCGCCGTGGTCTACCACAGCGGCCAGGGACACACGCGCAAGCAGGCCGAGGCCGTGCATGCGGGTGCCGGCAGCGTGATGGGGGTGCGCAGCATGCTGATTCCGGTGGAGACCGTCGAGGCGCACTGGGGCGACCTGGAAGCGGTGGACGCGATCATCTTCGGGGCGCCCACGTACATGGGCAGCGCGTCGGCGCAGTTCAAGGCGTTCATGGACGCCTCGTCGCAAACCGCGTTCGCACGGCTTGCGTGGCGAGACAAGGTGGCCGCCGGCTTTACCAACGCCGCGTCGCGCTCGGGCGACAAGCTGAACACGCTGCAGCAGCTGGCCATCTTCGCCGCGCAGATGGGCATGCACTGGGTCAACCTGGGCCTGCCGCCCGGCCACAACCATTCGTCGTCCACCGAGCAGGCCATGAACCGCCATGGCTACTTCCTTGGCGCCGCCTCGCAGTCAGATCTCGACGCCGATGCCGATACCGGTGCCACGCCGGCCGACCTGAAGACGTCGGCCTACCTGGGCGCGCGTGTGGCGCGCGTGGCCGTGCAGCTCGCGGCCGGCCGTGCGGAACTGGCCAAGACCACGCTGAGCGTCTGACCATGGGCGCCGCGGAAGGGGCCGCGCCGCAAGCCGCCGCCAACGCTTCACTTCCCGCTGCCGCTGGGCCTGCTGCCGCTGAGCCTGCTGCCGCTGAGCCGGCCGCCGCCGATGCCGGCCAGCGCGAACTGGCCCACGCCAACCGCCTGGCCATGCTGGGCCGCTCCGTGGCCATGATCGTGCACGATGCACTGCAACCGGTGGCCTCCACGGTCACGCGCGGGCACTCCGCCATGCGCTGGCTGCGGCAGGATCCACCCGACGTAACGGCTGCCCTGGCCTCGCTCGAACGCCTGGTGGCCGACGCCGAACGCGCCGGCAGGCTGCTGGCCGAGCTGCGCGCGCTGGCGTCGCCCACGGGAAGGCCACGCGAAACGGTGTCGCTCAACGTGCTGCTGCGCGACACGCTGCGCTGGCTCGACGACGACCTGCGTCGCCACGCCATTAGCGTGACGCTGGAGCTGCCGGACGCGGACGTCGCAATGCTGGCCGAGCGGGCCGCGCTGCACCAGGTGTTCGTCAACCTCGTGGTCAATGCCATCGAGGCCATGGCCGACACCGCGCCCGCCGCGCGGCTGATCGGCGTGCAGCTGTCGCTCGATGGCCCGGACGCCGTGGTGACCGTGACCGACGCCGGTTGCGGCATCGACGCCGTCGCCGCGCCGCGCCTGTTCGACGCGTTTCACACCACCAAGCCGGACGGCATGGGCATGGGGCTGGCAATCTGCCAGCGCATCGTGAACGCGCACGGCGGTCGCATCTCGGCGGAGGCACAGCCCGCTGGCGGCGCACGCTTCACCGTGCGCCTGCCCGTGGGGCCGCGGCCTCAGGCCGCTTGCTGAGCGGCGGCGAGGCAAAGGCTGACGCGGAGCGGACGGGAACGGCAACGCCACGCCCACGCACAGCGATGCGATGCGACGTCTGCCGAACGATCGGAGTGCTTGGGGGAAGAAGATGAAGGAACAATCGGACACACAGGATCGCAACTACCGGCTCAGCCTGCCGAACCGCGCCGACGCGCTCTCGACGAGCTTTGCGGCCAGCTACGCCGGCATCATGGCGTTCATGGCGGTGGCCAGCGAAGGCAGCTTCGCCAAGGCCGGCGAGCGCCTGGGCATCGGCCGCTCGGCGGTCAGCCGCAACGTGCAGAAGCTGGAGACGCAGCTCAGCACCCGGCTGTTCCTGCGCACCACGCGCACCACGCAGCTCACGCGCGAAGGCCAGCGCTTCTTCGAGAACTGCCACCAGGGCGTGACGCACATCGTGGAGGCGATGAACGACATGCTCGAACTGCGCCAGGGGCCGCCACGGGGGCTGGTGCGCATCAGCGCCACGGTGGGCTTCGGCCGCAAGGTGGTGGCGCCGCTGCTCGACAAGTTCGTGAGGGCCTACCCCGACATCGCCGTGGACCTGCTGCTCGACGACCGGCCCACCGACTTTGCCTCGGAGCAGATCGACGTGGCGTTCCGCAACGGGCGCATCGAGGACTCCAGCATCATCGCCAAGCAGCTGATTCCGATGCAGATGGCGCTGGCGGCCTCGCCGGCCTACGTGGCCGAGCACGGCCTGCCGCAATCGCTCGATGAGCTGCCCCGGCACGAATGCATCAACTTCCGCTTTGCCAGCGGCCGGATATTCGAATGGGAGTTCAAGGTCGACGGCATCGTGCGCAAGTACATGCCCAAGGCGCGCATGACCTTCAACGATGCCGACCTGGTGCTGCACGCGGTGCTGGAAGGCTGGGGCATCGCGCAAATGGCCGGCTACCAGATCTGCGACCACCTTGCCAGCCAGGAACTGGTGGTGGCGCTGCAGCGGTACGCGCCGGACGACCGCGGGCACTACATCTGCTACCTGAGCCGGCAGCACCTTCCCACGCGCATCCGCGTCTTCATCGACTTCATGACCGAACAGATCCGCAGCCTCAACATCGACTGTATGACCGCCTTCAATCTGGAAAGCCCCACCCCTTCGACAACGGACACCACTGCAAGTACCGACACCAGCGCCAACACCAGCGCCGCCGGCACGGGAGCCGTGGCATGAGCGTGGTGGCGTGGCTGTGCGCCGCTGGCGCGATCCTGCTGTGGGCGTCGTTCGCGACGCTGGTGTCCTACGCGCCCGAGGTGCCGCCGCTGCTGCTGACCGGCACGGCGCTGTCGGCCGGCAGCCTGACCTGCGTGCACCGGCTGCGCGATTGGCGCGTGCCGTTGCCTGCGCTGGCCTTTGGCGTGGGCTGCCTGTTCGTCTACAACGCCGGGCTAGTCATGGCGTTCCGGCTGGCGCCCATTGCCGAGGCGAACCTGATCAACTACCTGTGGCCGCTGATCCTGGTGCTGCTGGGTACCGCCGTCTGGCGTGGCGTCGATGGCGTGGCCAAGCTCGTCGGTGCCCTGCTCGGCTTCGGCGGCTGCATTCTCGCCATCACCTCGGGCAGCGCCACCGTGGCATTCCACGCCGCTCATGCGGCCGGCTACGGCATGGCGCTGCTCGCGGCCATCGTCTGGGCCGTGTACTCGATGGGCGCGCGCTGGCTGCCGCCGTTCTCGTCATGGGCGGTGGGCGGCTTCTGCCTGGGCGCCGGCCTGCTGGCCATCGCCAGCCATCTGCTGTTCGAGGCGCGCTTCGCGCTGTCGGGCAGCAACCTGGCCTGGGTGCTGGCCATCGGCATCGGCCCGCTGGGTATCTCGTTCGTACTGTGGGACCGCGCCATGCGGCACGGCCAGGCCGCGCAGATCGGCATTCTCGGCTACGCCACGCCGGTGCTGTCGATGCTCTGCCTGGCACTGGCCGGCCAGGTGAGAGACCGCAACTGGTCGACCATCTTCGCTTCCTGCACGCTGATCGTGGCCGGCGTGGCGCTGGCATCGGTCGGGCCAGAGGCCTGGCGCCGCGTGCGCGGGCAGCAGCGCCAGCCGCGCTGAAGGGGGCGAGCAAAGAAAAAGCCCCGGAGACCCGGGGCTCTTCAACTGGAAAGCTGGAAGGCGTTCGCTCAGGCGAAGTTCTTCGAAGCGAAGTCCCAGTTCACGACGTTCCAGAATGCCTCGACGTACTTCGGACGGGCATTGCGGTAGTCGATGTAGTAGGCGTGTTCCCACACGTCGCACGTCAGCAGCGGCTTGGCGTCGGTGGTCAGCGGCGTGGCGGCGTTCGAGGTGGACACCAGGTCCAGCGAGCCGTCGGCCTTCTTGACCAGCCAGCCCCAGCCCGAACCGAAGGTGCCTACGGCAACCTTCGTGAATTCTTCCTTGAACTTGTCGAACGAACCCCACTTGGCGTTGATCGCGTCAGCCAGGGCACCGGTCGGCTGGCCGCCGCCGTTCGGCTTCATCGATTCCCAGTAGAAGGTGTGGTTCCAGACCTGGGCTGCGTTGTTGAAGATGCCGCCCGACGACTTCTTGACGATTTCTTCCAGCGACGCGTTTTCGAACTCGGTGCCCTTGATCAGGTTGTTCAGGTTCGTGACGTACGTCTGGTGGTGCTTGTCATGATGGAACTCCAGGGTCTCCTTGGAGATGTGCGGAGCCAGGGCGTCATGCGCGTACGGGAGAGGAGGGAGCGTGTGTTCCATTGTTCTGTCTCTACGGTTTTGGTGGGGAGAATGGCCGATTGTAGGTGACTTGCCAGACCCGCGCAAACGGCGCCGGAAAGCCCCCTGACCTCATGTTAGTTTCCCCCGCGGCCAGTCAGGGGAACGCTTTTGTCCGACGCACGCACGCCGGCCGGGTCGAGTGAGAATCAGTCGCACCGGGGCCGCGCCAACGCGTTCAGAACGCGCCCAGCTTGGCCTGTACGCCGGCAATCTCGATGTCGGCCGTGCCGTCGGCCAGGTGGGCCTCGACAATGCTGCCGGCCCGCAATTCGGTGGGCGAGCGCAGCGCCCGGCCGCGCTGGTCGAGCAGCACCGCGTAGCCGCGCTCGAGCGTGCGTTGCGGTGCCAGCAACTCCAGCGCGCCCGCCACGCGCGCCAGGCGCTGGCCTTCGCGTTCGTGGCGGCGCTCCAGCGCGGCGTCCATGCGCGCCGCCAGGCGATCGAGCGCGGCCTGCGCCACGCCGACGTCGGGCTTGCACGCGCGCCAGCGCATGGCCAGCACGTCCTGCCGATGCCGCTGGGTGGCCACCGTATCGCGCAATGCCGCACGCAAGTGTCGCGCCAGATTGTCGACGCGCGCACGGCGCTCCTGCAGCTGCGCCTGCGGGCTGCGCAGCCGGCGCGACAGCCATTCCAGGTGCTGCGCGCGCCGTTCGAGCTGGCGATCCATGCATTGCGCCAGCGCATCGCGCGCGCGGCGTGCCGCCTGCAGCAGGTGGGCGCGGTCCGGGCTTACCAGTTCGGCCGCGCCGGTGGGCGTGGGCGCGCGCACGTCGGCCACGAAATCGGCAATCGTGAAGTCGGTCTCGTGGCCCACGCCCGACACCACCGGCATGCGGCTGCGGGCAATGGCATGCGCCACCACTTCCTCGTTGAACGACCACAGGTCTTCGATGCTGCCGCCGCCCCGGCACAGGATCAGCACGTCGCATTCGGCACGCTCGCTGGCGATGTCGAGCATCGCCGCGATCTTCTCGGCAGCCCCCGCGCCCTGCACCGGCACCGGGTAGACAATCACCGGCACGTGCGGCGCACGGCGCTGCAGCGTGGTCAGCACGTCGCGCATGGCGGCGGCCTGCAGCGAGGTCACCACCCCGATGACGCGCGGATGCGACGGTACCGGCCGCTTGCGTTCGGTATCGAACAGACCCGCCTGCGAAAGTTTTTCCTTGAGCCGCAGGAAGGCCTCGTACAGATTGCCGAGGCCGGCGCGGCGCATGGCTTCCACGCCAAGCTGCAGCTCGCCGCGCGCCTCGTACATCGACACCACGGCACGCACTTCCACGGCCTCGCCTTCGCGCGGCGCGAAGTCCACATGCTGGTTGCGCCCGCGAAACATCACGCAGCGAATTTGCGCGCGGGCGTCTTTGAGCGAGAAATACCAGTGGCCGCTGGCCGCGCGCGTGAAGTTCGAGATCTCGCCCCTGACCCAGGCCAAGGGAAAGCTACGCTCCAGCACGCCGGCAATGGCGTGGTTCAGTTCGCTGACCGGGATCACCTCGCGGGTGCGTGTGGGCGCCTGGGGCGGCGCAAAACGCGAAACGTTCTCGTTCTCTGGCATGGTGCACGGCCGCGCACGCGGCGTGAGGTGGACATGTCCACAGCATAACGGCTATGTCAAGAGGCGAGCCAGTGTGCACCCGGCCCTCCCGGCGACCCGCATGAACCGGTACAAGCCGTTGATTCTTTTGATTTTTCTGGCGGGACCAAAAAATGGGCAATGTAAGAGAAAACCTTACGCGTCAACGACTTACCAAAACCCGGAGGGCTTTGTTCACAAAGTTATCCACAGAAGCTTTGGATAATGGATTTGTCAAGCGTCGGAGCTGTGGACAACGTATACGTGACACGCCCGATCCCGCTGTGGTAACGGCCGGCGGACGCCGATGTCGACCGCGCCGCACGGCCCCCTTCCGGGCCCCGCTTTGCCCATTCTTTAGGCAGCCGCGTATACGCTCATACGGATCAACGGTTTACGTCGCTTCTCCGCAGCTTATCCACAACCGATCCACAATCCTGTCCGGTATACGTGTGGAAAATAGCCGACGTCACCGGCTGTCATCTGCCCTGTCTCACCCTCGCACGAATCACCCCGCCTTGCCCGTTTTTTAAGCAGGAAATAAATATCCGTTGTGAATCAAGGCCTTGGCGCGATTCTTCGGCAGCTTTCCACAGCCCGTCCACAACACTGTCCCGCCGTCCTGTGGAAAGCCGCGTTGCTGGGGCGGAAAAACGGCCCTCAGGCCGCCCGCCCCCCGCAAATCCGCGCCCGGAAGCCCGCCTGAAGCATACTGCACAAAAAACAGGCAATCGGCGTACCTGTCTTTGCAATCAACGGCTTAGGCGATGTTTCCGAACACTGTCCACAAGCGGTCCACAACACTGTCCCGCCTATGTGTGGAAAGCCGCAGACAGCCGCTGGTGTGCCTGGCTTGCCGCGCTGCCTGCGGGCGGGTTAGAGTGGCGCCTGCAATTTTTCGAGCATCGCCGGTGCCCGCGCCCTGAACCACGCGTCGCGCATCAAAGGCTGCCACGTCGTCCGTTTTTCAAGCCGTTCCATTTCGGGTCTGTCGTCTACGTAGAATTTCGGGGGTCCACGTGTTTTCCATCATTCAAGCGGCCGGCTGGCCGATCTGGCCGCTGCTGCTCGCCTCGGTCATTGCGCTCGCGCTGATCGTCGAACGTTTCGTCTCGCTCAAGCGCAGCAAGATCCTGCCGCCGAAGCTGTACGAGGAGGCGCTCTCCGCCGCCCAGCAGCGCAAGGCCACGCCCGAGGTGGTCAACAATCTCGAAAAGAATTCGCCGCTCGGCCGCGTGCTGGCCGCCGGCCTGCGCCACGTGGTGCTGCAGCCGCAGACCTCGCGCGACGCCGCCAAGGACGTGGTGGAAGAAGCCGGCCGCGCCGTGGCGCATGAGCTGGAGCGCTACCTGAACGCGCTGGGCACGATTGCCTCGGTGGCGCCGCTGATGGGCCTGCTGGGCACCGTGATCGGCATGATCGAGATCTTCGGCAACCAGGGGGGCACGGGCGCCAATCCGGAGCAGCTGGCGCACGGTATCTCGGTGGCGCTGTACAACACGGCGTTCGGGCTGATCGTGGCGATTCCGGCCCTGATCTTCTGGCGCTATTTCCGCCGCCTGGTGGACGACTACGTGGCCGAACTGGAATTCCGCGCCACCGCGTTCCTCGACGCCATCCTGCCGCAGCGGCGGGCCTGACGCCGCCTGGAGCACGCCATGCGTTTCCGTTCCCGCCAGCGGCGCGAGGAGCCGGAGATCAACCTGATCCCGCTCATCGATGTGCTGCTCGTGATCCTCATCTTCCTGATGATCACCACCACGTACTCGCGCTTTACCGAGCTGCAGATCCAGCTGCCCACCGCCGACGCCGACCGCGCGCAGCAACACCCGACCGAGATCGTCGTATCGGTCTCGGCGCGCGGCGTCTATTCCGTCAACAAGCACGTGCTGGAGCAGAAGGACGTGACCAGCCTGGCCGACCAGCTGCGCAGCGCCGCCGGCCCGGCCGGTAGCGGGCCGCAGCCCGTGGTGATCGTCAATGCCGATGCCCAGGCCACGCACCAGGCCGTGATCAACGTGATGGAGGCGGCGCGCGTGGCCGGCCTGTCGCGGCTGACCTTCGCCACCCAGAGCTCGCAGCCGCGCTGAACGCCCGCGCCGCCGGGATGGGCGGCGCGACTTGCCGCAAGCGCTGCGCAATGCATAATGTCTGAATTCGGCCGGCGCCGCCCACGCGGTGGCGCCGGCCTGCTTCCATCCCGCCCATGCCCGCTCCCCGACACACCCTTGCCGACTTCGTCACTGCCCAATGGCAGCGCCGGGGCTGGTTCGCCTGGCTGATGTGGCCGCTCTCGCTGCTGTTTGGCCTGATCGCCCGCATCCGGCGGCTTGGCTACCAGCGCGGCTGGTTCGCCTCCACGCGGCTGCCGATGCCGGTGATCGTGGTTGGCAACGTCACCGTGGGCGGCACGGGCAAGACGCCGGCCGTGATCGCGCTGGCCCACGCGCTGACCGAGGCCGGGCTGCGCCCCGGCGTGGTGTCGCGCGGCTACGGCGTGACGCTGAAGCATCCGAGGCGCGTGAAGCCCACGTCGAAGGCAGCGGACGTCGGCGACGAGCCGCTGCTGATTGCGCGCGCCACCGACGTGCCGGTCTGGGTCTTCCCCGACCGCGCGCTGTGCGCGCAGACCATGCTGGTGTCGCATCCGGGCATCAACGTGCTGCTGCTCGACGACGGCCTGCAGCATTACCGGCTGCAACGCGACTTCGAAATCGTGATGTTCGATGGGCGCATGGGCGGCAACGGCATGCTGCTGCCGGCCGGCCCGCTGCGCGAGCCGCTTTCGCGCCCGCGCGACGCCACGCTGATCAACGACCCGCACTTCAAGGCCACGCCGGACCGGCCCGACGTATACGGCATGCGCCTGGAACTCGACGATGCCTGGCAGCTCAACGACCCCGCCATGGCGCGCCCGCTGGCGCACTTCGCCGGCAAGCGCGTGCTGGCCGCCGCCGGTATCGGCAATCCGGAACGGTTCTTCGCCAGCCTGCGCCAGGCCGGGCTGACGTCGCTGGCCACGCTGCCGTTGCCGGACCACTACGACTTTGCCGACGACCCGTTCGCCGGCAACGACCACGCCCTGCATGCCGACGCGATCCTGATCACCGAGAAGGATGCCGTAAAATGCGAGCGCTTCGACGACCCGAGGATCTGGGTCGTGCCCACCACGCCCGTGATCGACGCGGGCCTGATCGATAAAATCCGCCGCGCCGTGATGGCGCGCAACCCGGCCGTCGCCACCCCCGTCACCACGGGCCAGGCCAACGCGACGACCGGTCTCGACAAGGAACACCAGGATGGACAACCGGCTGCTTGAAATCCTCGTCTGCCCGCTGTGCAAGGGCAAGCTGGAATACGACCGCGCCGCCCAGGAACTGATCTGCCACGCCGACAAGCTGGCGTATCCGATCCGCGACGGCATTCCGGTCATGCTGGCCGATGAGGCGCGCCAGTCGGTACCCGGACGCGTGGTGCCGGTGGAACCGGGCAGCAACTGAGCGGCGCGGTTTTCCACATCCGATCATGAGCACTCCCGCATTCACCGTCGTCATTCCGGCGCGGCTGGCATCCACGCGGCTGCCGAACAAGCCGCTGGCCGATATCGGCGGCCATCCGATGATCGTGCGCGTGGCCGAACGCGCGCACGCGTCGTCGGCCACGCGTACCGTGGTGGCCACCGACGCGCCTGAAGTGGCCGCCGCCTGCGCCGCGCGCGGCGTGGAAGCCGTCATCACGCGCGCCGACCACCCCTCCGGCACCGACCGGCTGTCTGAAGTGGCCGCGCTGCTCGGCCTGGCCGACGACGTGATCGTGGTCAACGTGCAGGGCGACGAGCCGCTGATCGACCCGAACCTGATCGATGCCGTGGCGCTGCACCTGGCCTCGCATCCGGATTGCGCAATCGCCACCGCGGCGCATCCGCTCCACGATGTGGCCGACGTCTTCAATCCCAACGTGGTGAAGGTGGTGTGCGACAACGCCAGCCGCGCGCTGTATTTCTCGCGCGCGCCCATTCCGTGGGCGCGCGATGCCTGGAGCACCGTGCCCGGCCAGCCGGCGGCCACCGCCCAGGTGCCGCTGCCGGACATGCCCGTGCTGCGTCATGTCGGCATCTACGCCTATCGTGCCGGCTTCCTGCGCCGCTTCCCCACGCTGGCCATCTCGCCAATCGAGCAGGTCGAGGCGCTGGAGCAGTTGCGCGCGATGTGGCACGGCGAGCGCATTGGCGTGATGGTGACGGCCGGCGCGCCGGCCCCGGGCGTGGACACCGCCGCCGACCTGGAGCGCGTGCGCGCGCTCTGGGCCCAGGGCATGGCGCAGGAAGGCCCCTGAGCCCACGGGCCGCGTAGACAGCAGTCACCCGCTGAAGTTCATACTGCTGCAACTTCGGCGAGGGTCGAACAGGCGCGGCCCATGGCATAATGCCTGCCGATACAGAGCCCGCAGCCGTGCCCGGCACGACTGCAAAGGCTCGGTGGGGAGATAGAGAGATCGAGCCCGCCCGGATGCGCGCCGCTGACCCGTCGGAAGGACGACAGGCAGCCGACGCGGCGCTTCGGGCCCCGCGCATGAGCGGACGCCGGCATATGCCGTGGCCTTCACGCCCGGCATGAGCGCGCGTAAGTCCCGCGTCAAGTTGCGGCGTTACCCTCCTTCCATCCCCCCGCCAGACCGAATTCAAATACTTGAGGACCCGTAAATGCGTTTGATCCTGTTGGGCGCGCCCGGCGCTGGCAAAGGCACGCAAGCCAAGTTCATCTGCGAGAAGTTCGGCATTCCGCAGATCTCCACCGGCGACATGCTGCGCGCCGCCGTGAAGGCTGGCACGCCGCTGGGCGTGGAAGCCAAGAAGGTGATGGACGCCGGCGGACTGGTGTCGGATGACATCATTATCGGCCTGGTGAAAGACCGTCTTAAGCAGCCGGACTGCGCAAAAGGCTACCTGTTCGACGGCTTCCCGCGCACGATTCCCCAGGCCGAGGCCATGAAGGAAGCCGGCGTGGCCATCGACTACGTGCTGGAAATCGACGTGCCGTTCGACGCGATCATCGAGCGCATGGGCGGCCGCCGCGTGCACGTGGCGTCGGGCCGTACGTACCACGTCAAGTTCAACCCGCCGAAGGTGGAGAACACCGACGACGAAACGGGCGAACCGCTGATCCAGCGCGACGACGACAAGGAAGAGACGGTGCGCAAGCGCCTGGACGTGTACGCGCAGCAAACCCGTCCGCTGGTCGACTACTACTCGCAGTGGGCCGCCAACGGCGACGCCGCGGCCAAGGTGGCACCGCCCAAGTACCGCAAGATCGCCGGCGTGGGCGACGTGGACAAGATCACGGCCAGCGTGTTCGAGGCGCTGAAGTAACTTCGGCGTTGCGCCACGCGCATCGAAAACGGCTCAGCTTCGGCTGGGCCGTTTTGTTTTTGGCGCGCGCTGGCTCCGGAGCAGTTCCACTTACCTTGGCCGGCAATTTACGTTAACGTAAACGGCACTCAAAACAAGGAGACAGTCGGATGGACATCCAGGGCAATGTATTCATCGTCACCGGCGGGGCGTCGGGGCTGGGCGCGGGCACGGCGCGCATGCTGGCGCAGGCGGGCGGCAAGGTCGTGATTGCCGATCTCAACGAGGCGGCCGGCGTTGCGCTGGCGCAGGAACTGGGTGGCCAGTTCGTGAAATGCGATGTCAGCTCGGAGGCCGATGGCCAGGCCGTGGTCGCCGCCGCGCAACAGCTGGGCCGCGTGTCGGGGCTGGTCAACTGCGCCGGCATCGCCGTGGCGTCGAAGACAGTGGGCAAGAACGGGCCGCATCCACTCGATGCGTTCGAGAGGACCATCCGCGTCAACCTGATCGGCACCTTCAACATGATCCGGCTGGCGGCGGCCGCCATGGTGCAGAACACGCCCGATGCCGAAGGCGAGCGCGGCGTGATCATCAACACGGCCTCGGTGGCCGCGTTCGACGGGCAGATCGGCCAGGCCGCCTATGCGGCATCCAAGGGCGGCGTGGTGGGCATGACGCTGGCCATCGCCCGCGATCTGGCGCGCGACGGCGTGCGCTGCATGACCATTGCACCGGGCCTGTTCGAAACCCCGATGCTGCTGGGCATGCCGCCCGAAGTGCAGGACGCGCTGGGCAAGATGGTGCCGTTCCCGCCGCGCCTGGGCCGCCCGGCCGAATTTGCGCGGCTGGCGCAGGCCATCATCGGCAATACGATGATGAACGGCGAGGTGATCCGCCTCGATGGCGCGATCCGCATGCAGCCCAAATAACGACGTCCGTGCCCGCTACGCCGCCGGCTCGGAGACCGGCAGCAGCATCGCCAGCATCAGGCCCGGCGTGGCTGGCGGCACCAGCGTCAGTTGCTCGAAATACACCAGGCCGCGCGCGGGATGATGAAACCCGCGCCGGCCGCCCTGCCGTTCCTCCACATCCTGTGACCGCCAGGCGTTGGCAAACGCCGTGCTGTCCAGCATCAGTTGCTCCACCAGCGCACGTGTGGGCGGATCCTCGGCATGCCGCAGGCTATGCACGCGGAACTCGGCCACCAGCCGCGCGGCCCGGTGCGGCCAGTCTTCCACCAGGGCCTG
>Ga0209025_1002751_pt1 | contig 17794 bp, 15 predicted proteins | sample AraplaMF_Col_mLB_FD_184256 | JGI IMG/M metagenome (GOLD analysis project Ga0209025, IMG submission 184256) | Arabidopsis root microbial communities from the University of North Carolina, USA - plate scrape MF_Col_mLB (SPAdes) (version 2) | ecosystem: Host-associated > Plants > Roots > Endosphere... | reverse complement strand
CGAAGGCAGCAACGTGAACCCGGTGGAGTCCATGGTGGAAATGATCGCCAATGCGCGTCGCTTCGAGATGCAGATGAAGATGATCACGGGCGCCGACACCAATGACCAGCGTGCCAATGCGCTGCTGTCGAACAACTAACGAATTCTAGGAACACCATGATCCGCTCTCTCTGGATTGCCAAGACCGGCCTCGACGCGCAGCAGACGCAGATGGACGTGATCTCGAACAACCTGGCCAACGTGTCGACCTCGGGCTTCAAGAAAAGCCGCGCGGTGTTCGAGGAACTGATGTACCAGACCGTGCGCCAGCCTGGCGCGCTGTCGTCGGACCAGACCGTGCTGCCGTCGGGCATGCAGATCGGTACCGGCGTGCGCCCCGTGGCAACGGAACGCATTCACACGCAGGGCAACCCCCAGCAAACGGGCAATGCGCGCGACGTGGCCATCATCGGCCAGGGCTTCTTCCAGGTGACGATGCCGGACGGCACCACCACCTACACGCGTGACGGTTCGTTCCAGGTAGACCCGAACGGCCAGCTCGTCACGTCGAGCGGCTTCGTGCTGAACCCGGCCATCACGCTGCCGGCCAACTACACGGGCCTGAACATCGCACGCGACGGTACGGTGACCGTGACGCAGCCGGGCCAGACCAACGCCGTGACGGTGGGCCAGATCCAGGTTGCCACGTTCGCGAACCCGACCGGTCTGGAAAGCCTGGGCGAGAACCTGTACGCGCAGACCGACGCCTCGGGCGCACCGAACACCACGGTGCCGGGCCTGAACGGTGCGGGCACGCTGCAGAACAACTATGTCGAATCGTCGAACGTGAACGTGGTGGAAGAACTGGTCAGCATGATCCAGACCCAGCGCGCTTACGAGATCAACAGCAAGGCTGTGCAGACGTCTGACCAGATGCTGCAACGCCTGACCCAGATGGGTTGAAGAAACGGGAATGACCATGGCCGCCAAGCAGTATCGCATCGGTGCAATCGTCGTCTACGCCATCGTCGCCCTGGCTACGCTGGCGAGCGGCGGCTGCGCGCTGGTGCCCAAGGAGCCGCTCGTGCAGTTGCCCACCACGGCACGCGCAGAACCGCGTCCGTTGGGCCCCTCTTCGGGTTCGATCTTTGCATCCTCGTACGCCAGCAATCCGCTGTTCGAGGACCGGCGGCCACGTAACGTTGGCGACATCCTGACCATCGTGATCACGGAGAACGTCAACGCCAGCAAGAACTCGGGCACCAACGCCAGCCGCACGGGCAGCACGAACCTCGCGTTCAATGCGGTGCCGCGCGCCCTGGCGGGGCTGTTCAGCACGAGCCAGAACGCAGACGTGAGCGGTGCCAACGCGTTGAAGGCCAGCGGCGGTGCGTCCGCGGCCAACACGTTCAACGGCACCATCACGGTGACGGTGCTTGAAGTGCTGCCGAACGGCAACTTCGTGGTGTCCGGCGAGAAGCAGATGGCCATCAACCAGGGCGCGGAGTTCATCCGCTTCTCGGGTGTGGTCAATCCGCGCACGATCACGGGCGACAACGGCGTACTGTCCACGCAGGTGGCGGATGCACGCATCGAGTACACCGCGAAGGGGTACATCGACGAAGCACAAAACATGGGCTGGCTGCAGCGCTTCTTCCTCAATGTCCTACCGTTCTGATCCCGCCATGTTTCTGCCTCCGATGCCTCTCAACATGCCAGGCTCGCTTTTCGGCAACCCGCCCGGTCTTCGTTCCCGCTATGGCCGTGCGGTATCTTTTGCCTGCCTTGTGCTGGCCCTGCTGTTCGGGTTCGGCACGGGCGCCGCGCATGCGGAACGCCTGAAGAACCTGGCAACGTTCCAGGGCGTGCGCGACAATCCGCTCATCGGGTATGGACTGGTCGTGGGGCTGGACAACACCGGCGACCAGACCATGCAGACGCCGTTCACCACGCAGAGCTTGCAGAACATGCTGTCGCAGCTGGGTATCACGCTGCCGGCCGGCAAGAACATGCAGCTCAAGAACGTGGCTGCGGTGATGGTCACCGCCACACTCGCGCCGTATGCGCAGCCGGGCAGCCAGATGGACGTGGTGGTCTCGTCGATGGGTAACGCCAAGAGCCTGCGCGGCGGCACGCTGCTGATGACGCCGCTCAAGGGCGCCGATGGCCAGGTCTATGCCGTGGCACAGGGCAATATGCTGGTGGGCGGCGCGGGTGCGTCGGCCAATGGCAGCAAGGTGCAGATCAACCAGCTCGCGGTGGGCCGCATTGCGAACGGCGCCATCGTCGAACGCGCCGTGGCGCCGTTCGAGCCGCAGGGCGGCTACGTCAATCTCGAACTCAAGGACACAGACTTCGGCACTGCCGAGCGCGTGGTCGAAGCCATCAACCGTAACCTTGGCCCGGGCACTGCCGCCGCCATGGACGGACGCGTGGTGCAGGTGCGCACGCCGCAGACGCCGGCCGCGCGCGTGGGCTTCATGGCACGCGTGGAAAACCTCGATGTCACGCCGGCCAAGGCCGCCGCGAAGGTCATCCTCAATGCACGCACCGGATCGATCGTGATGAACCAGACGGTCACCGTGGAAGACTGCGCAATTGCGCACGGCAACCTGTCGGTGGTCATCAATACGCAGCCGGTGATCAGCCAGCCTGCACCGTTCAGCCAGGGCCAGACCGTGGTGGCGCCGGTCTCCCAGATCGACCTCAAGCGCGATGGCGGATCGTTGCAGATCGTCAAGGCAGGTGCGTCGCTGGCCGCCGTGGTCAAGGGTTTGAATGCGCTGGGCGCCACGCCGCAGGACCTGCAGACGATCCTGGAAGCGATGCGTTCGGCCGGCGCACTGCGCGCCGAACTGGAGATCATCTGATGGCGGCAGGGATGACGACGAGCAGCGCGGGCGATCTGACCCAGCGCTTCGCCCTTGACACGCAAGGGTTTGAAGCGCTGAAGAACCAGTCGCGCGCCGGGAACACCACCGCCACGCTGCAGGCTGCGGCCAAGCAGTTCGAGGCTGTGTTCACGCACATGGTGCTCAAGAGCATGCGCGATGCCACGCCGTCGGATGGCCTGTTCGACAACGAGCAGACCAAGCTGTACATGTCGATGATGGACCAGCAGATGTCGCAGCAGATTTCGTCGCGCGGCATCGGCCTGGCAGACGCCATGCTGCGGCAGCTTGCACGTGCCACCGGCACCGAGTTGCCGCCGGGCATGGCAGCGGCAGGTGGCATCACGGGTGCCAGCGTACGCGATGCCGAGATGGCGCAGATGCTCAACAGCCGAGGCGCGACCGATGCCGATGGCCCGCCGGTTGGCACGACGCTGCCCGGTGGCGCATGGAATCCCACGGCCGGTGTGCGCCAGTATCAGAATCAGTCCGAGTGGCAGGGCAACGGGCAGTCGCAGCTCGGCCAGTTGCCCGACGATTCGCCCGAACACATCAGCAATTTCGTGAACCGCATGGCGGAGCCCGCGATGGCCGCCGCGCGCGCCTCGGGCGTGCCGGCCAAGCTCATCGTCGGCCAGGCCGCGCTGGAATCCGGCTGGGGCCGCCGCGAAATTCGCAATCCCGATGGCTCGACCTCGTTCAACGTGTTCGGCATCAAGGCCGGCGCCAACTGGAAGGGCCCGACCACCGAGATTCTCACCACGGAATACGTGGATGGCCAGCCGGTCAAGACCCGCGCGAAGTTCCGCTCCTATGGTTCCTATGAAGAAGCGTGCAACGACTATGCGCGTTTGCTCACCAACAATCCGCGCTACGCGAACGTGGTGTCGGCTTCAAACGCCGATGAAGCCGCGCACGGTTTGCAGCGCGCGGGGTATGCAACCGATCCGGCGTACGGCGAGAAGTTGGTGCGGATCATGAAGAAGGTTTCGACGTAAGAAGTCGAGACATTTGATTCCCGATTGTTTGCTCCCCTCTCCCTCTGGGAGAGGGGCGGGGGAGAGGGCCAGCCGTTCAAATTGCGATGCAGTCGGCAAGCAGAACCTGCAGCCCTCTCCCCCAACCCCTCTCCCGCCATGCGGGAGAGGGGAGCAAGGGCACAAAAAATTCACATACAGCGCTACCAACCGGTCGCGCTGTAGTCGCTTACAGGCTCGAATGTGTCAAGAGTAAGCGCTAACAACAACCACGAAATTCACACAATTGCGGCGCTAAAGTCGCGCCACTTTCGCGCCGTTATCCAACGTATCCATCGCCGCCGGCCTGACGCCGCCGGCTAGCCATTCGATCCGGAGTCAGACGAACATGTCTCTGTTTAATATTGGTCTGTCGGGCCTGAACGTTGCGCAGAACGCCCTTACGACCGTGGGCCACAACTTCAGCAACGCAGCCACCCCAGGCTACACGCGCCAGAACACGATCATCGCCTCGGCTGGCGGCCAGTACACGGGCTCGGGCTTCTACGGCCAGGGTTCCAACACGCTCACCGTGCAGCGCGTGTACGACAGTTTCCTGACGGGCCAACTGCGTGGCGCCACCTCGGCCAGCTCGGATCTGGCCACGTACGCCGACCAGATCTCGCAGATCGACAACCTGCTGGCTGACCAGAAGGGCGGCCTGGCTCCGTTGATGCAGAAGTTCTTCGCTGCGGTGCAGACCGTGTCGAACACGCCGGCCGATGCCGCGGCGCGTCAGGGCCTGCTGTCCTCCGCGCAAGCGCTGGCTGGTCAGATGAAGTCGTCGAGCGACTACTTCAAGCAACTGCAGGACGGCCTGAATACGCAGATCAAGTCGACGGTCACGCAGGTCAACGACTACACGAAGGAAATCGCGAAACTCAATGGCGAGATCTCGCGCATGACCGCCGCATCGGGCGGCCAGGCGCCGAACGACCTGCTCGACCAGCGTGACCAGGCTGTGGCCAAGCTGACCGAACTCGTCGGCGCCAAGGTGGTGATCCAGGACGGCAATACGTACAACGTGGTCGTCGGCAACGGTCAACCGCTGGTGTTGGGCACCGATTCGTACGACATCAAGGCGATTCCCTCGGCATCGGACCCCAGCCGGATCGTGATCGGCTACACGGTGCCGGGCAGCAATGGCACGTACGAGGCGGAAGAAGGTTCGATCACGGGCGGCTCGCTCGGTGGCTTCCTGCGATTCCGCACTGACTCGCTCGACGCCGCGCAGAACGCCATCGGCCGCCTCTCGCTGGCCATCGGCCAGAAGTTCAACGACCAGCACAAGCTCGGTATCGACCTGAACGGCGCCATCGGCACCGATCTGTTTGCGCTGGGCAAGGCGCAAGTGTTTGCCAACGCGAAGAACACCTCGGGCGCCATCGTTCAGGCTACGATCACGAACACGAGCAACCTGACGGTCAGTGACTACACGCTGCGTCTGACCAACGGAAATTACACGCTGACGCGCAAGTCGGACAACACCGTAGTCGCCACGCAGCCGCTGGCCACGGCCACGTATCCGATGACGCTCGAAGCTGACGGCTTCCAGATCAATCTGGATAGTGCCATGACGGTGAGCGACTCGTTCGAGATCCAGCCCACGCGCAATGCCGCCGCTGGCTTCGATACGTTGATCACGGACCCCGCCAAGATTGCTGCCGCCTCGCCGTCGCGCGCCGACGCCGCCACGAGCAACGCCGGTTCGGCCACGGCCAAGCTGACCAATGTAGCGCCTGGCTTCTCGCTGCTGGCCGGACCGCTGACGGTCAGGTACAACGCTGCCACGACGTCCTATGTCTTCTCCAATGCTGCCGGCACGCCCCTGGCACCGCAGCCGGCGCCCACCACTACGGCCACCGGCGTGGACTACACGATCAACGGCATGACGTTCAGCTTCGGCGGCACGCCCAAGGATGGCGACACGTTCACGCTGTCGAACAACGCAGGCTCCGTGTCCGACAACGGCAACGCGCTGTTGCTGGCCAAGCTGCAGACCGCCAAGACGATCAACGGCACGTCGAGCTTCAACGACGCCTACGCCACGCTCGTCAACGACGTGGGCAGCAAGACGAAGTCGGCGCTGATCGCTTCCACCTCGCAGGACAGCATCACGAACCAGGTCTACGCCGCGCAGCAGTCCGTGTCGGGTGTGAACATGGATGAGGAAACCGTGAACCTGCTGAAGTTCCAGCAGCTGTACCAGGCCAACGCCAAGGTCATCCAGGCGGCCAGTACGGTCTTCGACACCCTGATCGGCATCGGCCGCTAATCGTCACTATCCAGTAGCCGGCCCGTAGCCGTCTTAGAGAACAACCGGAAGGAATCCTCGCAATGCGCGTCGCAACCTCTACCCTCTACCACCAGGGCCTGCAGTCGATGAACAACCAGCAGTCCCTGCTGATGCATGTTCAGCAACAGCTGGGCACGGGCCGCCGTATCCTCACGCCTTCGGACGATCCTGTTGCCGCCACGCGCGCGCTGGGCGTGACGCAGGCGGGTGCCGTGAACGGCCAGTACACCGCTTCGCGCAAGGAAGCCAACTCGGCGCTGGCACTGGAAGAAAACTCGCTGACTACCGTGACCACGGTGCTGCAGAGCGTGAAGACGCTGCTGGTGAACGCCGGTAACGGTACGCTGAGCGATACCGACCGTGCCTCGCTGGCCACCGCGCTGCAAGGCCAGTACGACCAGCTGCTGGGCCTGGCCAATGCCGACGACGGCACGGGCAACTACCTGTTCGCGGGCCTGAAAACCGGCACCGTGCCGTTCGCGGCAGATGCTGCAGGTAACGTCACCTACAAGGGCGATACCGGCCACAAGCTGCTGCAGGTCGATGTGTCGCGCCAGATGCCCGCGGGCAACACGGGCGCGGAAGTATTCCAGTCGGTGAGCAAGAGCGCCGGCTACGTGCTCAAAGGTAACAGTGCCAACACGGGCACGGCCACGTACAGCGCGCCGTCCGTGACCGACCCGAGCAACGCGCTCTACGGCACCAAGCTGGCGGTCACGTTCCAGACCAACGCCGGCACCGGCAAGATGCAATACACGGTGACCAACGCGACGACGGGCGCGGCAATCGGCGGCCCGGTGGACTACGTTGACGGTGGTTCCATCAACGTGGCAGGCGTCTCGTTCTCGGTGAAGGGCACCCCGGCAAACGGCGACAAGATCACCGCAGATCCCGCGCAACAGGCCGGCGCCGACGTGTTCGCCAACCTCAAGAGCGTCATCGACGCACTGAAGCAGCCTATCAACTCCGGCACGTCGCCGGAAACGGCTAACGCCAACCTGCAGAACGTGATTGCCACGGGCCTGCGCCAGAACAACAACTCGCTCGACAACGTGCTGACGGTACGTGCATCGGTGGGTTCGCGCATGAACGAACTGGACGCACTCGACACCATCGGCGAGAACCGCGACCTGAGCAACGCGCAGACGCTGTCGAACCTGCAGGACCTGGACTACGCTGCGGCAATCGGCGAGTACTACCAGCGCCAGACGGCACTGCAAGGCGCGCAGCAATCGTTCATGCAGATCCAGGGCATGAATTTGTTCCAGTATTTGCGGTAAGCGGATGGTGGTGAGGTAAAAACAAGGTTGTTCTGAGGGAATGTGAGTTGGCAAATCGCTGCTTGTGCGTTTGTCAAACTCGCTAAACAGTCTGGAACGATTGGCTCTGTGGCCGCTATAGAAAGACCCGCCCCAGTTTACATGGGGCGGGGCTTTTTTTTCGTGCCGTCTACTAGGTCGGCATCTTCCAGCCCTTGTATGGGCACAGACAACTGCCGAGCTTCACGATCCCTAGTCTCGACTGCTCAACTCGAGTGCCCGTTGGGCAATCTGCCAGGCATTGAAATGTATCCAAACCAAAGTAAGACGAGGCCTCCCGTCACCAGAATGCCGGCGTGGCATCCGAGGGCCGGGCCACCGAGGCGTCGGTCGACGAGTGGCGCAAGGTGATGTCAATCGATCTCGCCGGCGTGTTCTATGGCGCGCGTGCCGCATTGCCGCATCTGATGCGATCAAAGGGATGCATCGTTAATACGGCTTCAGTGTCAGGGCTCGGCGCCGACTGGAACCTGAGCTTCTACAACGCCGCGAAAAGCGGGGTGGTAAATCTTACGCGCGCCCTGGCGCTCGACTACGGTCGAGTCGGCGTGCGCATCAACTCGGTGTGTCCGTCTTTGACACGGACGGGCCTGACCGCAGACATGTTCGAGGACGAGACACTGTTAGACAAGTTTCGCGAGCGCATCGCGCTGGGCCGCACTGCCGAGCCCGACGATATCGCCGGTGAGATCGTCTTTATGGCGAGCGATGACGCGCGTTTCGTCACCGGTGTGAACCTGCCGGTGGACGGCCGCCTGAGCGCCTCGAACGGACAACCGCCGCAGTAGGGGAGCGAATCATGTTAGCCCCCCGTCTCTTTAGGGAATTGCACTTCGTCGAATTAACAGACCAGAATTGCCAGCGCAGTTTCTCAAAATAGCCTGGCGCAGTCTTTGGAAGTCCAGTGCTTCGCGCTTTGAGTACCCCAATCTTGGGGGGTGAAGTGTCTGGTTTCGAGTGCCGTAGTTAGTCATTTGCCAGCCTGGAAATAGAAACCGATGCTTCGTGGCCGAACGACGATGTTGCTTGCCACCGCCTGCCTCGCGCTAGGCGCTTGCGCCGTACCGCCGATGTATTCGCCTTTGGGTGACAGAGGGACGCAGGCTCGTATCCGGGTCAAGGCAAATGACCGATATGCCTTCCCCGCGATTGTTACCATAAAGGCAATTGACGATGTCGAGCCTAAGGAACAGTTCCTCGCAGTCTTCTTCAAAGGCTGGATGGGAATGGGAGCCACGCCGAAGGAGGCAGAGCTGATCGGCATGCCAGATACGACAGGCGAGGATGCAACTTTCCCCGTCTTGGAGCGGTATGTCACGGGGAACCGTCCATTGAGGCTACAACTCGATGCGCGAGTCGACGGGAGCTACATCTGTGGCGATGCAGCTGCCTTCACGCCGGCATCGGGACACGACTATGAGTTGGTAGTCCCATTGCGAGGCACCTCTCTCGGGTTCTCCGGCGCGTGCAGTTTTATTCTGTATGAGATTGTTCCGAAGGGACATTCTTTCGAGAGACATCCGCTGGCGATGACGAGACTTGCTGACAAGCAGAAATAAGGGTGCTGTGTTGGTGAGGAGGGGGTTGCCGATGCGGGCTTGCTCGGTCGCTTTTTTGCGTTGGCCCGTTGAGATACCGTGGCATGTGGGGGATCTGTCCGTCCGCTATTGGCGTTCATGGAGCCTTGTTGCATTGGAAGCATTGATGGCTACCTGGGGGCGCTGCCGCTGTCAACCGCTATAGACCCAGCGTCCTCATGCCTGCTTCGGCGTCGCCGATAAAAATCCAAGAATCCCGTCGACGATCCCTGCCTCGACGTTCCGCGCGTTCTGGCCGTCCACCGCTTCCAGCACGGCGCCATGCACCAGCGCTTCGGTCATCTTCATCGTCATCCACGCGGCCATGTCGAGGTCGTCGTGGCGCAGTTCGTCGCGGTGCCGCAGCAGTAACTCCATCACATGGCGATGGATGCGATCTCCGGCTGCGCCCATGTTGGCTTCCAGCAGCGGGCGCTCCTTCTCCAGCAAGCGATGCAGTTCCGGCTCCACTTCGTGGGCAGCCATTGCCGCGCGAATCAGGCTGGTGACGGCGCCGCGCAGTCCTTCTTCGTGCGCTTCCCCCAGGACTTTCTCGATCGATTCGGCCATGTGGATGCCGTGTCGCTGATGCAACGCGGTGAGTAACGACGCCTTGTTGGGAAAGTACTGGTAGAGCGACCCGACGCTGATGCCGGCCTGCTGGGCGACTGCATTCGTGCTCATTTCGGCATATCCCCGCTCCATCAAAACGCGAGCACTGGCTTCCAGAATGGTGTCTACCATTGCCATGGAACGGCGCTGGCGCGGGGCTTTGCGGGGTGTTGTCTCGGGTTGTCGGGCCATGGTCGGAACGCGAGTTGAAAAGACGAGCGATTGCTCGCATTATTGCTGGGTCGATCGGCACAGTCAATCAGGGGTTTCGGCCCCCCGAATAGCGAGGATTCTGACGTGAAGGAAATAGTGGTAGTCGGCGGCGGTTTCGCCGGGTTATGGGCAGCGGCTGGGGCGGCGCGCATGGCGGAAACGTTGGGCAAGGCTGTGCACATCACGCTCGTCAATCGTGACGCGCAGCACAGCATTCGCGTACGCAACTATGAGGACGACCTCGCCGCCACACTGGTACCGTTGCGAGAGGTACTCGATCCCATCGGCGTGACGCTGCAGATTGGCAACGTGGTGGATATCGACACGCATGGCAAGTCCGTCCGGATCGAGTCCGACGGCAAGTTCATCACCACGCGGTATGACAAGCTGGTGCTTGCCAGCGGCAGCAAGCTGGAGCGGCCGCCCATCGTGGATGTGGATGTCTTCTCGTTCGATGTCGATACCTACGCGCAAGCCCATCGGTTGCAGGAACACATCGCATCGCTGCATGCCCGCGCGCCCTATCCCGGTCAGTACACGGCGGTGGTGGTGGGCTCGGGTGCGACGGGCGTGGAACTGGCCTGCGAACTGCCGGCGCGGTTGCGCGCAGCCGCGGTGGCCAGCGGCATCCCCGACGCCGCGCAGCAGGTGCGCGTGATCCTGGTCGATAGCAACGAGAAGATCGCTGGCCACCTCGGTGGCGCGCAGGCAGTGATCGAGCAAAGCTGTCGGGAGCTTGGGATCGAGTTGTTCCCGCACGCGACGGTGAAGTCCCTGAGCGGCTACGGCCTGACGTTGAACAACGGGCAGCATATCGACACCTCCACCGTGGTCTGGTGCGCGGGCATGCGTGCGAGCGAGCTGACCACATGTTTTAGCGGCAAGCGCGACGTGCATGGCCGACTCATGGTGGATGCCTACATGCGCGTGCAAGGCATGGACGACGTGTATGCGGCAGGCGATGTGGCGCACGCCTTGATCGATGGCGAGCATCCATCGGTGATGTCTTGCCAGCACGCCCGACCGATGGGGCGGTACGCGGGTCACAACGTCGTATGCGAACTGTTTGGCGAGGATCTGCTGCCGCTGCATATCGACTGGTACACGAACATCATCGATCTGGGTCCGGCCGGCGCGGTGTACGCCCAGGGGTGGGACCGCGAAGTCGTCGCCATTGGCGAGCAAGCCAAGCAGACCAAGCAGGTCATCAATCGCGAACGCATCTATCCGCCGCGTAACGGCAGCCGGGCCGATATCTTCGATGCGGCCTCGACCGAGCTGCAACGGCCGCCAGTATTGGAGCCGCTTTCGCGCGCCTGACCATCGGCCGTCCGGTCGCGCGATTGCTGCATCCCATCGTCGTGCGACCGGTTCGTCAGCCGGACTGCTTCCATCTCCAACTTCAGCGCTTTGAGCCGTGAGTGTTTCCTCCACGTTGTCCCCGCACGCCCCGACTGGCGGCGCCGCGCCCGTTCATGCCCCGTTTTCATTGCGGCTCGGCATCGGGCTCAAAGGCGTGCTGATTGCCGCGCTCGTGTCCGGCATCAACAACCGCACTGGCGATATTGGCCTCGCCGATATCCTGGGCGGCTACGGTCTGGGCCGCGACGAAGGGATCTGGCTGTCGTCGAGCTATGCAGCCGCCGAAGTCTCGGCGATGTTGCTGGCACCCTGGCTGGCGAACACCTTTTCCATGCGCCGCTTCGCCACGGGAGCCACGCTGCTGTTCGGGCTCATCAGCGTGCTCTGCCCGTTCGCGCCGAACTTTGAAATCCTGCTCTTGCTGCGTGTGCTGCAAGGGCTGGTCGGTGGCTGCCTGCCGCCGATGCTGATGACGGCAGCGCTGCGTTTCCTGCCCGCGCACTACCGGCTCTTCGGGTTGTCGGCGTATGCGCTGACCTCGACGTTCGGCCCAAACATCACGATGCCGCTCGTCGCGTTCTGGACCGAAAGTGCGGACTGGCGGCTGCTGTTCTGGCAATTCATGCCACTCTGTCTGCTGTCCGCCGCGTTGATCTGGCATGGCATTCCACAGGACCCGGTGCATCTTGACCGCATTCGCAAATTCAACTGGAAGGGCGCACTGCTTGGCGTCACCGGCCTGTCATGCACGACGCTGGCGCTGGCGCACGGAGAACGGCTGGGTTGGTTCGCATCCCCGCTGATCTGCATCCTGTCCGCGTGTGGCGTTGTCAGTCTGGTGACCTTCCTTGTCCACGAGTTTCACCACCCCACGCCCTTGTTCGAGTTCAGGCTGCTACGCCGGCGAAACTTCGCCTATGGCATCGTCACGCTGATGCTGTTCGTGTGCGCAACGTTCGCCGGCAGCGCGCTGCCCACCGCATACCTCACGCGTATCCACGGCTATCGTCCCGTGCAGACGATGGATCTGGCCCTGCTGATTGCCGTACCGCAGATCGTGCTGTCGCCGCTGGTCGCCTTCATCGTCAATCGGCGCACGGTGGACTGCCGCTACGTGATCGCTACCGGCCTCGCATTGATGACGGTGGCTTGCCTCGCGGGCGCGTATCTCACTCCCGACTGGATTCGCGAACAGTTCTTCGTCCTCCAGCTCATGCATGCCGTGGCGCAGCCCATGGTGGTGGTGCCGCTGCTGATGATGGCCACTGGCGTGGTGGCGCCTGCCGAAGGACCGTTCGCGTCCGCCATGGTGAACAGCCTGCGTGCGCTGGCATCGACGGTAGCCGCCGCGGCCTTCAGCAATTTCGTGACCTGGCGCGAGCATTTCCATGCCAACGTGTTGCTGGACCACGCCTTGACCACCGCCTATGCGAGTCCGTTGCAGATACCGGCTCGCGTGCTTGCGGAGAAGGTAAGGCAACAGGCGTTCGTGCTCGCCTACGCCGACACCTTCCTCGCGCTGATCTTCGTCATTGCACTGATGGCCCTCGTGCTCTGGTTTGTTCCTGTTCGTGCCTTTCCGCCTCAATCACCTGTCAGATCATGACTGTCCCTCGCCACTCTCCCCGAATCTTCTATGCACTGATCGGCGCCGCCGCCGTGACCTGTGCCCTGTACGCCGGCTTTCGCATCTTCGACGCCGGGCGGCAACAGCGCACCGACGACGCCTACATCCGTGCGGATTCGGTGTATGTGTCCCCACGCGTCACGGGTCAGATCACCGAGGTACTGGTGCAGGACAACCAGCGCGTGAAGGCCGGCCAACTGGTGGCCCGCATCGATGCCGCCGATTATCTGGCGGCAAAGGCCGAGGCCACGGCGAATGTGGCCGTGGCGCGCGCCGATATCAAGAACCTGGAAGCGGGCATTGCCCGGCAGCGCGCGCTCGTCGAACAGGCACGCGCCAGCGTGCGCGCGAGCGAGGCAAGCCTGCGCTTTACGGAATTGAATGCGCAGCGGTATCGCAATCTTTCCAGTTCCGGCGCCGGTACCCAGCAGGAGTGGCAACGGGCCGACGCCGACCTCAGTGCGGCGCGTGCGAACCGGGACCGCGACGTAGCGTCGGGCGAGGCGGCATCCAGAACATTGATGGTGCTGACCGCGCAGCTCGAAGCCGCGCAGGCGCAGTTGCAACGCCATGAAGCGACGCTTCAGAAAGCCGTGCTCAATGTCTCGTACACGCACATCGTGGCGCCGTTCGATGGGATGGTGGGGCAGCGTTCGGTGCGGGTAGGCGCCTACGTTTCGGCCGGCACGCCCTTGATGGCGATCGTGCCGCTCGACGATATCTACGTGGTGGCGAATTTCAGGGAAACGCAATTGGCGCGGATGAAACCGCACCAGTCGGTGACCATCCAGGTGGATGGCAATCCGGAAAAATCCTTCCGGGGGCATCTTGACAGTGTGGCGCCTGCCACGGGCCTGAGTTTCTCGCCGGTGGCGCCTGACAACGCCACTGGCAACTTCACCAAGGTCGTGCAACGCGTGCCGGTGAAAATTCGTTTCGACGAACCTGGCGTCGACGCAGACCTGCTTCGCGTCGGCATGTCCGTCGTGGTCAGTGTCAAGACGAAGGACGGGGTTTGAGATGGGGATGCGCAAAGGATTGGGCGGGTGCCTGCTGTCGATTGCACTGGGTGGATGCGCGGTAGGGCCTGACTTCGTGGCCCCGCCCGCAGAACTGCCGGCATCCTGGCAATGCGGTGCGCCGACTTGCGGCGCGGGAGACGTGGCGCATGACTGGTGGCGGACGTTCGATGACCCGGAATTGGCAAGCCTTGTCGAGCGCGCCGTATCGGGCAACCTCGACGTCCTGGCGATGAGCAATCGTCTGGAACAAAGCCGCATTCATCTGAAAGTGAATGGTGCATCGCAGTTTCCCAATGTCGGGGTCGGTGCCTCCTATCGTCGCGCGGAAGAGAGCGAGAAGGGATGGATCGATCCTTCGGGGCGCGATGGGAAATCGCCTTATGAGCTGTGGGGCGCGGCGTTTGACCTGAGCTGGGAAGTCGATCTGTGGGGGCACGTCAGACGCAGGATCGAAGCCGCGCAGGCCGAAGTCACGATGACCTCGGCTGAAATGGATGGCGTGCTGCTCTCGGTTGCTGCGGAGACGGCTTCCGACTACCTGAAGCTGCGGGGCGTGCGTGAGCAGTTATCGGTCACGCGCGAAAGCCTGCTGATCGCGGAACGCAGCCTCGCCCTGGTGAACTCGCGCTACGAGAACGGCGTCACTACGCGTCTTGACGTACACAATGCCACAGCGTTGATCAGTACGGTTCGCGCACGGATGGAGGCGCTTGGGGCCGAGCAGGTCCGTTTGCTGAACGCGCTGGCGATGCTCATCGGCCAGGCGCCCGGCACGCTGGATGACGAGCTGCTGAAATCTCCGTCGCGTACCAACGACGACACGCACGAAATCCCCGTGGGTATTCCGTCGGAGATCGCGCGCCGGCGTCCAGACATCCGCATGAAAGAAGCCGATCTGCATCGTGCCACCGCGGAGATCGGCGCCGCCAAAGCCGACTTCTATCCGCGCGTGATACTTGGTGCCAACTACGGCTATCAGACGCTGAACGGTTCGAGCTTCGGTTCATGGGCCACCCAGCAATGGAGCTATGGCCCAAGCCTCTACCTGCCGCTTTCCCAGGGCGGGCGGCTGGTCGGCACGCTGGCCTTGCGAAAGGCGCAGCAGCAAGCGGCTGCGATTGCGTATCGCAAGACCGTATTGCTGGCCTGGCATGAGGTGAGCAACGTGCTGTCCGACTACGCTGCGCAGGAACGCGAGCATCGCCATCTGACCGAGGCCGTCGAGCAAAACCGGGAGGCACTGGCCGTAGCGGAACAACGGTACAAGGAGGGCGCTATCGACTACCTCAACGTGCTTAATGTCCAGCGCACGCTTTTGCTGGCCCAGTCCGCCAGGGTCGAAAGCGGCACGAAGACCGCAATCGGACGGGTTCGCCTTTATAAGGCGCTCGGTGGAGGGTGGCCGGGCGGGCCCACCGGTTGATCCGCATAGAAACGGCTTGACCTTCCCATGCGGGCGCCTATCTTCGGTGAAGATCCTCCACAAGCGGGGTCACAGGAGACGAGCGATGACATCCAGCACTTCTGCGCGCAGACAGGCGTTCCAGCAACTTGTGGCGTCGAAGCAGGCGACGCTGGTGCCGGGCGCATTCAATGCCATGAGCGCGCGCGTGATCGAGGATCTTGGATTCCAGGCGGTCTACCTGACCGGCGCGGGTGTGACCAATATGTCGTTTGGCTTGCCAGACCTCGGCTTTATCGGGCTCAGCGATATCGCTGAACACACGGCGCGTGTACGCGACGCCGTGGCGCTGCCGCTGATCGTGGATGCGGATACTGGCTTCGGGAATGCGCTCAACGTCCAGCATGCCGTGCGCACGCTGGAGCGGGCAGGCGCCGATGCCATCCAGCTCGAAGACCAGGTCATGCCGAAGAAGTGCGGGCATTTTGCCGGCAAGCATGTCGTCGGTATGAACGAGATGGCCGCCAAGATCCGCGCGGCTGCCGATGCACGCGACGATGCCGATTTCCAGATCATCGCGCGTACCGATGCGGCGGCGGTGCATGGCATCGAGGATGCCATCGAACGCGGGCACCGCTTTGCAGAGGCGGGTGCGGACATCCTGTTCCTGGAGGCCATCGAAGGGTTGCCCGATATCCAGCGATTGCCGCAGTTGTTCAAGACCCCGTTGCTGATCAACATCGTCATTGGCGGGAAGACACCCGTGCAGGGGCGCGATGCCCTGCAAGGGCTCGGCTATGGCCTGGTGCTCTATGCGAACGCGGCGCTGCAGGGCGCGGTGCGCGGTATGCAGCAGGCGCTGGGCATGCTGAAGTCGAACGGACAGATGGACGAGAACCCGGCGATTGTCGTGCCATTCAACGAGCGTCAGCGGCTGGTCCGGAAGCCCCTGTACGACGAACTCGATGCGCGATACAAGAGCGAAGACTGAGAGCGACGACTGAGAGCGACGACTGAGGGAGCACCGATGAAGACTGCATTGATCGTGCTCGATGTCATCAACGACATCGTCGATCCGCAGGGCAAGCTCGCCGGTGGCGGTACGGCGGCCCACGCGCAGGATCGCAACCTGTTGCGCAACGTGAATGCGGTGATTGCGCAAGCGCGTTCTCGGCAATGGCCGGTGATCTTCGTGAAGGTGGGTTTCACCGCGCAATATGCCGAGCAGCCCAAGGCGTCGCCGTTCTTCGGCAAGGCGCATACGGCGGGTGCGCTTGCGCTTGGGTGTTGGGGTACGGCGTTTGTCGATGGGCTGGATGTGCAGGCGAGCGATCACGTGGTGGTCAAGCATCGCATCAGCGCGTTCTATGGCACGCCGCTCGAAGCGATCTTGCGTGCGAACCATATCGAGCGGCTGGTGTTGACGGGTGTCAGCACCACATGGGCCGTAGAGTCCACCGCGCGCGACGCGCATGACCGGGACTATCAGGTGGTGATCGTCGAGGATGCGTGTGCCGCGCGTAGCGAGGAGGATCACCACGGATCGATAAAGAACCTCGCGGCCATTGCTGCCGTGACGTCGGTGGATCAAATCATCAACGACGCTGCACGCGCTTAGCGAATCGCTTCCGCGTAGCGGCGTGCGACTTCGGGCGCAGGAATCCCATCCGCTTCATTCCCCTACGGAAATCCTCCGTTTCCTTATTTCAATAAATTTGAATAACTATGACAGCGAACCCCCGTTTTTCTACGGCGGGGCCACCGCTATAGTTCAACCCATGGACAGCGCAGCCACGCAACGAAGCGAAACGAAGCCAACGAAGCGAAGCCAGCGCCGCCCGATAAAACCTCAAACTTATTGAATACCTTTTTATACCGGAGAATCACCATGTCGAACGCCAACAACGCCAAGCTGGAAGTCCTGACCCCGCGCAACAGCCAACTGATCTTCATCGACCACCAGCCGCAAATGGCCTTCGGTGTGCAGTCGATGGACCGCCAGACCATGAAGAACAACGTGGTGGGCCTGGCCAAGGCAGCCAAGATCTTCGACGTGCCGACCACGATCACCACCGTCGAGAGCGAATCGTTCTCCGGCTATACCTACCCCGAACTGCTCGACGTGTTCCCCGGCAAGGAAACGCTCGAACGCACCTCGATGAACTCCTGGGATGACCAGAAGGTGCGCGACGCACTGGCCGCCAACGGCCGCAAGAAAATCGTCGTCGCCGGTCTGTGGACCGAAGTCTGCAACACGACGTTTGCCCTGTGCGCCATGCTCGAAGGTGATTACGAGATCTACATGGTGGCGGACGCTTCGGGCGGCACCACCAAGGAAGCGCACGACTACGCGATGCAACGCATGATCCAGGCTGGCGTGGTGCCGGTGACGTGGCAACAAGTGCTGCTCGAATGGCAGCGTGACTGGAAGAACAAGGAAACGTACGACGCCGTGACGGGTCTGGCCAAGGAACACTC
>Ga0209025_1002747_pt1 | contig 17812 bp, 12 predicted proteins | sample AraplaMF_Col_mLB_FD_184256 | JGI IMG/M metagenome (GOLD analysis project Ga0209025, IMG submission 184256) | Arabidopsis root microbial communities from the University of North Carolina, USA - plate scrape MF_Col_mLB (SPAdes) (version 2) | ecosystem: Host-associated > Plants > Roots > Endosphere... | reverse complement strand
CAAAAGCTCACGCAAACACAAGATACATGGTTTGCGCAAAACATTAATTTAATAAAAGTCGAACAAGTACAATTAGCAACCTTGCACAAAATACTATATCAAGTTGTGCAAGGACTTTTGAAAAAGAATCAACAAAGACACTTACAGATTATACATCCAGAACAAGCGAAGTCAGTACAGGAGAATGTGCTAACGCTTTTAGCAGAATATGATGATTTACTGCGTGATGCAATTCCACTCCCTATCTATATTTTTATTTGGCAAGTTTCTTCACTAGAGAAGTTATCCAATTGTATTGAAGTTGTTGATGATGTGCTTGATATATTGGAATGGTATTTTATTCACCAAAATGAGCAGGTTGAGGCGTTTGACGAAGAGGATCTAGATCATGAGGAAATCATTGACTTATACAAAGATGCCATTGAAGAACAGGATGCAGATGCACAATTTCAGCTTGGAGAATATTATAGTGCCATTGACGGCGAATTTTTCCAACCAGAAAAATCAGTAAAGTGGTTTGAGTTAGCGGCATCACAAGGAAATGCCGATGCACAATATGCACTTGGTAATTTTTATTTTGAAGGTTTAGGTGTTCAAGAAGACTATAATAGAGCCTTTATATTGTATGAGTCTGCAGCAGAGCAAGGGCATCCGGATGCTGCGAATAATTTAGCAGATATGTATTTTAACGGTGAGGGAGTACCAGAAAATTTGGTACTTGCGAAGAAGTGGTTCGACTTCGCTGCACAACAAGGCGTGGCAGAAGCTATGTTTACACTCGGAATTATTTATGAGCAGGGCTTAGGAAACGACAAAGACGAGGAGCAAGCATTTAGCTACTATAGAAAGTCTGCTGAAGCAGGCTATGTTGAAGCACAATACAGGATTGGAGGAATCTATTTAGAAGGACGGCTAGGGCAACCTAAAGATGTGAACCGTGGATTATATTGGTATGAAAGAGCTGCAGAGCAATATCATGTTGATGCCTTTTATGATTTGGGCTTTATTTGGAGCCAAGGGTTAACGGGAATACGAAATATTGAAAAGGGTATTCATTGGTTTAAACAGGCTGCTCTTCAAGGAGATTCTGAAGCTAAATTACAATTAGGGCACATATATAATAAAGGGGAAGGAATAGCTAGAAATATTAAAGAAGCTATAAAGTGGTATGGACTTGCAGCAGATGCAGGAAGTGAGGAGGCTGCAATTTTACTACAAGAATTAAAAGGAATTTAAGTATTTTTTATTAAAAAGTAATAGGTATTTTGATTCTATTATTTACGCTTTGTGTGTAGGTGTTAGGTAATTGTTTTGGTTCGGTGTATAGGTTTTAATAACTATGAGTAACTGACTGTAAAAATATTAATATAATAAAGCATAATTACTGTAAACTAAAACAAGGAAAAAATAAGCATAAAAAAAGCAGAGATGATGTAAATTGGCTACCCAAAAGTATTGTGGTAGCTTTTTTACTGCTTTAGATAATAAGTAAGATGACAGGGACTTTTTATACAATTTATGGTAAAAAATGTATATGCGAAAATTGACAGCTATTTATAAAATGTATATTGTATATGAGTGATTTTGAAAGAGTAGTAAGTAGCAATAGCTAGTAATAAAGTTACCATTTTTAGCTGATTGTAGCCCGTAACAGAAATCAGCGTTATAAATGTAAATAGATAATAATGGTTAACTAACATCCTAATAGCTTATCATCGAAAGTTTGGGATGAGCCTTCCTAACCTCTTTTATTTTGGGTGGACGGAATTAGATTTTTCTCAGCTTTTCAAAAGTACACGACATGAAAGAGGGTAAATGTGTGATTTTTCAAAAACAGAGAAAGACAACTGCTTTAGATTTAGGGCAATACATTGTAAAAATGGATATAGCGAATTGCCAGTCAATAAAAAAGCAAATGGATTTACTCAAATTGACAAAACGGGATTTACAATATTTAAAAGCTTTTCAACCTTTTGTAGAAGGCGATATTGATAATATTGTTGATCGATTTTATGAAATGATTGGAACTGAACGTTGCTTAGTAGATATTATTAATAGACATAGTTCTGTGGAAAAATTGAAAATTACTTTACGACGTCATATTATTGAAATGTTTAATGGTACGATAGATTATGAATTTTATCAAAGACGAATTAAAATTGCTGAAGTACATGTCCATATCGGTCTTAAAACACAATGGTATATTTGTGCTTTTCAAGATTTAACGGCATCATTTATTGACCTAGTTGAAGAACATGTTCACCATCCAATGGATCAGCTTAATACAATTCGCGCCATCTCAAAAATTTCTAATTTTGAGCAACAGTTGGTTTTAGAGGCATTTGAGCATACAATTGAGCAACTTCATGAAAAAATGGAACGTAGAAAAGAAGCAATAGAGCAAGAAATCGTAGAGTCTTCGGAAGGTCTTGCCACAATATCTCAGGAAACAAACAATTCATTTCATCTCTTAAGTGGACAATCAGATGAGATTAAACAACTAGCGAAAAAATCACTTCAAGTGTCGACTATGGCTGAGAGTCAGGCATTAGAAGGTCGTGAACGCTTAAAGAGTCAATCGCAAAATATGAGTAATATTATATCCTCACTTGATGATATAGCAGAAAATATTACACAGTTGACAGATATGTCAAAGGAAATGGAATCGATTATGAATGTTGTAACAAATATTGCTAATCAAACGAACTTGTTGGCTTTAAATGCGGCAATAGAAGCGGCTCGTGCTGGAGAAGCGGGTAAAGGCTTTAGTGTTGTTGCCGATGAGGTGCGAAAACTATCGATTCAAACAAAAGAATCTGTCACATCGGTAGCAACGTTACTACATAAAACGAATGAGCGGACAGATAGACTTGTTCTTTCGCTTAGTAATATTCAAGAAGAGGTAGCATCTGGTGAGGAAAATATGGTTCAAACAGAAGGACAATTTACTAACATATTAGAAGCTATGACCGAGGCAAAAGATCAAAATAGCCAGATGGAAAAAGAAGTACAAGCAATAGCAGAAGTACTAAATGAATTAGGTATTGCCTTTAACGAAGTGAAAAATTCGGCTGGAAAATTAGCTAGCTTTACTCAAAATTTAAATTAATTAAGAGAAAAGCAAAGGGCAAAGAAAATTGTTGGTTCCTATTTTTTAGCGCTACACACCTTAGGGCACAAATAACACTATATCAACTGTTAATATATAATTTCCGTTAGGTAGATAAAAGCCTTTAGCGAGTATATACTATTCGAATGTAAAAAAATGGAGCTATCCAATGCGTTGGATAGCTCCATTTTTGCTAAATTTGTAAAGGGTTTAGCGTAATTTTCGATAAAAAAAGTTTATACTAAATTAAGAACTAAAAATAGGGGCGGTTAATATGAAAACAGTTGTTGTATTAGGTGGCGGAATAACGGGATTGTGTACGATGCATTATTTACAACGGCAAGTTCAGGAGAAAAACTTAGAAGTAAAACTTGTACTTGTTGAAAAAAATACATACCTTGGTGGCAAGCTTCACTCTGCATATGAACAAGGCTTCATCATGGAAACAGGAGCAGATTCTATTGTAGCGCGTCATAAAGGTGTCATGGAGTTAGTAGAGGAACTAAATTTTGAACAAAATCTTGTGTACAACGAAACAGGTATTTCGTATATTTACACAAATAATGAGCTACATGCCATCCCAGCAGACTCAACGTTCGGTATTCCTATGAGCTTGCAATCTCTTGAGGAAAGCACGCTTGTATCAGAGGAAGGTAAAAAAGAAGCATTAAAGGATTTAACAATGCCAAATGAAAGGTTTACAAAGGAAAGCTCGATTGGGGAATTTTTAACGTATTATTTAGGTGAGGAGCTTGTTCAGAACCAAATAGCTCCTGTACTTGCAGGTGTATATTCTGGAGATTTAAATCAACTTTCAATTGCGTCCACTTTACCGTATTTAATCGATTACAAAAACGATTACGGTAGTATTATTAAAGGTTTCGATGCAAACAGAGAACAATTTGTGAAAGCCGCCAATAAAAAATTTATTTCATTTAAAAATGGTTTATCTTCACTAATTGATCGACTTGAAGAAACATTAACGGATGTAGAAATTATAAAAGGGATTGCCACTACTAGCGTTAAAAAGCAGGAGAATCAATATTCTGTTACATTAGCAAACGGTAAAATGATTGAAGCAAATCATGTTGTATTGGCGCTGCCAAATGAATCGGTACAAAGCTTATTACAGGATAAATCTTTGAACTACTATTTTGAACAATTTAATACTGCATCCGCCATTACTATTTATTTAGGGTTTGATGTACCCGATAATAGATTACCTGCAGATGGAACAGGCTATATTGTGTCACATAATTCGGATGTTATATGTAATGCAGCAACGTGGACAAGTCGCAAGTGGAAACACACTTCAGCAGAAGGGAAATTACTTGTACGACTTTTTTATAAGAGCATTAACCCCGAGTATGAGAGATTGCGTATGATGACAGATGAAGAATTAGCTGCAGTTGCTCTTGAGGATGTAAGAAAAAGCTTGGGGATTGAGGACAAACCAACTGTTGTTGGCGTAACAAAATGGATCGACCAGATGCCGAAGTACGACTTAGCACATCGTGAAGCATTGCAAGGTCTCTTACAAGAACTTGAGAAAAACTATCCGAATTTATCAATAGCGGGATGCTCTTATTTTGGAGTAGGCATAGGCGCATGTATTCAAAATGGTAAAAAAATTGGTGAGGAACTTGCTGGAAAACTATCGTAAATGTTTGAATTAAAGCAATTATGCCTCGGCATAATTGCGCATGGAATCGGCTTTACTTAGGCCTACAAATGTTTTTGGCTCGAAAGTGAAGCGTCAGCGGCATGATGTTGGTCACTCAGTCGTTGTTGTTGTTGTTGTTACCGTTACGCTTTCGCACAGATAAATTGCCACAGCACGTGGCGTTCTTAACTGAGTTCCTCTATTTCAGCGGGTACTTGGACATACGCTGAAAAGTAACTAAAACTCGCATTCATCTTACACCTATAGAGGTGTAAGACTTTTGTAGCTGACGCTTCGCTTTCACTACATAAAACAATTGTAGCTGACGCTTCGCTTTCACTACATAAAACAATTGTAGCTGACGCTTCACTTTCGCTACATAAAACAGTTGCTGAAGGAAGTTAAAATATAATATTTTTCGTAAAAAATATCCATTGTTCAGTGAAATAGTCTTGACTCAATCGTCTGTAAACGTTATGATTCTTTTAATTATTTAAAAAATTCATACTAAATTCTTATCAAGAGAAGCTGAGGGACTGGCCCTATGAAGCTTCAGCAACCAACTTATTGTCAGGTGCTAAATCCAGAAGACCGTTGTGTCGAAGATGAGAAGGAAAACAATTACGAAACGTTAAAGCCTTCTTTTTTTGTGAAAGAAGGCTTTTTTATTTTAACTTCTTTCAGCTGAAATCTCCCACCTCTATAGGTGGTGAGATGAATGCGGATTTAAGTTACTTTTCAGCGGGTGTCCATACATCCGCTGAATAGAGGAACTCAGTCTAAGATCGCCACGTCCTGTGGCTCCGACTGAGTGACCAACTTCGTGTTGGCCTAAAGCCTCCGGCGGATGTCACGGAATTATGCCGAGGCATAATTAATATAGATAAGGGAAGAGAGGCTAATTTTATGGGATTGCTTGAAAGGTTAAAAACGCATGTTCTTACAGCAGATGGTGCAATTGGTACGGTTTTGTACGGCTATGGTTTGGAGTACTGCCATGAGGAAATGAATGTACAGAAACCTGAATTAATTGAAAAGATTCATAGAGAATATATAGCAGCTGGTGCAGATATTATTCAAACGAACACATACGGAGCTAATGCCATAAAGTTAGCCCGCTATGGATTAGAATCCCGTGTACAGCAGTTTAATGAAGCCGCTATAACAATTGCAAAACGAGCAGCGGCAGATGGCGGACAATTTGTTCTGGGTACTATTGGGGGAATCCGTGGTATTCGAAAAAGTGACGCGACGTTAGAGCAAATTTTAGCAACTGTTGATGAGCAGGCAACTGTTTTACTTGCAGGAAATCCAGATGGTCTTTTACTTGAAACATATTATGATTTTGAAGAGCTAACAGCGACTTTATCAATGCTGCGAGCTAAAACGAAATTACCGATCATTGCTCAAGTTTCAATGCACGAACCTGGAATATTACAAAATGGAATGAGCTTAAATAACGCCTTACATGAACTTGAATCATTAGGTGCTGATATCGTGGGTGTTAACTGTCGCTTAGGTCCTCATCATACTATACAAGCATTTGAAGGTGTAGAGCTTCCTGAGAAGGCATTTATGTCAGCGTATCCGAACGCCTCTCTTCTTGATTTGGAGGATGGCCGTGTCGTTTATGAGTCGGAGGCAGATTATTTTGGCCGAGCAGCTGTAGAACTTCGTGATCAAGGGGTACGTTTAATTGGTGGCTGTTGTGGTACGACACCAAAGCATATTGCCGCAGCGAAAAAGTACTTAGAAGAGCTATCACCGGTTGAGGAAAAGCATGCAAAGCCAGAAAAAATAGAGGTTGTCCGTGAGGCAGAGCCAGCAAATTATGAGCCATTACATATAAAAGTAAAACGTGAACGCTCGATTATTGTGGAGTTAGATACACCAAGACATTTAGAAATTGAAGGCTTTATTGAAGGTGCAAAAAAAATATATGGGGCGGGCGCGGATGTAGTCATGATGGCAGATAATTCACTGGCTTCTCCAAGGATTAGTAATGTCGCAATGGGTGCCTTGATAAAAGAAACGCACGGGGTACGCCCGTTGACACACATAACTTGCCGAGACCGTAATTTAATTGGTCTTCAATCACATTTAATGGGATTAAATGCACTAGGGATTCATGATATTTTAGCAGTTACTGGAGATCCGACAAAGGTAGGCGATTTCCCAGGAGCAACTAGCGTTTATGACGTATCTTCAATGGAGCTAATCCAATTAATAAAACAGTTAAATGAAGGTGTATCGTTCTCAGGGAAACCACTTCGTAAAAAGGCAAATTTCTCTGTAGCTGCTGCATTTAATCCTAATGTACGTGTATTAGATCGTGCTGTCTCTCGATTAGAGAAGAAAATTGAACATGGGGCAGATTATTTTATTTCACAGCCTGTTTATACAAAGGAAAAAATTGTGGAAATTTACGAGGCGACAAAGCATTTAGAAACACCAATTTATATAGGTATTATGCCAGTAACGAGCTATAAAAGTGCGGAGTTCTTACACCATGAAGTCCCAGGCATCAAACTATCTGATGATGCGTTATCACGTATGAAGGCTTGTGGCGATGATAAGGAACGCGCAACACTAGAAGGAATTGCAATTGCCAAAGAATTAGTAGAAGTAGCAGCGGAATATTTCAATGGAATTTACCTCATCACACCATTTTTACGCTATGATATGACGCTAGAATTAATGCAATTTATTGAGCAATTGGATGAACAGAAAAAAGGGGTAAGTATAAATGGCTAAGCACTTGATTGAAGAGGAACTAGAAAAACGAATTTTAATTCTTGATGGCGCAATGGGTACAATGCTACAAAATGAAAATTTATCAGCAGAGGATTTTGGCGGCGAGGAATATGATGGCTGTAATGAAAATCTTGTGCTAACTAGACCAGATGTGCTTGAAAAAGTTCATAGAAAATATTTAGAGGCTGGAGCAGATATTATTTGTACAAATACATTTGGGAGTACACCACTTGTATTAAATGAATATGATCTTGGTGCGAAGGCAGAAGAAATCAATAAACGTGCTGTAGAAATTGCACGTAAAGTAGTAGATGCGTTTTCAACATCCGATTGGCCACGTTTTGTAGCTGGGGCAATGGGGCCAACTACAAAAACCTTGTCAGTTACAGGTGGAATTACATTTGATGAGCTAGAGGAAAATTTCTATGTTCAAGCTAAGTCATTAATCGAAGCCGGAGCGGACGTTCTGTTGCTAGAAACTAGTCAGGATATGTTGAATGTTAAGGCAGGAACATTGGGAGTATCTCGTGCTTTTGAAGCAACTGGAATAGAGCTACCCGTGATGATATCAGGAACAATTGAACCGATGGGAACGACACTGGCCGGTCAAACAATTGATGCTTTTTATATTTCCATCGAGCATATAAAGCCATTGTCAGTTGGCTTAAACTGTGCGACTGGACCAGAATTTATGACTGATCATATTCGTTCCCTAGCAGAGCTTTCAACAGGCTATATTAGCTGTTACCCGAATGCAGGCTTACCGGACGAGGAAGGTTGCTATCATGAGTCACCTGAAACATTGTCACAAAAGCTAAAAGGCTTTGCGGAAAAGGGCTGGCTTAATATTGTTGGAGGCTGTTGTGGTACAACGCCAGCACATATTGCTGCTATTCGAGAGGTGCTAAAGGACGAAAAACCTCGACAATTACCAAATGCAACACATGGTCATGTAGTATCAGGTATCGAGCCATTGGTGTACGACGATTCTATGCGTCCATTATTTATTGGAGAACGGACAAATGTCATCGGCTCTCGTAAGTTTAAAAATTTAATTATTGATGGAAAGTTTGAGGAAGCGGCAGAAATTGCACGTGCTCAGGTGAAAAATGGAGCACATGTTATCGATATTTGTTTAGCAAATCCTGACCGCGATGAATTAGAGGATATGCGTGGCTTTATGCAGGAGGTTGTAAAAAAAGTAAAAGTACCTCTTGTGATTGACTCAACAGATGAAAAAGTAATTGAGGAAGCACTTAAGTTTTCACAAGGGAAAGCCATCATTAATTCTATAAACTTAGAGGATGGCGAGGAGCGTTTTGACGCAGTTTTACCGCTAGTGAAAAAATATGGTGCCTCTTTAGTTGTAGGTACAATTGATGAGCAAGGCATGGCGATTGATCGACATCGTAAGCTAGAGATTGCCGAACGTTCATATAAATTGTTAACAGAAAAGTGGGGTATTGCTCCTGAAGATATTATCTTTGACCCACTAATGTTCCCAGTAGGTACGGGAGATGAGCAGTATATTGGCTCGGCACTTGAAACGGTAGAAGGAATTCGCCTTATTAAAGAAAAAATGCCACGTACATTAACGGTGCTTGGTGTAAGTAATATTTCATTCGGATTACCACCAGTAGGTCGTGAAGTTCTAAATGCCGTGTATTTATATCACTGTACACAGGCTGGTTTAGATTATGCAATTGTTAATACGGAGAAGCTAGAACGCTATGCATCCATTCCTGAGGAGGAAATTAAGCTAGCAAATGATTTACTCTTTAATACAAATAAAGAAACCTTAGCTGTCTTCACAGATTTCTATCGTGATAAAAAGAAGGAAAAAACAGAGGCAGATATTCCGAAAACAGTAGAAGGTCGCTTAGCTTACTATATTTTAGAGGGTACAAAGGAAGGTCTAATTGAAGATTTAGATGCTGCTCGTGAAATTTTTGATACACCGCTTGATATTATTAATGGACCATTAATGGATGGAATGGCAGAGGTTGGCCGCTTATTTAACGATAATCAGCTCATTGTAGCAGAAGTATTACAATCAGCAGGGGTAATGAAGGCAGCGGTGGCACATTTAGAGCAATTTATGGAGAAAGATGAAGAGAGTGCTGGTAAGGGTAAGATGGTACTTGCAACTGTAAAAGGCGATGTGCATGATATTGGGAAAAACCTTGTCGATATTATTTTAAGTAATAATGGCTATAAGGTGATTGATCTTGGTATTAAAGTAACGCCCGCCCAATTAATAGAAACAATTCGCAAGGAGAAGCCAGATTTTATCGGGCTTTCAGGCTTACTTGTGAAGTCAGCACAGCAAATGGTCATTACAGCTCAGGATTTCAAGGAAGCTGGTATTGACGTACCTATTTTAGTAGGGGGAGCGGCATTATCTCGTCGCTTTACTGAAACAAAGATTGCCGGTGAATATAATGGACCTGTCATTTATTCAAAGGATGCCATGCAAGGATTAGATCAGGCAAATCGGTTAATGGGGACAGATACACGTGCAGATTTCTTAGCTGAAATTAAGGAATCTCGTGAAAAACGCTTAGAGGCAGACGAAAAAAGAGCGGCTCGCCCTATCAAAGAAGTGACTATAAAGCCTGTACGCACAATAAAGGAATCGTCTGTCTTTCTTCCAGCAGATGTGCGACGCCATGTAAAGAGAGAATATGCTGTTTCGCATTTATATCCATATGTTAATATGCGGACATTACTTGGACATCACCTAGGTTTAAAGGGTCAAGTACAGCAGTTGCTTGATGCTGGCGATGAAAGGGCTACACAGTTAAAGGATTTAGTGGACGAGTATTTACAAAGTGACCTATTGAAGCCGTCGGGGGTGTATCAGTTTTTCCCTGCTCAAGCCGATGGGGATGACGTAGTCGTGTATGATCCAACAGATAGCAAAACAGAAATTGAACGATTTACATTCCCTCGTCAGCAAGTTGAACCGTTTTTATGTCTTGCAGATTTCCTAAAAACAGTTGAAAGCGGTGAAATGGACTATATTGCCTTAATGGTGGTAACAGCAGGGCAAGGGGTTATGGCGAAGGCTCGTCAGCTAAAAGAGGATGGGAAATTCCTTGAAAGCCATGCATTACAATCTACAGCCCTTGAGCTTGCGGAAGGCTTCGCGGAACGTATGCACCAAGAAATTCGTGACCAGTGGAGATTCCCAGATGCGACAGATTTTACAATGCGTGATCGTTTCGCGGCAAGATATCAAGGACAGCGCTTCTCATTCGGCTATCCAGCATGTCCGAACCTAGAGGATCAAGAGAAATTGTTCGGCTTATTAAAACCGGAAGACATTGGTGTACATTTAACGGAAGGCTTTATGATGGAACCAGAAGCGTCTGTTTCAGCAATTGTCTTTGCACATCCGGATGCTCGATATTTTAATGTGTGATGCTTGAAAAAGTAGTAATATCTTATGGAATAGTAGCAATTATGCCGAGGCATAATTGATGGTTAGGACGTGAGCATGATGATTCGATTAATGGAAGAGAAAGATTTACCTGGGGTTTTAGATATTTACAATGACATCATATTAACGAGCAAAGCTGTTTATCGATATGAAACACAATCGTTAGAAGAAAAAAGACAATGGTTCAAAGAGCAGCAGACACTCGGTAATCCACTACTAGTCTTTGATGAAAATGGCATAGTAGCCGGCTTTGCAACATATAGTCAGTTCCGTCCATATCCAGGTTATAAACACACAATGGAGCACTCTGTATATGTGCATAAGGATCATTATCAAAAGGGGATAGCTTCAAAATTAATGCAGGAGCTTATTCGAATTGCTAAAAAGCAAGGTGTGAAGACGCTCGTAGCGGGCATTGATGGTGAAAACATCGGAAGCATTAAAGTACATGAAAAACTAGGCTTTAAATATGTAGGTACAATTAAAAATGCAGGCTATAAATTTGATCAATGGCTAAATCTTGCATTTTATCAATTACAGTTAACATAACCAAAAGCATAGGGAGGGTATGACAAATGTCATATCCTTTTTATGATGTTTGCTTCTGTTGCATGATTACACTCTTGTTTTATGATGAGGTCATAAGGAAAAAGGAAACGAGGGGTAAAAACAATGGCAACTGATCGAGAAAAAACAAAAAAACTGCGCCAGGATGTAGCACCATTTGCGAAGTCTGATACAGTTAAAAGTATTTTTCAAATGGCGAATACAATGTTACCTTTAATCGCTCTATGGGTAGCTGGCTATATGTTAATGGATATTTCACCATGGCTAACGGTTGGGTTAAGTGTAATTTCTGCTGGCTTTGTCGTACGAACATTTATTATTTTCCATGATTGTACACACGGTTCATTTTTCAAAAGTAAAAAAGCAAACGACTGGGTTGGTTTTGTAACTGGAGTGGTAACATCATTCCCGTATGAAAAATGGAAGCGTGAACATACAATTCACCACGCAACTAGCTCGAACTTAGACAAGCGTGGTATCGGTGATATTGATATGATGACAGTGGAAGAATTTTTACAAGCATCAAAAGGACAACGTTTATGGTATCGTTTTTACCGTAATCCGTTCGTAATGTTCGGCTTAGGCCCACTATTTATGGTATTAATATTAAATCGCTTTAATCGTAAAGATGCAAAACAGAAGGAACGCTTTAACACATATTTAACAAATGTCGTTATTGCTGGAATTTGTATAACTTTAATTTACTTTATGGGTTGGCAAGCATTTTTATTAGTACAGGGTGTAACACTATTTGTTGCTGGTTCACTTGGTATTTGGTTATTCTATATCCAACATACGTACGAGGATTCTTATTTTGAGCATGATAAAGAATGGGATTATGTAAAGGCTGCTGTCGAAGGTAGCTCGTATTATAAATTACCGAAGCTATTACAATGGGCTACAGGAAATATTGGCTTCCACCATGTACATCATTTAGCTCCTCGTGTACCAAACTATAACCTTGAAAAAGCGCATAATGAAACACCGCCATTACACACGGCGACAACAATAACATTACGTACAAGTTTAGAATCATTACGCTATAAGCTATACGATGAAGACCAAGGTAAGTTTGTAAGCTTTAAAGAAGTTAATGAAATAATTAAACGAAAAGCAAGGGGCAGTATTGCTGCTTAGTAGAATTTTTTCAGCCATCTCGTCGAAGGGATGGCTGTTTTACGTAAATAAAACATATATCGTGGATGAAGCAATTGATATGTAATTTACAGCTGTCATGGTAAAAACCGTGTACAGGCATAAAATTAATTTTCTTGTTATAATAAGGGAAAAGTAGGAAAGAGCGTGAGATTATGTTGAGGAAATCGCACAGTATTATTCCGAATAGTCCAATGCTCAGTATCTATTTGTGGATTATTTTCTGTTTCCTACCGTTTTTCTTCATTTTTAGAAAATCATCTTATATAGAAATATCAATAGGTATTACATTTTTAATGCTATATTTTATTTTCTATCGGTTTTCCATAAATTCGAAAAACGGTCTTGTTTATATGTGGATTAGTTTTGAAATGGTCATTAATATCGTTATGACCATACTATATGGCTATGTGTATTTATCGATTTTCACTGCTTTCTTCATTGGAAATATTCGTAAACCTGTTGGCTTCTATATTATGTATGGACTACATATTGGCTTTACGGTTATTTCTACAGGTGTTGGCTTTTTCGTAGAGCTACACTTATTTTTATCACAACTACCATTTGTTGTTTTAACGATTCTAGCGGTTGTGCTTCTCCCACTAACGATTTATTCAAAAAATAAACGCGAAAATTTAGAGGGGCAGCTTGAGACTGCTAATGAACGAATAGCTGAGTTAATTGTTTTTGAGGAACGCCAACGTATTGCTCGGGATTTACATGATACACTAGGTCAAAAGTTATCGATGATAGGCCTAAAAAGCGACTTGGCTTCAAGATTAATTGAACGTGACCCACAGCAAGCTCTAACAGAGATTAAAGATATTCGTCAAACGGCAAGTATCGCATTAAAAGAGGTACGTGAATTAGTATCAGATATGAGAACAGCTAGGTTTGAGGATGAGCTTATGCGTATTTCTCAAATATTAAAGGCTGCTGAAATGGAGTTTATATTTGAAGGTGATAAAGATACTTTACAAGTTCCACCACTTGTAGAAAATGTATTATCAATGTGCTTAAAAGAAGCGGTTAATAATGTCGTAAAGCATAGTGGTGCTACAAAATGCGAAATTGCTTTCCATCAAAATTTTAAGGAAGTATATTTAATTGTTCGTGATAATGGACAAGGAATCACCAAAAAGCAAGCTTGGAAGACAGGTAACGGATTAAAGGGAATGCGAGAACGGTTAGAGTTTATAAATGGTTCTTTTAAAATCGAAGGTGAAGAAGGCACTACATTAACAGTGTCGATTCCAGTGGCGATTACGCATCAGAAGGTCAAAGAAAATCTGAAGAACATATAGAAAGGAGGTTGCGGCATGATACGAATTGTAATTGCTGAAGATCAGGGTATGCTATTAGGCGCACTTCGTTCATTACTTAGTATGGAGGATGATATGGAGGTTGTCGGATTAGCAAAAAATGGTGAAGAAGCATTGGCGCTTGTTGGAGAGCATCAGCCTGATATTTGTATTATGGATATTGAAATGCCAGTGAAAACTGGATTGGATGCTGCCGAAGAACTGCATTGTATAGGTTCTGATTGTAAAGTGATTATATTAACGACATTTGCAAGGCCGGGTTATTTTGAACGTGCAAGAAAATCCAGCGTTCGTGGCTACCTACTAAAGGATAGTCCGATAGAAGAATTGGTCACTGCCATTCGTACAATTATGGACGGCAAAAGAATATATGCGCCTGAACTCGTTGATTTTGTCTATGAGGATGATAGTGAAAATCCTTTAACTGATCGAGAGAGCCAAGTACTGACACTTGTTGCAGAGGGAAAAACGACAAAAGAAATTGCTGCAGAATTATTTTTATCGGCAGGGACTGTTCGTAATTACATCTCCACAATTTTAGAAAAATTAAATGTTGGGAATCGTATTGAAGCTATTGCACGCTTTAAAGAAAAAGGGTGGAATAAATAAATAGCTTAAGAACCTAACATGATAACCTTATACCAAAGGAAGACAAAAGGCATTGAATCATTTGAATTCAGTGTCTTTTTTTTGAAAAAATATATTAGAATATTGAATATTTTGACTACTGATGATAATATTTAGAAAACTATAAATATTTTAATAGGAAGGATGGAAATGATTATGGGGAAAATTATGAAAGTTACATCAACGGCATTATTAGCAACAACTTTTGCCCTAACTAGCGCATATCCTTCAGCCGTTTTTGCTGCAAGCAACGATATGGTTGATCCAGTAGTTGAGACGGAGACAGATATCCAATTACAAAGTAATATGGATCTAGCTGTTCAGGCGGCATTAGTCGGTCCTGAAATTAAAAAATTAAATGTACTAGGTCATGAATTTAATGTAAAACCAGCTTCAATTTCGAAAAAGAATGATCTAACAGTTGTAAATGGACAGATTTCCCATCACTTGAGCTGGCGTCCAGATGATCAGTTATACTACCGTATTGATATAGAGAATGGAGAAGTAAAGCAAGTAGATATTAAAATTGACCGTGGAGGTTGGACAAGTTTATCAGCACCATTTCTTGCTACATTAGCACAAAAGAATGATATCCCGATTACGCTCGAAATGATACAAGAACTTGGGCAAAAATTAGGTAGTTTTATTGATGGTAAATGGGAGTATGCAGCAGAAGCAATTGTTTCAGCCATTGCGTTACATGTTGAATAATATAAAAATAATCAGTGGGGCTTTTTTTCATCCCGACTGATTATTTTTATGACACATTTTTAAGGAAATCCTAATAGTGCTTGAGAGATCAGAGTTTGTATATCCACAACTAAAGCCAGAAGCTTATTAATTAAGCTTCTGGCTTCTATGTGGGACCTTATTTTTTACGTTTTGTTAAACGTCCAAGAACGAATGCACCTGCTGCAACAGCAAGGACTGTGTTCGTTTTTTTCGTAAATACTTGTTTTGTAACAAGATTAAGATTTTGAGGACGCTCCGCTAAACGGCGCATAAAGTAGCCGTACCAATCTTCGCCGAATGGTACATATACACAGAAGTTATAGCCTTCTTTTGCAAGCTCTTTTTGCATTTCTGTACGGAAGCCGTAAAGCATTTGGAATTCGAATTTATCAAGTGGAATATTATTGTCTGCTACAAAGCGTTTTACGTGTGCAATAACATTATGGTCATGTGTTGCGATGGACGTAAATTTACCATGTAGTAAATGATATTCGATTAACTCGATGTAATTTAAATCAATATCTAATTTATCTTGGAAAGCAACCTCAGCAGGCTCTTTATAAGCACCTTTTACGATACGAAGGCGATAGTCCTTGAATTTTTCGATATCGTCTTTAGCGCGATAAAAGTAAGATTGGATAACAGTACCTACATTATTAAACGTTTTCGATAGCTCTTCCACCATATCAAAGGATGTCTGTAAACGACCGTAGTCTTCCATATCAAAGTTAACGAATATATCATATGCTGCTGCTTTTTCTACAATCTCATATAAATTATCGTAACAAAAATCAACATCAATATCTAAACCTAATTGAGATGGCTTTAAGGAAATATGTGCATCAACGCCATTCTCGTGAATAGCATCAATAACAGCAAGGATTTGTTCTTTAGCTTTTGTCGCTTCTTCTTCAGTCGAAACAAATTCCCCTAAATTATCTACTGTGCAAGAGATTTTATGTGCGTTAAGCTCTTTGATGCTCGCAATCGTTTCTTCAATATTTGTACCAGCTACTACACTTTGTGCTCCTAATTTTAGTCCGTATTTTTTTGCAGCACTATTTAATAGTTGGTTTTCAGATAAATGGATGAAAAAATCGCGTAATAACATGGTCATTCTCCTCACTGCATTTCTTTTTTCTATATTATAGCATAATTTAGAAAATAAATATTGTTTTTACTATAACAATTATTTCACTTCAAGTATTTGCATACGCTCATTAAAAAGTGCAGGATAGCTTAAAAAACCTATCATTATGCTAGATAATGTCGCTGCTGTTAGCAGGGCGAAAATGATTAATAATTGGAATTGCACCGCTTGAATAGGGTCTGCTCCACCGATTATTTGGCCACTCATCATACCTGGTAATTGAACAAGGCCGATTGTTTTTTGGCTTTCAATTGTAGGAATCATACTTGCCTTTATCGCATTCATTAGCTGTCGACGAATTGCCTGTTTTGGTGTACCGCCAAGTGATAAAATTAACTCAATTTCGTTCTGATGACTTGAAATTTCCGAAGTAAAACGATTTAAAAACAGAACCGATAATATCATTGAATTACCAATCATCATGCCGCTAATTGGAATAATATACTGAGCTGTTGCAGGTACAATATCAAACCCAAGCAATACTCCTTGCGTAACAAGTTCTACTACAATGAGTGTTAGTGCTATTTTCCATGTAATACCTTTAATGCCTTTCCCTTTTTTACGAGCATTTAGTGTTGCTATTATAATCATTAAAGCAACCATAAGGAAAATATAAATATAACTTTGAGCATCAAAGACAAATTTTAAAATATAACCGACGGCAAGTAGTTGAATAATAGAGCGAATAGTAGCGATGAGTGTATCTTTTTCAAGTCCTAGCTTTAAGGTTTTTGACAATACAAGAGGGATTAAAACAAAAATTAACGTTAAAGAAAGCGAAGTATACGTCATATATTTACCCCCTGTACAAATTCAGCGACTCGTGGATTTTTAGGTGCGTTAAGTAAGGAACTTTTTCCTGTTTCAATAAGTTTTCCGTCCATCATGACCCAAGTGTAGTGTCCGATTGTCAGCGCTTGCTGTAAATTATGAGTTATCCAAATGATTGTGACATTAAACTTTTTATTGATTGTAGCAATCAGTGTCTCAATTTCCTGCACAGATTGACGGTCTAGTGCTGATGTGATTTCATCTAGCAATAAAATGGAGGACTGATTAATAAGTGTTCTTGCAATAGAGACTTTTTGTCGTTGTCCACCTGATAATTTATTCGTAGGGCGATGTAAAAAGCTTTGATCGAGTCCAACGTCTCGTAAATATTGGATAGCTTCTTGCTCTGTAAGCTTTTCTCCTTGTAACGAACGAGGAAGTGCAAGATTGTCAAATACAGTCCCTTCTATCATAGGGGCCGCTTGAAGGGCCATGCTCACATGTCTTCTTAAAGCAGTTG
>Ga0209025_1002743_pt1 | contig 17834 bp, 22 predicted proteins | sample AraplaMF_Col_mLB_FD_184256 | JGI IMG/M metagenome (GOLD analysis project Ga0209025, IMG submission 184256) | Arabidopsis root microbial communities from the University of North Carolina, USA - plate scrape MF_Col_mLB (SPAdes) (version 2) | ecosystem: Host-associated > Plants > Roots > Endosphere... | reverse complement strand
AAGTTTTTAATTTTAGCTTCTTGAATACCTTCTTTAATAATCCCTTTAATAGTGATTTCATCTGCTAAATTTCCCGCATATAGACATCTCATATAACCAAAAAGAGCAGTTAGATAGTTTACGTGTTCTTTTGGTGCTAGAGTAAGAGCGCGTTCGTAAAAATTGCGTGCTTCACTATATTTCTTAAATTTATATAGTTGATAAGCAAAATTATGTAATAAAAACGCTTCCCTTTCTTGATCTTTTATGACTCTAACTGAGTCTAGTAAGTTTTCATATCTAGATTCTATTTCGCTGAAAAGAAGATGAGTTTCTTCTTCAAGAAGTATTAAAGCAATCATCTCTGTGTCTAGTAATCTTTGATAATTATTTGTATGAACAAAAAATTCCTTTGCTTTTTGACAATGATGATATGAAGATATATGTGCGTTTAGATGACAATATGCTAATGCAAGATGATAATGAATTTCGGGATTATTATATGATTCTAAAGAAACCTTTTTTAAAAACTCAATTGACTTATGTAGTTCATATGTCTGTATATAGTATATGCCAAGAGTATGATTTAGTAAATTCTTCTCAAGTTGGGGTATTTTTTGATTTTGAATTTCTTTTGAGAATAATATTTTTTTAGCATCCTCTAATTGATGATCTAGTAATAATTGTCTACTTTTTATTAATAAATATCGAATATGTAATGGTGTAATGTAATTAAATTCTTGCTTTTCAAGTTCACTAATAATGGCATGTGCTTTTTCTTTATCTTGAAAAATAATCAGTTTTTGCAAGGATTCAAGCATCTTTTCAACCTTTTGAAGCATACCAATTTCTTCATCAATATCAAATCCCATTCGAGCGCAAAGTAGGGAAATAGTCTCATCAGAAACTTCAGTAAGACCTCTTTCAATTTTACTTAAATGAGTCTTCGAACAGATTCCATGACCAAGTTCTTCTTGTGTAAGTCCTTTTTTTTGACGAAAATATTGAATAATTGATCCTTTATCGAACATATATTCCACTCCAAAACCCCAATTTACAGAAATTTAATTATATTTTAGTCTAATTATTAATAAATGTCATGAGCTATTTGTATATTTTTCTACAAAAATATTGTTTTTTCGCCAATATTCATAATATTTTGGGTTGAAACGTATATAAATAGATTAATATGACTAAATATTCAGTATCTAATTTGTTTTACGAAGGAGGATTTTTAATGGAAAATTTAGTCGAAGCAAAAAAACATATACTAATAATAGGTACATCTAATTATTCCTCTAAATTAAGTGAGATACAATCTACTATTCGAACTAGTGTAATTTGTCGGGCATCTGAATTACCGTTTTTACATAGAGCACATTGTCATGAGTCCATTATTGTGATGAAGGATGATTCTACCCCAGAAATGTGGATAGAATATGCAAAAAATCTTCATAGCTTAAATCCAATTCACCATGTTTCATCATTTGAAGAATTGGATCAAGATAAAGCATGTGCAATTGCAGCTGCACTTAATATTCAATTTCATCATCCAAGTACAATTGATTGGGTAAATAATAAATATAAAATGAGAAAAAGACTAGAGGCTTTACAGTTTGAAGACATACCTTGTGAACTAATCCAATCAGTGGAGGATATTAAAACATTTGCGAGTAAGGTCGGCTATCCATTAATCATAAAGCCTTCAAGAGGGAAAGCAAGTACAGGAATTTCCGTTATATATACTGAAGACGACATAGAAGAAGCAATGGAGTTTTCAGAATCAGCTGCAGCGCCACGTCTTGATTATTCGACTCTAATGGTTGAACCGCTTTTAGTTGGTCAAGAATTTAGCGTTGAGGTTATTTCGGAAAATGGTGAACATTTTATGATTGGTATTGTAGAAAAGCATGTTGACCAAGATAGCAAGGTTGAGATTGGTCATGTTTTTCCAGCGGATTTACCAATTCATATCGAAAATAAAATTAAGCAATATACTTTTAAATTTTTAGATGGATTAAATATTGAATATGGTATTACACACACAGATATCATTTATACAATTGATGGTCCTAAAATTATTGAAACACAACTAAGACCACCTAGTGATAAATTACCAGAATTAATCTATGATTCGATCGGAATTGATTGCATTCAATATTTAGTGGAACAAGAAGCAGGAATATCAATAAAAGAAAAGTTAGTGAATCACTTAAATTCAGTGAATGAGGAAAGGAAAACTTCTGCAATTTGGTATTCTTTTGTTAATTTTGATGGAGTCCTTGAAACAATTCAAAATAAAGATGAAATTAAAAATATGGAAGGGGTTGCTGAATTCAGTCAGCTCATTTCTGATGGAATTCATGTTAGTAAACTGAAAAGCTCCTATTCTAGAATTGCCTTTGTTAGAACCATTCATTCTCACGCGGATCAGGCCTTACTAACAGCTCAAAAAGCCATTAAGAATCTATTAATGTTTTTAAGTGTTCGAGGTATCGTCCGCTAAAAGGTAAAAACTGATTTAACATTCCGGAATAATATTAGTAATCTAACCAGAAAAGTCTTATCTATTTATTATAGGTAGGGCTTTTCTTTTATCTTTAAACAAAAAATGAGAATGTTAGGAGTTTTTATTGAATTGAAGGTCTGTGTTAGTTCAACAACCCTTTGTATCTGATACATTAATTAACTCTTTTTTTCAGTATTCGGCAGAATAGTTGAGTAAGAAATGAAATAATAATGATAATATTTAGTGTTTCAAAGGAGGTAACCATGGAAGGTTTCTTTGAAGAATTAACAAAATATTTAATACAAAAGTATAATTGTCATTCTGTTTTTCTTTATGGTTCTTATAGTTTTGGAGACTATACGGATGAAAGTGATGTAGATATCATTTGTTTTTCAGATCATAAGACAGTTTCGAATGATATTAATCTGTTTAAGGGAAAACAATTGGATATTTGGATTCATCATACTGATAAATTAAACAAACCAGATGACTTCCTAAGTGTTAAAGGTGGAAAAATTTTATTAAATCAAAGGAATTTAGCAGAAACATTTTTATTAGATATTGAAGCAATATTTAAAAAGGGTCCAAAAAAGTTATCTTTAGAAGAAAAGGAGTTTATAAAAGGATGGCTTTTTAAAATGTATAAAAGAACTTCTAAAAATGATCTGGAAGGAAATTATCGATATTACTGGTTGTTAAAAGAAAGTTTAGAGATATATTTTGAGCTTAAGGGTCTGTGGTATTTAGGTCCAAAAAAGTCATTTAGATGGTTAAAAGAAAATGATGATTATGCATATAAGTTATTTGAGAGCGTATTTCAAAAAGCAATAGACCCTAAAGATATAGAAGAACTATTAGCATATTTAAAAAGTATTTAAATTTCTAATGCAAATAACGCTTGTGTTAGGAAAACCTAAAGCTGCTTTATTGCAGATTTTTCATTTTTTAAATAAAAATGAAGGTCATAACACATTCATGAATAGAAATTAATATATTAGGGTGAATTAGGTTGATTATGCTTAGATTAAATTAAGATTCTATTTCGTTTTTGGAGGTGAGGTATGAAAAAAAGTACTACTATCTTTTTAATAGGATTAATAATGTTTTTGTCTGGAATTTATATATCTACCCAATGGTCGGTAATTGGCATACTATTAGGAATCTCTGGTGGCTTAGTAATGGGGAGTGGCACTTATTTTTTAGCTACAAATAAACCAGATATCTAAAACAATTAATTGTTTTAGATCAGAGATTTCGATAGATGTCTTAAGCATACATTAGTAAAATTTCCATAGGAAAACTAATTGGAAAAATATGTATCTTTTTATATAGTGAAAAGATACACTAAAAATACATACGCAAGATCTTTTGATGACTAGAAAAGAGGCGAATGATCCTTGGATCAATTAAAAAGAAGTTATAAAATTTCATTATTAATTCTTTTAGCTTTATGTATTGGATTCTTAAACATTTATGTAGAGAATCATATACTACACATAATATTTGTAGCAGTCATATCCTTTATTGGAATAGTGGTAGCAGGTTTGTTATATACTTCAATCGAAAAGGGTATTGATCAATTAAATAAATCCTAAAATTAAAATCAATCTTGTGTATGGGTAAAGGGAGGACAGTATTGTTCTTCCTTTTGCTTTGTATTGTAGAAAAGAAATTAGTTAATATTTTTTATGTAATGAACGCATGCTTTTTTTGGGAGATCGTGTGCTACTGCTAATTGTTTGTTAAACTATTTAAAAAGACATTGGAAATTATATACCCAATGTCTTTATCATTTAGTTGATCTAACAGTTTTTCTCTGTTTTTTTCTTCTATAATACACATGATGGTAAGTCAATTTATGGTAATATTAAGTGAACACTGTTTTAAAAGGAGAATTCTAATGTATTTAACAATTGAAGAAACTGCAGAATATTTATCGCTTGATGTATCTTATATAAAGCAATTAATTCAAGCTAAGAAAATAAGAGCGGTTCATGATGGTGAACAATTTTTAATTTATAAAGAACAATTTAATAATCATTTAGATCAAGTAGAAAAAATGAAAAAAATGATTGCAGATTATTATAATGAACCAATACCAGAAGATCCAGATATTAAAGATGAAGACTAATGTACTAAGAGTTTATTAATTTCTTTTATTTAAATTTTCTTGAGCCATTCTGACTAACTCTTTAACCATGTTACCGCCAATTCGGCCTCCGACTTTTCCGTTTTGTTCGGATGTCAGATTACCGTTATAACCATTAACTAGTGGAACCCCAACTTCCTTGGCTGCTTCAAATTTAGCATTTTCAGGACTTGTTGTATTCATAACTTTCGCTTTTAGTGAATCTAGTGCTTTTCTTGATTCTGGCACTAAAATTTTATTTCTTCTACTCACAATCGTTCACTCCTTTTTTTGTAGTTTGCCCTTTATTCATTTTTAATTAGTGGAAATAATTAGTAGTAAATAGGGTATGTTACATGATAGAAGGTTTTAATATATATAAATTTGCGTACATAAGGAGATAAAAAATGAAATCATTTAACGTGACTTTTCACAAAGAAGACAATGTAGACAATATGCAAATCCAAAAACTGAATGATGAAGAATACCATAGTGCAACGATAGGTGGTACTAGACATTTATTTGAAATCGATACAAATATTGGCTTTTTTGTGTTTTTTGATGCAGAGGATAAAGATGGCAATGTATCGCACTTACTTCTTCAATTTGAAGAAGAAGAAGAGGAGCCAGTTGCTTGTTATTCGTTTGCAATGAAGGATTACTATGAATTTATGGCACTTTATTTAAATGATCTAGAATTCATTGATGAAACCGAAGATCAAGAAGAAGTTGAACTAGAAGAGTCAAATTCTATTCATCATTTAGTACATTTATTATTCCACATCATAGAAGAAGGTAATGATTTGGAAGTATAATAATACAAACCGATGAATATTCTTCCGAAAAACACGGGATTTTAATATTCGTATTAGTATATTTATCCAGTAAAAGAACTCTTTTCCATAAAAGGGTTCTTTTTTTATTCTTTTCAAAAAATTATGTTAAAATTAACATTAAGTAAAAAGAGAGAGAAGGAGTTGGCGAAATGGAAATACAAAAAATATTAGTAACGAGTAAATTACATCACAAATTAAAGACGCTAATAGAATCTTTTGATATCGCAAAAGAGTTTCGTTTTTTACCAGAAGATCAAGTTTCAAAAGAAGATTATGAATGGGCAGATACATTTGTTGGTTTTAGACCAACTCCTAATTTTGAATTTGGAAATATTAAATGGGTGCACTCTTTAGCAGCTGGTGTTGATAGTTTTATGAAACTAGACTGGAATAAAGACGTATTACTTACTCGAACAATTGATGTTTTCGGTCCGAAAATGAGTCAATACTGTTTAAGTTACATATTACAAGATGCGCAATTACATGAGCAGTTTTCAAATCTACAAAGAGAACGTAAATGGGAGTTTCATATACCTAAATCATTAGAAGAACAAAAAGTTGTCATTTATGGTACAGGTGAAATTGGTGGATATATTGGGAAAACATTATCCAGTTTAGGTATGAAGGTGTACGGTGTATCGATGAGTGGGGAACAAAAACCATTTTTTGAAAAAGTTGTGACTTTACATAATGCTCATACGATTCTAGATCAAACGGATTGGGTAATTGGAGTTCTTCCTTCTACAAATGAAACACAGAGTATCATAAATGAATCTACATTTATGAATTTAAAAGGAGCGGGATTCATTAATGTTGGAAGAGGGGCCACAGTCTCTGACGTTGACCTAGTGAATGCTTTACAAAGTGGCAATGTAAGAAAGGCTATTTTAGATGTTTTTAGTATTGAACCATTACCAGCAACATCAGAATTATGGGAAATGACAAATGTTACAATTACGCCCCATATTTCAGCAGTAACACTTCCAATTGATGGTGTAAAATGTTTTGTGGATACATTAACAAAATTAGATAATGACGAGGCTGTAAAAAATAAAGTTGTCATTGATAAAGGCTATTAATTTTTCCATTTTTATCAAATCATGGTAATATATGAATGCAACAAGATGTTTACCTTGAAAGGAGTTAGAAGAAAATGGCAATTATAGATGTTTCGATTGTTCCTATTGGCACAGAAACGCCAAGTGTGAGTGCATATGTGGCCAATATTCATAAGGTTTTAGAAAAGTATAGTGGTGAGGTAAAGTATCAATTAACGCCGATGAATACGATTATTGAAGGAGAATTACCATTACTTCTTCAAGTTGTTCAGGAGATGCATGAAGTACCTTTTGAAAATGGTATCTCACGAGTTGCTACTACAATCCGAATTGATGATCGTAGAGACAAAAAGAGTACAATGGAAGGTAAGTTAGCATCTGTACAAGCTAAACTTGATCAAAATTAATCAAGAAAGTGACTTTACAACCGATTTTGTAAAGTCACTTTTTTAGATTAAATTTTTCTAATAAATTTGACCTATTGAAAATGATAGTGTGAATTGTTAAACTAAACTAAATAGTCAGTTTAATTCATAAAATGTAAGGAGCTAGATTTAATGCCTAAGGTTTCTGATGATTACAAAGAACGCAAAAGAGAAAGTTTATTAGAAAGCGCCTTAAAATGCTTTGGAGAGAAAGGCTTCCATTCTACAACAATGGATGATATAGTTGCATATTCTAAAACTAGTAAAGGTCTAATTTATAACTATTTTAAGAGTAAAGAAGAACTCTATTTAGAATTAATGCAAGAACGTACAAAACTTACATTTGAAAGAATTAATGAGCATTTTAAAAACTGTGAAACGGCAACTGAAAAAATGAGAGAACTGTTCAAGATGTATCGTGAAATAACACTTACTGAAGAATGGCGTCATTTAATTCGAGTGCATATGGAGTTTTGGATTAATTCTGCAAGGCATGAAAATCTTCAGAACATTATGCTTGACCGCTATAAAAAGCAATATTTACAATTTATGAACGAAATAATAGAACAAGGTAAGAAATCAGGAGAATTTAAAAAAGAAATCCAAGCTGAACTTGTTTCCAGCATTTTTTGGGCTTATATCGATGGAATTTGTCTCCATTATTCAGTTGTTGAAGAAGATGAGTTGTATAAGCAACAATTTAAACAAACCGAAGAAATGATTATGAATTATATATTAACGAAATAAATAATGTAGGTAGTGAAGTTTTAACTTTACTACCTAAAAAATAAAATAAAGAAAACTGAAAATTTAGTATGTTAAAATTTATTATTTGACATACAATGTTTATAAGATAAAATAAACTTAACAGTCAGTTTTATTTTAAAGGAGGCGATTTAAATGAATTCCGTTCAAGTAAAATTAATTTATTTAGCATTACATTGTTAATAGGTGAGTAATTGATAAGGGTGAAGGAGATACAATGGGGAAAAAAGTTTATTTTTTATACACGAAGGCTTTTTCAGATATTGGAAATATGATGGAATTAGTTGTGATGAATGCTGTCATTTATTCTATGACCAAAAGTACAACATGGTTGGCAGCAATCTTAGCACTTCGAGTATGTGGTGGAATCATCACAAGCTTATTTTCTGGGATAATAGCTGATCGATATAATAGACGGAAATTGATGATATTTAGTGATATTACAAGAGGATTATGTATTCTAATTCTATGCTTTTTTCCTTCACCTACCATGTTTGCAGTGATTGCATTTACATTAGGGGCTTTGGGAAGTTTCTTCACAGTTAGTTTTAGTGCTGAAATTCCACAAATATTTGGAGAAGAAAAAATATTACAAGTAAATGCCTTTATTTCTAGATTGGCTGCAATAAGTATGGTAATTGGATTTTTAGGTTCTGCATTATTGTCTACTGTTGTAGATTATAGAGTCATTATTGGAATTGATGCTTTTTCCTATTTCTTATCAGCATATGTTCTATTTCTATTTAAATGGGAAAATAGTGTAAAAAGTAGTGGGAAATCAAATTGGAAGCAATGGATCGTTGATTTGAAGGAAGTAAAGACCTATGTGTTTTTAAGACCACTACTTTTATTAGTTTTTATTGTCTTCTTATGTCAAACGTTTACCGCTAGCTCTCATAATGTTGGTGTACCAATTTTGGCTGAAGAGCTTAGTGCAGACCGTATTACGTTATACCAAGGTTTAATTTGGGGGATATGGGGGATCGGTGGGATCATTTCAACTTGGTTAATCCCTAAATTTGTTTGGCTAAAAAAACATTTTCTAGTTATCTACTTTGGTTCTTCAATTTTAATGTCTACAGGTTTTATCTTATTTTTATCTACAAAATTACTAGCATTTATCTTATTTTTTGCTTTCTTCACAGGACTGTTTGATGCCGCAGCAGGGACGTACTTTTCATCAATGATTCAACAAACTGAAAACAAAATAAGAGGAAGAATTTTTGGCGTAACGAATCTATTAAATAGACTTGGCTTTACACTTGGATTTGTGACATCTTCTTTTTTATTAAAACTTTTAACAATGCCACATCTTGTATGGTTATTTCATGGGAGTATGATTTTGATTATACTCGTAATCTCGATTACGCTGTTTTCAAGAAAAATGTTTCATTTTGATCATGATCCAACACTAAAACAAGAGGTTGAACTAGTTGTTAGTAAATAAAATCTAATTTTTAGGGGTGCTCTTACAATGGAAACAAATAGTAAGAATGAGTTAACAAAAGCTGATTTAGAAAATATTAAGTACCACAGATGCTCCGAAGTAGATATTGATTTTGTATACAAAGCTTTTACAATAGGATTTTCCGATTATATTGTAAAATTCGATTTAACAAAGGAACAATTTATTGCCAATTTCTTTGGCCCAGAAGGAAATGATTTAGAATATTCTTTTGTTGCAATTCATGAAAGTGAAGCTGTTGGGGTCATTTTGGGTGGTATCAAAGAATATGAAAATATGAAAACAATGAGATGTGGGACACTTGCAATTAGTCCTAATTATCGAGGAAAAGGTGTAAGTCATAAGCTATTTGATTTACATAAAACTGAAGCTAAAAAACAAGAATGCAAACAATTATTCCTTGAGGTAATAGTAGGGAATGATCGTGCAATTCAGTTTTACAAAAATTTAGGTTATGAAAAAATATATGATATTTCTTATTTTAGTAAAAAAGATTTATCAGATTTTGAACAATTGAAATCAACTTCTGAGTGTGAAGTTCGTCAAATTGAATTCGATTCATTTTCTCAAATTGTTAACAAGTGGAACTATCATATTAATTGGCAAAATGATGTTGATTATTTAGAAAAAGCGCCTAAAGTTACTTATTTTGAGGCGTATCTAAAACAGCAAGTTGTAGGTGCCTTAGCTGTGCATGCTAATGGCAAAATCAGTTTCTTATATGTAGATCAGCATTATAGAAATCAACAAGTTGCTACAAAACTATTGCAAACAGCATTTTTACATTTAGAATGTAAAGCGTTCTCAACTGGTTTTCCGAATAATAGTCATTTGGAAGGTTTTTTAACATCATTAGGTTTTCAAAAAGAAAAATTGGCTCAATATGAAATGTATATGAGATTAGTTTAGGAAAGAAAAAGCTAATTAATCGTAATTGTATGTTTGCCTAGTTAGTCGAACTTGCTCATAATAATACTTCACTTCGTACACTAAATAGTATGGAGGTGAAATATTATGTATCAAAATCAATATCATTTTGAACAAACATATAGTCCAACAGCAACACATCCACAACAACATGATGAAAGATTCTTTTTCTTCCCATTTTTACTTGGTGCTGCAGCTTTTGGATCATTTAGACCATGGGGTTGGTGGGGTCCTTGGGGCTATCCATATTATCGTCCTTGGGGTTACTGGGGAAGACCAAGATGGGGATATTGGGGAAGACCTTGGTAAACGAAAAAAAAGTAAATGCCACATACTGTGGCATTTTTCTTTTTTTTATTTTATTAAAATCTGGATTAAAAAAGGACTGATTAATGAAGCGAAAATAGCGCTCAATGTCATTGTGATTGAGCTGATTGCTTGTTCAACCTCTCCGTATTCCGCTGCTTTTGCAGTACCAATCCCATGTGAGGCTAAGCCATATCCTACACCGATCGCAATTGGATGTTCGATTTTAAGAAGTGATAGTATATAAGGTCCAAATATTGCGCCAGAGATCCCTGCAATCATGACATACACCACAGTGAGAGAAGGAATTCCGCCAATAATTGATGTAATCCCCATAGCAACTGGTGTCGTGACAGATTTAGCAGCTAAGGATAGAATGACACTTTGCTTTAACCCTAACCAGATCGACAAACAAACACCCGAAATGAAACCAATAATAGTTCCAGAAAATACACTGATAATAATAGATGAAAAATTAGTCTTTAAACGTTCTTTATGCTCGAATAATGGGTACGCAAATGATACGACTGCAGGTCCTAATATCATATTAATCCATTTACCACCATTCATATAACTATCATATGAAATGTTAAAAGTACTTAAAATAAGAATGATGACTAAGGTAGAAGTCGTTATAGGGACAAGTAAAGGGAATGACACATGTGAATATAGTTTTTTTGCTACTAAGTACAAAATGATCGTGATAGCGATAAAAAGTATACTATTTGCCATTCAATTCACTCCTTACTTGCTGTTCCTTATTCTGCTCTTTTCGAGATGAAAGAAAGTAACTTAATATAGTGGAAAAAACCATTGTTACGATTGTACTAATTAAAACAATTACAATTGAAATGAGTCCAGAACCATTTAATAATGAAGAATATTGAATAATACCTACTGTAGCTGGAATGAAAAATAACGTTAAATGCTTATTTAAGAAATTGCTTCCGTCTCGAATCCATTTCTCTTTAAAAATAGGGATATTCAATAAGCAAAATAAAATAAACATTCCAATTATGCTACCGGGGATCAGTAAATGAAACTTGTTTTGTATGGTAATACCGATATAGTTTAAACAGTAAAGGAAACCGATTTGAACGGTTATATATACATATTTCATTTTCAACATCCTTTTTTGCCTAATTTATCCTATGAAAATAATAATCTTTATATTGTACATTAAAAGTCATGGATTTGTAATAATTTAGTCTTGTCTTAACAAAAAATGCATGTTTACTAAAAACGGTTTATAATAGATTTATTAAAACATATAAGGGAAGTTGTAAAAATGAATTCTTTTGTCGCTTTTGATTTTGAAACAGCCAATTATAATCGTCATAGTATTTGTGCGGCGGGTTTTGTATTTGTTGAAAATGGAGTCATTGTTGATCAAATATACTCCTTAATAAATCCTGAAGAAGAATTTTATTCTATGAATATTTCTATTCATGGAATCCGACCACGTGATGTAGAAGATGCTCCTACTTTCCCAGAATTTTATCGTTCAATACAAGATAAACTTTCAGGAAAGACGTTAGTAGCCCATAACTTACCATTTGATGGATATGCGTTAAAGGATAATTTATCTAGATATGGTATTCCGTCTGTTGAGAATAATTTATTATGCTCACTTCAATTAGCTAAAAAAGTATTACCGAAACAAAGTCGATATTCGTTAGACGTTTTATCTAATCAATTTGGAATTATATTAGAAAACCATCACCATGCATTAGCGGATGCAGAAGCTTGTGCACGAATTTTCATACACCTTACAAAGAGAAATGACATCATTAGCTTGGAAGATTTATATGAAAAAACGAATATATACTTTGGTCATATCAATCGATTTGAATATAGATCATCACTAGTGAAACCGAAGAAACGAAAATTGGAGAAGAAAGTATGAAATTTATATCTTGGAACGTAAATGGAATTAGAGCTTGTGTTCAAAAGGGATTTCTCGATTATTTTAAAGAACAAGATGCTGATATATTTTGTATTCAAGAAACGAAATGCCAAGAAGATCAGATTACACTAGATTTTGAAGGATATCATCAGTATTGGCATTCCGCTATTAAAAAAGGATATTCTGGAACTGCAATTTTTTCTAAACACAAACCTCTAAATGTTTATTATGGTTTTAATGGAAAAGAAGAAGACATCGAGGGACGTGTATTAACGTTAGAATTCGATACATTTTATATGGTGAATGTTTATACACCTAATTCTCAAAGAGATTTAGCTCGTCTACCTTTTCGTTTAAGCTGGGAAGATGAGTTTAGTGGTTATTTAAATAAACTCGATGTTCATAAACCTGTGATACTCTGTGGTGATTTGAATGTAGCACATCATGAAATTGACCTTGCCAACCCAAAATCCAATAGTAAAAATTCAGGTTTTACACAAGAAGAACGTGGTAAAATGACAACACTTCTTGAAAATGGTTTTACTGATTCATTCCGATATATGAATCCAACAAAAGAAGGATCATATACTTGGTGGTCATATATGAATAAAGTTAGAGAAAGAAACATCGGTTGGCGAATTGACTACTTCATCATTTCGAATAGGCTTCAAACGAATTTAGTAAATTCAGAAATACATTCAAATGTAATGGGAAGTGATCATTGTCCAATTATATTAACTTTAGACGATCACTTAATTAAATAAGTTGTACACTTTAAAGGAAAGCTCATATTTTATATAGAGCTTTTTTTATTTAATGGCATGGCACTAGAGGGGTGAAAATCAGCAATAAAGCCTCATCTAGGTGAGTGAATACAACGAACTTTTTATTAGGCCAATTAAAAGTAAGTCTTGTAAATATAACAAGGAAAAACGATAAATATATAGAAGTTTAAGATAAGGTGGTTTAAAAATGAGTCATAAATGGATAGAGTGGGCAAGGAAAATTCAATCGATTTCAAAAAATGGATTAGCTTTCTCCAAAGATGTATTTGATATAGAGCGATATGAGCAATTACAAAAACTGAGCGCTGAAATAATATCTGAATATAGTGAGTTAGAAATGGAAACAGTATTAAATTTATTTCATCAAGAAAAAGGATACCAAACGCCAAAAGTAGATGTGAGAGGCGTTGTATTTAAAGATAATCAAATCTTATTAGTACGAGAAAAAAATGATAATAAATGGTCTTTGCCTGGTGGTTTTTGTGATGTCGGTTTATCATCTTCTGAAAATATAGTAAAAGAGATAAAAGAAGAATCAGGGTATGAAGTAAAAGCAAAAAAAATGCTTGCCGTACTTGATATGAATAAACATCCACATCCACCTCAAGCCTATCATTACTATAAAATATTTATTCAATGTGACATAATAGGCGGAGAACCAAAAATAGGCATTGAAACACAAGAAATAGATTTTTTTGCAGAACATGCTTTACCAAAACTATCATTAAGTAGAGTAACAGAATCTCAAATTCATTTACTCTTTGAATATTTGAGTGATCCAAATAAAGAAACCGTATTTGATTAAAAAGGAGACAGAATTTGAATAGTTATACGTCAATATTTAAAGAATTAGAAAATGAAATGAAAAAAGAACGGATTTCAGCATGTGTTATTTATAAGGAAAGTGAAATTTCATTTCAATATTATAAAAATATTAAAAGTGAATCTAAGTTATTTAAAATTAATTCAGTAACAAAAAGTATTTTGTCAATTTTAATTGGTATCGCAATTGATAAAGGAATCATTGAGAGTGTTCAAACCCCGATTTCAGTGTATTTCCCAACGATTGATCCAAGTAAGAAGGATATTACGATTGAACATTTATTAACAATGACTGCTGGTTATGAATGGCCCGAATGGGGAGCATGGAATGGGAGACCATTTCCTATGATTAATAGTATGGACTGGGTTAACTATATTTTAGAGAAAAAAATGGTTGCTAACCCCGGTGAAAAAATGAACTATGATTCCGGTGCTTCACAACTTTTAAGCGCAATTTTACAAAAAGCAACTAAAAGTAAATTATCAGTTTTTGCTGAGAACATGCTATTTAAGCCTTTAGGAATTCATGAATATCTTTGGCATGAAGATTCCAAGGGAATTAATATTGGTGGATTTGGTTTAAGCCTGACAACAAATGATATGTTAAAAATCGGGATTTTAATGATGCAAAAAGGTGTTTGGTTAGGACAACAAGTGGTTTCTTGTGATTGGGTAGAGCAATCAACAACTCCGAAATATCATACTTATGACCATGTTGGTTCATATGGATATCATTGGTGGGTACTATTAAACAATGACCTAAAAGTAAATAATCCTCCAATCTTCTTTGCAATGGGATATGGAGGACAATATATTATTGTTTCCCCTGAGCAAAAATTAGTGGTTGCGTTTAATTGCGCAAAGTATATTGACTCATTTATACCTTTGAAGTTATTCCGAAAATATTTTCAGTAATTAAATTACTACGTATTAGTTTAAATAGAAGTATTAGAAAACTAATTTTTTTATGAAAATATTGGAAATAGGAATTTGCACCATAAATGTCGAATTAATGTATATATAAAGAAATTAGCCTAATGTTGAATTGTTCTTTGAAAGGATGACTTCAAATGTTTTTAGTAAGAGAAGATTTTAAAACGTTCATTAAAAAATATCCAATCATTACGATTATGGTTAGTATCTGTTCAATATTAGCATTACTAACAACAGCGGCCGGGGGATATACTACGGAAAATATTTTAAAATTTGGTGGTTATCAATACGATTTAGTGGAGCAAGGTGAATTTTGGAGACTTATAACATATGCATTTATGCATGGTAATTACACTCATTTTTTTATGAATATGACATTCATGATTATTCTTGGGAGGCCACTAGAAAGCGCTCTAGGTTCTGTTAAATTTCTATTCTTTTATCTGATAGCAGCTTTATTAACAGGAATCATTCTTCATTTAGTTTATTCATCAAATATTGTTAGCTCTGGATCCTCAGGAGTAGGATATGGCTTTTTAGGAATTTATCTCTTCATTATTTTATTTCGTAAGAATATGCTTCTACTTGATGACCGAAAATTTATCTTAACATTTATTGCAATCGGTTTAATTTCTTCATTTATTATTCCTTCATCTAGCTTAACTGGACATTTAGGTGGAATGGTAATTGGGTTTATGATTTCCCCATTTCTATTAAATAAAACTTCGACATTTAAGCATTCATTGAATGTTTAGTTGAAAAGAAGATTAAATATTTAATCTATTAGTAATCAAAAAACAAATGGGTTAAAGAAATATTTAACTCATTTGTTTTTTTTTATTTCATTTAAGAAAATTATACTTATTATAATTCAAAAACGTCTGTAATACGATCAGCTTTTTGTCTATTTCTACATAATTGGTAAATTTGTTGAAAGAAAGTCTCAACACTATCTTTTGTTTCAGGTAATGGGATTTCAATGAATAGGGAACCAAATACTTGTTTAAAATAAGCTTTTCGTTCAGCGTTTTTACCATCACGTTTAAGAGGATTATACTTCCAAACTAAGTGGTCTTTCCCATTCAAATTTTTTACTTCTCTTATTTCGGCCGCGGTCGTTGATTTATTCCCTACGTAAATAACAAGATAAAACTGATCATTTCGATGCCAATCTATTAATAATAAATAATAATTTTCTTCTTCAATTTTTTGTAAATGATAGGCTGCAATAACGGGCTTGCCATTAGCCCATTGCTGAAAATTCATTAATGTATTGAAATTCGTTTCAATTTTTTGGATTTCATATAATGACTGATTTGATTTCATCCAATGATCGATTTGGTTAGCGATCTGTATTGCAATTTGTTTATCCATACAAATACCTCGTCTAATATTTATCTTTTCATTTTATCAATACGATTATCATTAGAAAAGTTTGAATTCCATTATTTACTAAATAATCTTGATAAATTTGCCTCCAATCCATTGAAACATTTTCCATCAATAAAATAGGAACAATTAAACCATATTATAAATGATTTATTGATGTAGAGGGAGGAAATAAAAATGGCACGTGGGAAACATTTTAATCATAAGAAAAAAGGTCATGAACCTACACATCCACAAGGTTCACTTGTAGAACCAGAGGATCGTAAACACGAAGATCGTGAAGAAGACTATATTGTTACAGAAGAAGCGTTTAAAAACCGTATTCAGTAAATATAAAATTGAACTCTAAAATAGAGTTCAATTTTTCTTTGTATGAAAAGATTTAATGAAAGTCCAATAAATCTAGAAATTTATCTTTTCCAATTGCTTGAATTAAAATAGGAAGTGGAGGACCACTAGGACTGTTTAATATTAGTCTATATACTAAAGTAAAGAACTGTTTTTGGTTTTCTTTCATTATTTTTTTGTCGTGATGCTGACAAATTGCATATATTTTTTGCATCAATTGAACCTCAGAATCATTTGTAAGTTCAATATATTCTTTCAGCTGATGAATCCAATTTTTTTGTTCATCATTGATCGTTTGAAATAGGTCAGAAGCTTTATTTTGATTAACGATCATATTTTTAATAGGGTAACAATGTTTAATCCAATATTCAGCTCTATTACTAATTTTTTTTATGGTTTGAACATCGACATTCTCTCCATTTTTCTCTAAGATGTTTTGAAGTAATTGAACATTATAATTTACTAATGGGAGTACACTTGCAATTAGACTAAATTTTGGTAGAGGATTTAATGTATTGTTAGTATGAGATAGGTATAAGCCGTATCTTATATCTTCATCTTCAAGCGATTGATTAAGATACCTAACATGATACCGTTCATACTCTGTATAATTTTTAAGAACATCTTCGTCTGTACCAATATTAAAAGCAGTAGAAGGTTTATACTTTGCAAACATAAACAGAATGACTTCTGGTATATAGATGTTTAATAATTCGTTTGGCGTTATGTTATTTCCAGTAGAACTGGACATTTTTCCATTTTGGCCTTTCATTCCAATGAATTCATATGGAGTATAATGTGGTGCTTCATAACCAAAAATCTTTTTAGCTATTTCTTTTGAAACATTATAGCTACCAGTTTCTGAAGAGTGATCTCTTCCACCAGGTTCAAAAATAACATCCTCAATCATCCATCTCATTGGCCAATCAATTTTCCAATTCAATTTAACATTGTTTGCTTCCATCATGTTAATTTGATGTTGAAAACCACATAAGCATTTATAGTTAATTATTTCTAGTTTCTCTTCAAAACGAATAATTTCTGTATCATCTTTACCGCAATTTTGACAATAAATTGTAATAGGGTAAAATGTATCTCTTTCCTGAATAGAGGACTGATTAGTTTTAAACTCCATTAGAATATCGTAAATGTCTTTTCTTCTTTTCAGTGCATGAAGGATTTGTTTATTATATTTCCCTGAAGTGTAAGCGCTATGTTGATAAATAAATTCGATATCTATACCAAACACTTTT
>Ga0209025_1002741_pt1 | contig 17841 bp, 20 predicted proteins | sample AraplaMF_Col_mLB_FD_184256 | JGI IMG/M metagenome (GOLD analysis project Ga0209025, IMG submission 184256) | Arabidopsis root microbial communities from the University of North Carolina, USA - plate scrape MF_Col_mLB (SPAdes) (version 2) | ecosystem: Host-associated > Plants > Roots > Endosphere... | reverse complement strand
TACCAATATATAAATAACGCAAATACAACGTACAAAAAAAGCGACCACCCAATAACCTTCCTCACGCTATTCCCTCCTCTATGCTGCCTGTCTATTATTATTGTAAGTTCGTACATGCTAAATTAGAACAAGCTTATTACGCGAATTGCTCGAGAGCCTTCTAGTTATATAAAAAAACTCTTCTACAAAAAGAAGAGCTTTACCTACCTTTAGACACTTTCTTCGGTTCATACTCTGGGATAAGAAATGTACTTACAACCCAACATATTAAACCAGCGCCTTTTATATAGCGTATATATTCATAGTCTTGAAAAAATAAAGTCGTTACAATAAGCGTAAAAAATCCAATTAAAACTAGTACGTATCCTATTTGCTTCTTAGATAACATAACGTGTCCTCCTTAAGGAAGTACATCCACTAATAAACTAAAATCTTGTAAAGAAAAAGAACTATATTTCATAATACCTTGTACAGCTAAAAGTAAAATAAGACCGGTCACACACATATAATTAACGCTTTCTTCACTCTTTTTTTCAGCAACTATTCCGCCACTTATACATAATACCCCTAACAAATGGAGCGCTAAATACATGAAGAAATAAGCTTCCTCCCAGCGAAGAATAACATTGACTGTCGTTATCAGCACTATACTAAGCACAATCAAATAAAAAAACTTATTTGATGATATTGTTTCATTCATATAATTTTATACATCCCTTTCAAATTTAGAATGAATGATGTTTCAAAGCTATAAAGTAAATGATTGTTTTCATACTATAAAACAAAAGGAAAGCCACTATTACTTTCTCGAATACTGTATGAACCCACATATGCTTCTCTTCATTTTTTCTGAAGATGCGCTTCATCATTTCTTCTACAATTAGACCAAATATTAGTAAAACCCCTAACACAATAAGAAGAGAAATAATATTTTCTTTTAAATGAGTACTAGAAAATAAGTAATACTCTGGAAACACAATCGTATCTACTACAGGTTGCACCCAATGACAAACGCTTTTATCACACATATCTGTAAGAGACGTAGAATCTATAATGTCTTTCAATATTTTTTCAATCGTCTTCTTCATCTCATTTACTCCCCACTACATCTGAAAAGCTTTTTTCCTGCTCTACATATATAGCTGGCATTTCTTTACTCCAATATTTGCGGTTAACAAATAAAAAGATGAGTACTAAGTTTAATCCCGTTATAAAAATAAGAAGTCCTGGAAAGAAAGTCGTATAATTTGAGAAATCTGCAAAACTCATTATCTCTTCTTTATTTATTAGCAAAGAAACGCCGATTACAAATGCATTGTTTAACATATGAATAGCAATTGGCATGAGTAAGCTATTCGTACGAATATATACGATTGATAGTACAACGCTAAATACAACTGCACCTAGGAAATCAACGTGTAACAACGCAAACAATAGCGCCACAACGATGATCCCTATACTCGTTCCCCATTTTGCGGCGAAGCGCTGCAGCAAAAATCCCCGAAAAACAAATTCGCCAATAATTGGTGCGATGAATACGACCATAATAACTTGATATACATATCCCCCTGTACTATCTATAATCGGTTCACGTAATGCGTTCATAATAAAGTCCGGTGTAATCCATGCAAAGCTATACATGTACAAAATAAGATAACCATAACTAAACACGCATAACATAATCGTAATGTATAAAACTTGCACCAGGTTAAATGTTTCATTTTTATTAATAAATAATGAAAAGGAAACACGGTGCTTTCTATACTCATAAAAAATCCACGTAATCGGAAGGATATAGAATATAAGAATATTTACAAAAGTAGAATTTTGCATATGAAATGTATTTTTTATCAATTCATTACTGCCTCTTGCAACTAAAGTTAATAGTGCAAATACAATTAAAAAATATCTAGCTCGCATCGTTTGAAACGGATTCACACTCATCTCCCCCCTATGTTACTTTTATCATATCATTTGATTCTTAATTTTTTGAGAAAGAAAACCTTAAAATTTCCTTAAAAATTCCATAAGTTACAGAAAGATGATATGATATTCGAGAAAATTAGGAGGGATTTTTTATGTATCAAGCAAAAATTTTGCTCGTTGATGATGAAACAGCGATTTTACAATTACTAACTACCATTCTTGAAAAAGAAGGTTTTTCTCATATTACAACTGCAACATCAGCTGAAATAGCTTTATCTCTCACTGAACAAAACAATTACGATTTAATTATTTTAGATGTCATGCTTCCTGGACAATCTGGTTTTGATATTTGTCCAATCATTCGCCAAAAAACAGATTGCCCTATCTTCTTCCTCACAGCTAAAACATCTGATTTAGATAAAATATCTGGATTTTCACACGGTGCAGATGATTATATTACGAAGCCATTTCATCCACTTGAAGTAGTAGCTCGTATGAAAGCACAACTCCGAAGACATATAAAACAAGTAATGCCACATGAACAAAAAGTACACTCCAATTCATTTGGTAGATTTGAAATTGATCGATATTCCGCAGAACTTACAGTAAATGGACATGTTGTCGAATGTTCAGCCCAGCTATTTCAGCTACTACTCTTCTTTTGCGAGAATCCGAACTATGTATTTTCGAAAGAAGAAATATACGAAAAAGTTTGGGGAGCACCTGCCTATAATGGCGATGATAATACCGTTATGGTTCACATTCGAAAACTACGTGAAAAAATTGAACAAGATCCAAGTAAACCAGAATATATAAAAACCGTTCGCGGACTTGGCTACAAGTTCATTACAAAGTAGGGTGACGATATGAACTTTAATAAACGACTTATTATACAGTTTATCCTGCAGCACGTATTTGTTTTAGTTACGTTACTGATTGCTGTAGTAGCTGCTTTTACTTATTTATTTTTTCTTGTTACTAGTACTTCATATGAACCGAACATTCCAGATTCTGATAGTTTTATGATTTCAAGATATATATCTTCAGAAGATGGCGATATTTCGTTAAAAGCTGAAGTAAAAGACTTAATTAAAGAGAAAAATGATTGGATACAAGTTGTGGAGGAAAACGGAAAAGTTCTCTATCACTTTAATACGCCAAGTGACGTACCAACATCTTATACGAAAATATCTTTATTCTCATATATACAGAATCAAATAGAAAGCCCTTATACATTTACATATTGGGAAATTGAATTAGAAGAAAAGAACGTACTTGTTATTTACGGTGGTATGTTAAAAAGCAATGCATTACTAAAAACAATTCAGAAAGGGCACCCTTCTGTATCTACTGATTCGTTCACATTAACAGAAGAAGAACAACAGTTACTTTCCAAAGAAGAAGCAACACTTCAAATTTTTAATAGTAACGGCGATGAAGTCTTCTCCTATCCAAATGGAAAGAAAAAAACGTTTTCCGTTATACAAGCCGCTCTTAGCGAAAAAGAACCGTGGAATCATAAGGAAAACACGTCTAGCTTTTATGACACAACTAGCAATCATCTTCTTGTTGTAACTGCAAAAAATGAGTACTACTACCCAGATGATGAAATAGACGATGTATTTACTAAAAAGTTTCTAATCGGATGCGGATTAATCCTTCTTATTGTATTTGTTTATTTAGTCATTCTTTCTATTTGGTACGGTAATAAATTTGGAAAACCGTTATTACATGCGATGCGCTGGCTTAAAAACATCGCTGGTGGAAAGTACGAAGAGCCTGTTAGTAAAAAAGGGAAACCTATCCGGTTCAGGCGGTCCGGTAAAGAAAAATGGTCATTCCGCTTGTTTCGAGATGTTACAAATTCACTAGAGCACCTCTCTATTACACTCAAAAAAAATGATGCAATAAGGCAAGTACTACAGCAAACACGTGAAGAATGGATTACCGGTCTAACGCACGATTTAAAAACACCACTAAGCTCTATTTACGGCTACGCTTTATTACTAGAATCAAAGCAGTATAACTGGACCGATCAAGACATCCAGCAGTTCGGTAGCGTTATGAAAGAGAAATCTCAATATATGACGACATTAATTGATGATTTAAGCTTAACGTATCAATTAAAAAATAACAGTCTCCCTGCGCAGCACGTGAACATTGAAATGAATCAATTCGTCCAAAAAGTCTTATTACAATTTATTAATAATCCGACACTTCAAAATCAAAATATTGAATTCGTGCCGAGCTCAAACAAAATTCAATATTTTATTGAAGAAAAATGGTTCCAGCGTATTATCGAAAACTTACTAGTAAACGCTGTAAAACATAATAATGAAACGACAAATGTCAGCGTAAAACTTTCTCAAAACGCTACTTCATTTACACTCTCTATTTCAGATAACGGAAAAGGAATGGATGACAAAACGAAAGAACTTCTCTTTGAGCGCTATTACAGAGGAACAAATACAGAAGAAAGCAACATCGGAACTGGACTTGGCCTCGCTATTACAAAACAGCTCGTTCATGCTCATAACGGAACGATTTCTATTGATAGCGAACTTGGAAAAGGAACGACGATTACACTTGTGTTCCCGTTTCATTCGTAGGAAAGGCGCTATGTGGCGCCTTTTCTTTTTTGGGTGAATGGAATCTATTTTCTCGGTAGTTCGGCGGTAAATGAAATTGTATCGATTTACCGACAATGCCAGTCTTCCTCCCCTACTATACAAAGTAAAAGTAACAATAAAACTATTAACAAATACATTTCTAAACTGTTAATTGCTTATTACTAACTCCGAACTTTTCTCATCTGGAAACTTCAATCCTATTAACGTCCAAATAGCTCCTTCTTCTAATTCTCTTTCTATAACCCAGTTTTGCTTCATTCCCATTTCTGTATAAAAAGAAACTGATTTTTCTATATCCTTCGTATGTATAGATACACATTCTAATTTTTTGAACATTGTCCCATTTCCCCCTTTATAAAAAAGCGAACCATTTCTCAATGACTCGCTCTCAATCTATTATTTTTTCTTCACCGGTATCCAAAGCTCTACTTGAGCGAACTCACTCTTATCTTCATGGCAACGCTCATCGTATAGTTCAAACTCTGTAACGCCGCAATGTTCATATCCTGAATGCGGGAACCATTCTGAAAATACGGCGTTCCACGTTTGGTGAATAGACGATACCATTTCTTCATGAGGAACTTTCGGCGTTGTAAATACTGCATATGTTGCTGCTGGGAAAGTACGCTTCGCAACTTCATTTGGTACATTTTCGAAGTCTGTAACTTCCATTCCAATAATATACGTGAAGTCCCCTGTTTCTAAATTAAAATCAGTACATAATCCAAGCTCTACCCATTGACTCGTATCTTTACGATTCGGAATTGTCGTTCCAAGATCTTTTTGTAAATATTCTTGCCAAAATACTGGGATGTCTTGATGGTTTTTCCCTTCCTTACTTGTCGTCTTCAGTTCATAACCTGCCACTAAAAATTCTGGTTTATTTACAATACGATATTCCATTTGTATGCCTCCTAAATACGGATTTAATTTTCTTTGCTTTACATTCACACTGTAATACATCGGTGTTTCAATTTCTTGTTTTCGATATTCACTTGGTGTCATTTGAAATAATTTTTTAAAGGCTCTCGTGAACGTTTCGTGAGATTGAAAGCCATGCTCAAATGCGATATCAATAACTTTTTCATCCGTATGAGAAAGTTGATAAGCTGCCCGGGCTAACCTCCTCTTTCGAACATACTCCATTACTGTATCACCTACTAACGCCTGAAATACACGATGAAAATGCGACTCAGAAAAACCTGCAATACGTGCTAAATTACGCAGCGTCTGTTTTTCCATTACATCTTCCTCAATATAATCAATTGACCTTTGAATTTGTGTTTCATAGCTTTCCATCTCTGTTCACCCGCCTTATATGTATTATGATAAAAGAGAATCCTATCCAATTCTTGACGTTTTTTACTATAATTCCATAAAAAATTGTAACTTTTTTATATGTATTTCGTTGTTATGTATGAAGGGAGGGAAATGTAGTGAAGCGCAAACAATCATTAGAAGAAATTTACTCAGAGCATATGCAAGATTTATTTCGCTATCTTCTCTCCCTAACCGGAGATTCTCATAGTGCTGAAGATCTCATGCAAGAAACATTTTACCGAATGCTCGTCCATATTGACTATTATAAAGGAGAGGAAATTAGGCCATGGTTATTTACAATCGCCTACAACGCCTTTATCGATTGGTACCGAAAAGAAAAGAAGTATAAAACAACGCAAATTGAAGAATTCCATTTACCAAACGTGCCAAGTACAGAACACTCTTATTTCGTAAAACATGAGATTACTAGTTGGTTACAAAGTATATCCTCACTTCCGCTCGAAAGACGAAATGTGTTGCTACTACGAGATTACTACGGATTCTCCTATAAGGAAATAGCAGAAATGACTAACCTCTCGTTAGCAAAAGTAAAAATTGAATTACACCGAGGACGAAAAGAAACGAAAAGCATAAAGGAGTGATACAGATGGGTTGTACAGAGTTTAAAAAACTGTGGGAGAAATACGAAAAAGGAACTCTCACACATGATGAACAAGAACGGTTAGAAAGTCATATTGAGACTTGCGAAGAGTGTGAAGTGCACTTGGATGAATTGCTTGCGAAGAGTGAACCAGTAAAGAAAAGGTTGCCTCCAAAAGATCTTAAAGTTCCATTTTGGAGGATTAAGTGGAAACATCGATTACAAACGGTTGGTTTTATACTAGCAATTTGTATCGTTATATATATGATTGGCGGAGCATTATCTGCCTTTTATTTTCAAGCTGATAATGATAAACGACTAAAAGAAATACGAGATGTTCCTTCTCTTGCACTTGAAGCAACTATCCCAAATAGCCGCGTCATGGGGGGCGGAACAAGTGTAGAAGCTTTCTTTCGAACAAACAGCCAATTTGATTTAGTCAAAACGATTGGTAAAAAAGAAATGCCACTCGGTACAATGGAAACGAGCAGCTTTTTATCTTCTTTAAATATCACAAATAAATCTTGGGTGAATATGCACTATCAACCGAACATCCACTTTGTTCATCCAAAAATAAAACAAGGTGATTATTTGAAAGAAGCATCTAAAAAGGTTTGGGATACACTTGCAAAGGTACATGAGGGAACCGTTGCAGAAGTAGCAATTTCTTTTGATAAATCCTACACTTTACAAGAGTTAGAACCACTTTTATATAGTGTATTTGAAGCACAAGAACTCCCTCCAACTCCTGTATGGTACGCTTTAGATACGGGGCAAGAAAGAATAAACGAAGAAGATTTCATCCTATCCGGGAGCGACTTTATAGGATTTCCAGAACATATAGGATTCCTTGATGATGAAACAGAAAATCTGAAAACGCAAGAGGATAAAGTTATTGAAATGATGCGCATTCTTTCTACACATAAAAAAACTGTAAGTACAGTTGCTATGCTTCCTGAAAGTGAACTAAACTTAGATAAACGTTATAAATATGTAAAAGATAACGGAGTAAAAGTATATGGAATTGTCATTACTGGACCGTCAAAAGAGTTACTAAAATTACAAAACTCACCGCACGTACGTTATGCGACTCTTGGAGATATTGAGGTTTGGAATTGGTTTGATAATTAATAAAAAGAAGTAACGCATTAGAAATGATGCGCTACTTCTTTTTTAATTCGCAATCACTTTCACATACATCCCTCTCACCGCTTTTTCATAAGCGATCTCACTCATCTTCCTTATGTTTTCTAACACAACAGACGATTGAATAACCTCACCTGCACGAAGTAACGGCGGATCAATAAGACGGACTTTATTTTTCTGATGTAAATTATACTCATTTCTATCTTCTTTTACTTCTATACTTGGATGAATTTTTCTTAATAAAACATGTACTTCTGGATCGTTACATAGCTGCAATTTCGATATAAGCTCATGATCTTCAAGAAGAAAGTCATCTGCATGAATAACCTTTTTATGAAGAGCTAACTTTAACGTTTTAGCTAACATATCATTTCCATAAATATTAAGTGGTTTCATAAAGAAATCGATTACTTCTTTGTAATACGTCTTCGTAAACCATTCTGCAATTTCAATATTTTGAAGAACCATTCTCCCATTAACTTCGATTAAATCATCTAAAAAATTTTGAGCTTCTTCTAAAGAAATATATCCATATGTATACATATCTCGTAATGTATAATCCACTCGGTCTGCACATAATTCTGGTGCTGATCTTTCCAGCAATGTCCACTTTGAATCATCTAACAAAATATCTTCATAGTTATAACCATGTTTTGAAAGAATCGCCGGGATTTCCGAGTTTTTCACGACAGCACTAAATATTTCTTCATGATAACTTTCATTTTCGTTATCAAAAACGTAATCGATCACATGGGAAAAAGCAGTATGCGATACATCATGCAGTAAACCAGCAATCTGTTCTTCTACTGAACCACCGAGTTTTTTTATTAACAACATAACACCAACTGAATGATCAAAGCGTGTTACATTCCACTTCTCATTTATTAAGTAGCTTGCGCCGTTTTGATGAATACCTTTTAGTCTTTGCACAGACTTACTTAAAATTAATTCTTCTAACACTTTATCTACTTTAAACTCACCGTATATGACATCTGATATGATCACTTAAAATCCCCCTTTTCAAGCAGAGTCTTCTTATAGTATCTCTTTTTCAAAGGCAAGTAAATACAATATTTAACAATAAAAACATGAATGTTCTGATTTATTTTGTATCTATATTTAAATATATATTGGTATTACATTTATTTTTGTATATATTATAAATGTCTGTTATTTGTTTTAATTCATTTACTATACTTTTATTGAGCGCTCCTTATGTGGAGCCTTTTTTATTTTTAAAAATAGAGAGCTATCAGCCCTCTATTTCATAAATCTATTCAAACGTAACCTCCACCTGCACAATCTCAGATCTACTTCCAAGTCTAAGCGGTGGTCCCCAGAATCCAAATCCAGAAGAAACAATTGCGTGGAATGCACCTTTTTGTGCATATCCCCAGTCTAGTTCGTACATTCTTCTCGTCACAATATGGTTCGGCGCCATTTGTCCGCGGTGCGTGTGACCGGATAATAATAAATCAACGCCGGCGTCCGCTGCTTGTTTTAATTCAAATGGTTGGTGATCCATTGCGATAACAGGAAGCGATTTATCTACCGTACTCATTAGATTTTCAAAGCTTTGACGATCACGCTCTGTTTTATCCCTTCTTCCGACGAGATAAAAATCATCTTCAATTGTAATGACTTCATCTAAAAGAATACGAATATCAATCTTATCCATCTCTTGTAAAAACTCAGGAACAGCTCGGCCGTAATATTCATGGTTTCCTAACACACCATATACGCCTAATGGAGCTTTCATCTGTTTCATGATTGGTCCCATATTTTTCTGAATGAACACACCTGGATGATCATCGATAATATCACCAGGCAGTAAAATAATATCGGGCTCCATTTCATTTACATGACGGACAAGTCTCTTTAAATGCGAAACACCAGACAATTTACCGAAATGCATATCAGAAGCCATCGCAATGCGTAAACTTTTACGCCCCTCTACCTTTTTCGGTATGTGCACTTCGTATTTTCTTACTACCGGACTATACGCATTAAATACTCCATACGCAAAGATAAAGATAAATGTAGCTATCACAGCCGCCCCTGTCCAAATAATTGCTGTTTCTTTCTCCACCCCAAATTGAAAAAGGAAAACTGTAATATCAGCAAGTGGCAACAACATAAGCGCATATTGTATGACCGCAAACCAAATTGAACCGACCGTTCGTAAAAATGGCAAAAACTTAAACACTTGTACGAGAATATACGCATATGAAATAAATCCAACTACGAAAGCGTAATATCCCCAAGATTCCCAGCCAAATACCGCACTGAGCCAAACCCATCCGTTCCAGCCTATGTAAAACATAAGTAGTGTGTATACAAGTAACATAGTAAATATATTGAAATAACGAAGATTCTTCACAGCCAGCCTCCTTATTAATTTCTTCTATTATAACTTGTTATGCACGTTAAACGTAAATATTAAGCACCTTGTTCATCACAGTAAAGATCTCTAATTGTTATATTTGCATCTAACAATTAGAGGTCTAAATTAATAGGATCCTTTTGTTACATTCATTTTCTACTTATGAAACCTTACAAGTTTGTCACCTTTACGTAAGGTTATTAGATAGTTTATTTACTATTGCAATGTAATAATAAAAATCAGATTCTGTTGCAATATTCCTCAGCTCTTTATGTCTTCGGAAACTTTGCAACAAATCCTGAAACATACACTTTGCTAGTAACAATGATGAAGGAGAATAGAAAATGAAAATAGCAAAGAGAAGTAGGAACATGCTTATAGTATTTATTGCTATTTTTGTGACCTTATATACTTATTTAGCTTTTACAAAAGAACCCGTTATAGAAGCTAACGCTGCTATACTAATGGATGCACAATCAGGAAAAGTTGTTTATGGTAAGAATGAAAATGTGCCCCTTGCTCCAGCAAGTATGTCAAAGATGATGACCGAGTATATTGTACTAGAAAAAATTCATAACGGTACATTAAAATGGAGCGATCCCGTCAGAATTGGTCCAAATGCTGTAAATAGTATTGGAGCTAAGATCAATATACGAGTTGGTAATCGTTTAACTGTTAGAGATTTATTTCATGCGATGGTAATATCATCAGCCAATAATGCTGCTGTTGCTTTAGCTGAGCATATTTCTAAAAGTGAAGAGAATTTTACAAAGCTTATGAATATGAAAGCAAAGCAATTAAATTTATCTAATGCGACTCATTTTGTTAATGCTACAGGACTACCAAATGCTCAAAATAAAGAGTCAAAAATGACTGTTTTAGATGTCGCAACGCTCGCGCAACATTTGTTAAAAACATATCCCGAAGTTTTAGATATAACCAAGCTAACAAACTATACATTAACGTATAATAGTTCAACTATAATAACTACAAATAAGATGCTCGATACATCTAATGATGAATTGTATTTTCAAGGAATTGATGGTTTGAAAACTGGATTTACAGATGAAGCAGGATACTGTTTTACAGGCACAGCAAAACAAGGTGAAAACAGGCTGATTTCTGTTGTTGCGGGAACTAAAGAAGATACTAAGAGATTTATAGAAACAAAAAAATTATTTTCATATGGATTTAATAAAATTAGCTCGACTTTTTTGAATTGGTAGCATTAATCTTTAAATTATGATAAATAGATAATACAAAATTATATAGAAACGTAAATTTTAAAATAGATTGCTATAAGGAGTAAATAAAATGATTAGAAAATTAATAGGCCGCTTAGTAGGGGGAGCTGTTCTTCTCTTCCTATGCATATATATTTTTTTCCCTAGTATAACTGACATCGCTAAAGGCAAGGACGATATACAAAATAATGATGGATCTGTAACTATTGGATCCCCCAATAGTGTGGATGTAGTAGTTAATAAAAATAGGAAACTTCCAAGTAATTATAGACCTGACGATTTAGTTGTACCTAAAGTTACTTTTGCATTCGATGGGATTCAAGAAAAAAGTCATTTACGAAAAGAAGCTGCTATCGCTTTGGAAAAATTATTTGCTTTAGCGAAACAAGATGGAATAGTACTACATGCTATATCCGGATTTCGTTCGGAAGAATATCAACAAACTGTTTATAGACGAAATGTAGCGAAACAAGGTCAAGTCCAAGCTGATAAAGTTTCTGCACAGCCAGGTCATAGCGAACATCAAACAGGTTTAACGATGGATGTTTCTGCGAATAGTGTCAATAATACACTAGAAACTCAATTCGCGAATACTACTGAAGGAAAATGGCTTAAAAACAATGCTCATCGTGCTGGCTTTATTATACGTTATTTAAAAGGAAAAGAGCACATTACAGGTTATTCATATGAACCATGGCATATTCGATACGTAGGTGACATTGCAACAGAAATATACGAGAAAGGTATCACCTTAGAAGAATATCACAATGAAAAATAACCCATCACCTTGTTAAAAACACCTTAGGAGGTATATGGCGAAACAATTATATACTGCACCCTACATCTCTGTACCTATAGAATTGGCAGGTAATAAAAACAGTGCAGTGGAATTTATTCGTAAATTAACTCAAATAGCTTCCAAATGAATATAAAACTGAGAAGTATTGATTAAACAAAAGGCTAAGAGGCATACCTTTAGCCTTTTTATCTTTCATTTGAACTAAATGAAATTCCGAATAATAAGTATACTTCACGTTTAATCATCCCTTACTATCCGTCCCGTATAACGGGTGAATACGATCTCCATTATAAAAATAACAGCACATTATCATTTCAGAAAAAGTTACATGCAACTACACCAGTAAATAAAAAATTGATGAGATGAAATACATACAGATTGCAAAAAAAATACACCCTTAATTTAGATGCATTTTCATTCTCAACGTAGCAATTTCATGTTTTGTATCTCTATTCTACCCCATAATACGTTCTTCCCCATAACAAACAAATACTTGCTTTTCCGAACGTAAAGATACTATATAATATTCATCTGTAAAATGCCCTACTATATAACCCATTTTCCCCGCTAGTTCCATTGTTTCTTTATTAAAATATACTCTTGTCCGATCAAATTTTATATATTTTATTATATTTTCTAACTCTTCTTCGTTTACTTCCTTCTCAGAGAAAAAGAACATAAGACTTCCCTCCATACATACAGGAGAAATCACATCGAAAATATTAGTTGTATTATCATACTGATTCGTTAAAATCGTGCTCTTTACAGTGGATTTTTTCCAGTTTAACTCTTTTAATTCTTTTTCCAAAATGTAATTTTGCACCTTTGTTAATTCTTCTTGAACCCCTTCAAAATTCACTAAAATATATAAATGAAATCTCGATATCATTGTTTCCATAAATCGTTCCATGCCTGTATCAACATCAACTATATATCTATTAACCGATGATAATAACTTTGAAATTTTATCATTTTCAAAATTATCATGTTCATCTAGCACTAGAAAATACTCGTTTTTTTCAGTTGCAGGTTTGTGTATTTCAATATATATATCCATATTTTCTCCTTGAAAGTAATTAGACACTCTTTTTATTTATTCAGTACTTGCCCATCTTCATCTTTTGGAAACCTCATTATAATGCCCTCTTATCTCTTATATATCATTAAAATCCTTATTTTTATGAGAGTAATGCTTTTTGTCTGTAAAACTAACAAATTCTATCCCCTCACAGAAACTAACATCACCATCTACAACATTACTTCCCCAAAAAGAAAAACGTTTTAAATGATCTAATGTTTGTATACAACTTATTGTCGGTATATCCCCACAATTGAAAAGGTGCAACACCTCTAAAGACTCTAAACATTGAATAACAGAAAAATCTTCAATATTTTTGCATGCTTCCATTTCTAAATTAAGTAATTTTCTACTCCCATACTTTAAATGCTCTATCGTTTTTAATGTACGTAAATAATTTAATTGTAACGACTGCAATTTATTAAAATTTTCAATACCATTGATTGAATCTATTTTAGATTGTGTAATCCTTATATCTTCTAAATTTCGTAAATGTTTCAATTCAGTCAAATCTCTATTTTTAGGACTGTATTTCCATAAAGACAGTGATTTTAAATTCGTTAGTTCCTGTAAGCCTGTTATCTTTTTATCACAGTACATCGTCAAGCTATCTAAGTTTGTTAATTTATTTAACTCTAATTTATAATTAGACTCCATTACTGATATATCTTGAAGTTTATTTAAATCATATATACCCGATACATCTTTTAAAAACATGTTATCTAACATTAAATGTGTAATATTCTCACACTCATTTAAAAAGTTTATATCTTCTAATTCATAGTACATATCACATATTTGTACTCCAGAAATATTAAACATATTAATATATTCTATACATTCACCTAAATTTTTTTGAGATACTAATACAGTTTCCCCATGCACATCTTCTCTTACATAAAAACCATTTTTATATTTTAAGTTCATCAAATCTTCCTCAATCATCATTTTTATGCATTATATTTTTAAATAAAAAATTATTACTTGTACAAATGAGTAGGATCTCAGCTATTCCATTTTATATTAACTTTCACTAGCAATATTTCAAATCCCTATTTTCACAATAAAAAAGACTATCTAAAATTTAATTTAAAATAGTCTTTCATTATATATTACCCTACAACTTGCGTTTCCCATCCATCATAACTATCACATGTCCCACTATAAATACCCTCTAATTATCTATACAGTTTTCGCATACATAATATGAAAATAACAGCTAAGACCATAAATAATAAGTGCAATCATTGTAATATACCACTTTCCCTCGTACTTCTTTACACACTGCATAATCCCCCAAAGGCAAAGTAATATAATTGATTGAATCACTAAGATATTTAGCGTCCCTAACAGGGTAGCTGCCATAGGGTAAATGATCCATATGCTCAACAATGAACGTATTACTAGAATCATGGCAAAGATTCTCTTATAATGAAACAGTCTTATACTACCTATGCAGTACTCTTGTAAAAATACGATAGATGCTACTAGCATATTCAAACCCAAAATTAATAAATATTCTAAAAGCTCTACCAATCCTAAATTCTCCTTCTTAAATTTATTTACGCTTTCCTATCGCATTAGAAATACGCATTAACTTTGCTTTTGTAGAATTCTTCTTCGCTTTAGCTAGCCTTTCTAATCGTGCACCTGGAAGCCTTTCAAAGTGTTTTTTCGGGTTTCCAATAAAACGAGACACGTTACGTCCTGCTTGTTTAAACGGGATTCGCCCCCTTCCTTGAATAGTTTTTTTCACTACTCTTATCCCCCCTTGCATAGGAGTTATAAACCCAAACACTCTCCCTACACCACCAGAAATCAAGCCACTTAAAGCACCTTTCCCTGCAGCTTTCAAACCACCTTTCCAAGTATATCCAGTATTCCTGTTTTAGTATAAATATTTAGCTACTCCAAAACCAGCACCAATTGCTGCACTACCAACCCACCAAGCTACATGCCCATCAGGATCAACCTTCATTACCGGATTATTGTCTGCATACGTATACCCATTCATTGTAACCGGATCATCTTCATCACCTGGATCAGGATCCGCCGATAAGAACACCCCATGCTCCGGATTATAGTACCTCGCAATCAAGTAATACATACCAATTTCTTTATCATACATGTATCCCGCATATCCAAATGGATTGTCTGCTGCAATACCTTTTGCGTCACTCTTTAATACGTTACCCCATGAATCATATTCATACGTTGCTACAACTTCTTTATTTTGATCTGTCATCGCAACAACATCACCACGAGGATTAGAGTGGTAGTATAACGTTTGTCCTTTTGACTTCATTGCTAGACGCGCGCCACTTGTTGAGTATACATATTGACGAAGTACATTTCCGCTACCATCCGTCTCGTACAACGGATTAATACTATCTCCATCATAGAAGTAACGTGTTACTTGACCATTTACACTCTTTTCAATACGACGATTATCATCATCATATTTATAAGTTGCGAATGCATTGCTTTCACCTTGTTTTGTGATAGCTACAATCTGGTCATGTTCATTCCATGTATACTTGTACTTCCCATCTGATGTACGATTGCCATTCGCATCATATGTTAACGATTCGTTTCCGAATTTTACAAGCTGGTTTCCTTCATTGAATGTTGCCGCTATAGATTTTGTTTCTTTTCCGTTCTCTACAACTTTAACACTCGTACGGTTTCCAAATCCATCATATGTGTATGATTTACTTGTCCCGTTTGGTAATGCCTCGTTTAATAGTTGGTTAATCGGGTCATATACAAAATTTGTTTCTGTTACTTTTCCGCCTGTACTTTCATGCTTTATCTTCGTACGGTTACCCGATTGGTCATATTCATATCGTTCAGAAAGTAGAATACTATTTGACGTACCTACTACTAAATCTTTAATTTTGTTCGCATGGTCATAGTTGAAAGTAGAACCCGAACCATTTCCGGCTGTATACGTACGAACATTTCCTTGATCGTCATAATCAAAGCGATACGTTTGAGAACCATCTGTCACACGAATGTTTTGATCTAACGTGTTGTAGTCATACGATACTTTATTTGTGTATCCGCCTTGCGTTACTGTTTGTTCTTTTAGTTTTTCTGTCTTACTGTTTGCTTTGTCATGATACGTCCAGTCAATTTTTCCACCTCGGCTATCCGTTGCACTTGTCGCGCGGTCTGCCTTATCGTATGTTTTTGTACGTTCTACACCGTTAACATGGTCTTTGACTTTCGTAACTTGTCCATTTTGATCACGTTCATATGTAAATGAATCTTTTCCATTGCGTTTTTCTCCAACGACGCGATCTGCTGTATCATATACAGACTCTAAAATCGAGCCATTTGGCATTTTTGTTTTAATCTTGTTTGCATTTTCATCATATGTGTGTTCAATACGGCGATTTAACGCATCGATATACACTGTATTTTTATTATCTACATCATATTCATATTTGTGTGTTTGCGTTTTACCGCCAAACATGATAGATTTCTCTGTTGTATTTCCATATATCTATAACAAACTTCCCACTACATTTCATATGAAAAAAAGTTATCGCAACAAACAAAAGGAAGTCCCCCAAAATATATTTTAGGAGACTTCCTCTTATTAATAGATTGCTAATATGAGCGAAAATTCACTGTTAATCCAAGTTAATTTTCGCTCTCTTAAATCACAAAATCCTCCGGAATAAACACTTTCACTTCTCTCGGATGTACATATACAAACTCACCCGTTTGAATGTTGAGCTTTCTGAACTGCTCTTTACTAATTTCTGCTTCTAAATATTCATCTGTTCCGTCGCGCTTCAATTCTACATATACGACAGGGCCAACTGCGTGTGAGTATGTTACTTTCGCCGGAATGGCATCCACATTTTCTTTCGTACGAGCGATTGAAAGGTGATGTGGCCTTACGTATCCCACTCCGTCTACGTTTGAAACGTGCTTATGCTCTGGTGCTTCTAGTTCCACCGATCCTACATTTAGCTTACCTTTATGAACGCGGCCGTGAAATAAGTTTACATTTCCTAAAAAGTCATATACGAATGGACTTGCTGGTTTTTCATACACTTCTTCCGGCGTTCCCATTTGTTCAATGCGCCCTTCATTCATCACGACAATGCGGTCCGCAACGTCTAACGCTTCTTCTTGATCATGCGTTACGAATACGCTCGTAATTTGAAATTCGTCATGTAGTTTTCGGAGCCACCTTCGCAATTCTTTTCGTACTTTCGCATCAAGTGCACCAAACGGTTCATCAAGTAATAAAATTTTCGGTTCTACTGCAAGTGCCCGAGCTAGTGCGATACGCTGTCGTTGTCCACCAGATAATTGCGCTGGGTAACGTTTTGCGAAACCATCCATTTTTACTAGTTTCAATAGTTCTGTTACTTTTTCTTCTATTACTTCTGCTGAGGGCCTTACACTTTTCTTTCTTACTTTTAAACCGAAAGCGACATTTTCAAACACATTCATATGTTTAAAAAGTGCATAATGCTGGAAGACGAAACCGACTTGTCGGTTTTTCACATGAATATTTGTTAAATCTTCTCCATCAAATGAAATGGCACCTTGATCCGCTTCTTCTAGTCCTGCAATAATTCGTAATAACGTCGTTTTCCCAGAACCTGATGGGCCTAATAAAGCGACCAGTTCACCTTTTGGAATATCCAAATGAATGTCTGTCAGCGCTTGAAATGTACCGTATTGTTTTGAT
>Ga0209025_1002736_pt1 | contig 17866 bp, 14 predicted proteins | sample AraplaMF_Col_mLB_FD_184256 | JGI IMG/M metagenome (GOLD analysis project Ga0209025, IMG submission 184256) | Arabidopsis root microbial communities from the University of North Carolina, USA - plate scrape MF_Col_mLB (SPAdes) (version 2) | ecosystem: Host-associated > Plants > Roots > Endosphere... | reverse complement strand
TCATAGGTGAAGGCATGGGATTCTCCCCCGGCTTAATTGCAGGGGCAGTCATATCAGGAGCATTCTTCGGCGATAAGCTGTCGCCGTTATCCGATACAACGAATATTGCACCAGCAATGGCTGATACGGACCTGTTCAGCCACGTACGGCACATGTTGTGGGATACGATTCCCGCATTTATTATTGCAGTTGCTTTATATGCCCTAGTTGGCACGCGCACAGTAGAAGGTTCCGTCGATACGGCCAATATCGATATGATACTGACCGGAATTCAAAATTCGTTCATTATCCACCCCCTACTGCTGTTGCTTCCTGTTCTCACCATATTCTTAATGATTAAGAAACTTCCGGCTCTGCCGACATTGCTGTTCGTAGGCATCATTGGCGGAATAATCTCAATTGTTGTGCAAGGTGACACCATCAGTTCCATGGTGAACACAATGACAAATGGATTCCATACCGAATCCGGCGTGAAAGCAGTCGATTCCTTATTGAATCGCGGCGGTCTAGTCTCCATGCTGAATACGATCGGGCTGTTGACCATTGCAACTGCACTTGGTGGATTGCTCGAAGGAACATGCATTTTCCAAGCACTTGTTCGGCCAGTCGTATCCAGAATTAAGACTTCAAGCTCGCTTATCGCGACTACCATTGCATCAACTTTCCTTGTTGCCTTTGCGAGTGGAGCACAATTTCTGGCGATTATATTGCCTACACGTACATTCGTTCAGACCTACAAGGACATGAATATTGATACGAAAAATTTATCAAGATGCGTGGAAGCCGCTGGAACAGTTGGCATAACATTAGTACCCTGGGGAGTTCCAGCTGTGTTCGCTGCAAACATGCTTGGCGTGAGTGCGGAACAATTTATTCCATACATTTTCTTCGCATTCCTTGTTCCACTTATTAATATCCTTTACGGGATCACCGGTTGGACCATTGTGAAAAAGGAATATCCTGTTCACTCGAAGGGTGATCATGTAACAGCAGGAGGAATCGGACATGAATGAGGTTATTGTCAGCATTGTCGGTACAGCACAAGATGCTGGAGTACCGCACCCGAATTGTTTTTGTCAGAATTGTATGTCTGCAATGCACAATGGTACACGCAGACGCGCCGCTTCCTTAGCCATTATCGAACCGAATCGCAAACAATGGCATCTCATAGATGCAACACCAGACCTGAGGGAGCAGATGGCTTCCGTACAGATGAAGTACCAGCTTCAAGGGAAACTCATGAGTAGTATTTGGCTGACCCATGCTCATATTGGTCATTACCCTGGGTTGATGTTCTTGGGCAGAGAGGCTATCGGTGCGAAAGGTGTTACTGTCTTCAGTGGGAACAAGATGAAGGAGATGCTGGAAACCAACGCCCCTTGGTCACAATTGGTGGAACTGAATAATATTCAATTGAACAGCATTCAACACGAGCGACAAGAGCAGTTGTCTCCTCTCGTTCGAATGACGCCGATTGAAGTACCGCATCGCAATGAGTTGTCGGAGACATTCGGATTCTGGATCGAAGGCCCTTCACGCAAGCTGCTCTACATTCCGGACATCGATCGATGGAACGAATGGGATCGTGATATTTATGACATGGCGAAGGAAGCAGATATCTGCTTATTAGATGGAACATTCCATTCGATTGAAGAAATTGAACGGATGGGACGCAATTACAAAGAAATCCCCCATCCTGTCATGACCGAAACGATGGATCGGCTGCAAGCATTGGCTGAGCATACTGAGATTTACTTTACACATTTTAATCACACGAATCCTGTCAACGACCGAGCGAGTTCTTTCTCAAAGCTCGTACAGGATAGAGCCTTCTATATCGCTGAAGATGGAATGGAACTTAAATTATAAATTGTTGAACGTTCAACAGCACTGCCTTTCTGCAATGATAAGAAGGCGGTGCTGTTTTTTTACTCCACTTTCCAACGCAGCATTCATTTTTTTGGTTAGCGAAGCTTCTGATTAAAACTTATCCTGGGCCATATTATGGAGGGAAGCACGAATGGAATACATGGATGAATTTCCTAACTTCGACTCAAAATAATGGTTATACATAATCGAATTGATTTCTGAATTGACTTAAGATCGAACAAAGGAGAACAAACCTCATGCCGCGTCATTCTATTACGTTTCTACAAGCCTGCTTTATTATCGTCATGTCTACAGGCCTCATGAATCACGTTACCGTTATTCCTCTACTGCTGCGTGAAGCTCATAAAGACGGTTGGATCAGTGTACTGATTGCACTCGTACTCGCCTTCTGCTGGATTCCGCTGCTATTGATCACTGTTCGAGCCAAGCCGAATCGCCCCCTACCATTGTTCGCTTGGGTTTATTCGCTAGGTGGCAGCTTTGCCGCATGGATGGTTACAACTTTGATTATTGTATATTTGCTCTTCTCGGCATTTGTGACATTGGAAGACACGGCAACTTGGACTAAAATCTCATATTTGCCCAATACCCCAACGACAGTAATTGCTGGTGCGTTGATTCTCTTGTCCCTCTCCAGTGCCTTAATCGGCATACATTCGATTGCAATCTGTGCCGGCATTCTTCTTCCAATCGTTATTATTCTGGGATATGTCGTAATGAGTGCTAACTTTCAATATAAGGATTATTCGCTTATCTTCCCAATATTCGAGCATGGGATTACTCCTATTATAAATGGGCTCATTCTGATTGGAGCTGGTATGGCCGAGCTGATTCTTATCATTTTCTTGCTGCCGCACATGTCAAATAAACCAAGATTCTGGGGTATGTCTACGCTGGCATTCATTCTTGCTGGCCTTACAATCGGCCCTTATATCGGCTCTATCGCTAACTTTGGGATTGTAAATGCCTCTTTCATGCGGTATCCGGCCTTCGAGCAGTGGAGAATTGTAACCGCAGGCAAATACATTGAGCATCTTGATTTTTTGTCAATTTATCAATGGTTATCCGGTTCTTTCATCCGAATAGCTTTGGCGATTTTCCTCATCATTGATGCCATCCCTCATCGAAGCCATCATACGAGGATCGGTGTTGGCGTGGCGACGGCTGCAATCATTTTCCTAGCTGTTATTACTTATCGAGATCACATTCAATTCGTCAATCTGTTAAGAATTATCTATTTCCCAAGCGTCACTTATTTGCTTGTTTTTCTGTCCATAATATTCGCTTTTCTCACCTACAATAGGCAGCGCAGATACAAAGGAGGAATCGTCCGTGAAACCAAATAAAATATTGAATCAGAGGTCGGATGATTATCCAGCAGAAAACCAGTCGCTCACCCTTCAACAGTTATTTTGTGCATTGGAGAATTGTGCAGATGTTCAGAAGAAAACCTACTCATTCGGATCAAGCACGCGTTCTTACACTGTATCTTTCATCTATTGTGAAGGATTGGCTGACACTAAACAGTTGAATCAATATGTGATCCCCCAGATGAAAGCCAATTTGGAGGATGCCAATTCTGTGCAGGATCTACTGCATAAGCATAATAGCTTATTAGCAATCCAGCCTATATCTGCGAAGAATAGAGCCCATGATGTAGAGACATTATTGTTTGCTGGACATCTCATTATCGAGTTCAAAGAACTAAACGTCTACTATTCTCTCGATATTGCAGACCCTCCCAATCGAGCTCCCGAAGAATCCAATACCGAAATATCAATCAAAGGACCGAAGGACGGCTTTACGGAGAGTTGTGAGATGAACATTGCGCTTATCCGCAAGCGCTTGCGTACCCGCTCTTTGAAGTGCGAATCCTTTGTCCTTGGTACCCGAAGCCAAACCAAAGTATCCTTACTCTATATAGAGGATATTGCAAATCCAAGCATGATGCGCGATATTAAGCATCGTATCCAAGCAATCGATACAGATACTATCGTCAGCAGTTCGCAGCTTGGTGAAGCAATTGGCGACTCAACTTATTCCCTGTTTCCTTTACTCGATTACATAGGGAGACCAGACTATGCCGTTCAATCCCTAGTCAGAGGCAGGTTCATTATCATTGTTGAGGGAACACCCATGGTGCTTATTGGACCTGCAAACTTGGTATTCACGTTAAAATCGCCGGAAGACATCCATTTTCCGTATTTTTTCGTAACGTTTCAAAGGCTGCTGCGGATGATCGGCTTAATGGTCTCCATCTATATGCCAGGATTTTGGATTGCGCTAATCGCGTTCAATTTAGAACAGCTTCCGTTCCCTCTCTTGGCAACGGTAACGAATTCTCGATTAGGGCTTCCACTGTCCGCTCCAATGGAAATGATATTGATGCTTGGTTTATTTGAAATATTCCGCGAAGCAGGTATTCGCTTGCCAAAGGCTGTCGGTCAGACGATTGCCGTCGTAGGTGGGCTCATTGTTGGAGATGCCTCGATTCGAGCGGGTCTTAGCTCCCCAACAACACTGGTCGTCGCAGCCGTTACCGCCGTTGCTACCTTTACTTTGGTTAACCAGTCGCTAAGCGGTACGGTCAGCATATTGCGTCTGTTTGTGTTGATCGTGTCGTCCACACTTGGCATGTACGGCTTTTTCATTTCCGTAATGGCCATACTGGTCTATTTGTCGGCACTGCATTCATTCGGCATTCCTTATTTATCGCCATTGTCCCCCCCTATTTTCGGGGATATGCTGAAATCACTTATTGCATTGCCTGTCAAAATTGTGAACCGACGCCCTATCATGCTCCGAACGACTGACGAGACCCGCGAAGGAAAGGATCCAAAATGAGCGTATTTGATCACGCAGTGGACAAATCTCCGTGCAGACACGGTATAAATAAACTATCGTTACTCATCAGCGTTCTTTGCCTATTTTTAATACTTTCGGGGTGCTGGGACAGTAAAAATGTTCAGGATCTGAACTACGTCACTGCGTTTGGCATTGATTATGATAAAGGGAAGTATATTGTGTACACAAACTCCTTAGAGTTCACGAATGTCGCCAAACAAGAAGGAACAAGATCTCCAAGTAAAGCACCTACGTGGATTGGACGAGGAGAAGGATATACGCTCGACTCAGCTGTGAACGACATTTATGCTGCTTCCACGCTGCAAATAATTTGGGATCATACTACCGTAATTATTTTCAGTGAGCGTGCCTTACAAAAGGATGTGAATAAGATGGTTGATTCCCTTCTTCGTTTTTCAGGAATTCGATATACTGCGTGGGTGTACGGTACCAAAACCCCAATCGCCGATCTATTCGCGGTAACGATTCCTTTTAATTTGTCACCCATCGCTTCTATGCTATATTCCCCGGACGATGTACTGAAACAGCAGACGAACATTCCTCCACTGCAGTTGATGAAAATGGTCTCACAGCTGAATGAGCCGGGAAGCACCGTATTATTGCCCAGCCTTTCCCTGAACAATGAGGAATGGACGAAGGACAAAAAGATAATTAGTCAGCACGAGCTCAATGGAGTGTTCATCCTTCAAAAAGGGAAGTACAAAAATTGGATGAAACAAGAACAAGCACTTGGCTTGCGATGGATGTCAAATCAAATTCAAAAGGTACATATAGGAATAGGGCATCCAGCCACCCCTGAAGCGATTCTTACAATAAAGAAACCCAAAGCATCAATTAAGGTGTCACTGCAAGACGAAGTCCCTAAGTTCAACCTCGTAATCAATGTCCACAGCTCTGTCGAAGAAATTACGGATAATACAACCAAAGAATATATCGTCGCTGCGGCAAAGGAAAAAATAAAAAACGACATACAACAAACATTCCAACAGGGTTTGAATAGAAAACTCGACATTTATTCGCTGCAAAATCATTTATATCGCAAGTATATCTCCTTTTGGCAAAAAAACAATAATGGTTCCTCGCTACAGCTCACACCCAACTCTCTTGAACGGATTGACGTTAATGTCCAGATAGAGGATTCTGGGATGAATCGTCTGAACCGATAAATAAAGCCCTGACAGTTGTCAGGGCTCGCTTGTATGCTTGAAGCTACTGCCCCCACACCTCAAACTCATAGATGCGCGCTGCAGTATCAGATTCTTGTGTCGCCTTGGTTATGTTCAACTTCGCGTAACGTGCTGAAGTTGGTGCAATATTATGTGTCGTCTTGCCAGCACTATTGCCGCTTACTGTCACTGCATCCACCCAGTTCACGCCATCTTCACTTAGCTGAATGTTGAAATCTCTTGTATTGAAGTTTGCCGCTTCTCCGCCTTCTTGCGCATGCTTGACGATAAATTTATCAACGGTATATATTGAGCCCAGATCGACCTGCAGCCAGTGTGGCTCAGAGCCCGTCGCACACCATTTGCTATTATTTGCTGTAGTTCCGTCAAATGCCTTGGCAGGTGTCTCACCTGGTACGAAGCGGTCTGCCGTAGCATTTTGATTAAGAGCTAAATTCATTGTGGAAGGGGCCTCTTGCCATGCAAAGTTTGCTTGAGCAGCGGAACTTCGTACCCCATTCGTTCCTAGCGCCACCACTTCTAATGTTGTTTGCTGCTCCCCAGAGTTGCGGCTCATCGGTTGAACATAATAGGCTGTATTCGGTGTCCCCCCTAAGAACTCACGTGTTCCATCTGGCTTCACTCGATATACTTCATACGCTTGCACATTGCCGCTGGAAGATGCGTTCCAATTCAAACGGACATCTGCTGTATTGCCTGAGAAATCGACTTCCTCGATAGCCAAGTTGGTTGCCGCTTCTGGAGCGGACATATCTCCTGTATTTCGAATGGATAATTGCCCAATATTGATCACGTAGTTGTTAATTGCATTACTGCTGTCGAACTTCAGTGAAATTGCATCAACAGTTCGACCTGCGAAGTTGCCAACGGATATCTCCTTGGTATTCCATACGCCCGTATCCCCATCTCCTACATCGAAGAACTCGAATTGACCCGGATTATCAGCGAACGAAACGCCAACTTTCATATGAGATGCAGCTTGTCCTGTCTTATAGGTAACGGATATTTCCGTATCACCGGACAACGGCAGATTCGTTCGATAGAGCTTCAGATGCGTTGCGTTCTGCGAACTCAATGAGCCGGACACCTTCAGTGAGCTTCCACCGTAATAAGCTGTACTCCAATCGAAACTCGGCTTCAATGCTGTACCGGAGCTTTCTGTAATCCAACGCCACGTTGGCAGTACATCCTGTAAGCTGCGATTGTTCCATTCCTTCATACTTAAGACGGTACCATCGACTGCAAATTGATTGCCGTGCCCCGTATTAAAGGTTGTCGTGAATGGCAGGTGCTGAATCGATGATTTATCAGCAAAGTAATTAGCGATCCCTTTCCAGCTCGAAGATGTTGTCGTATTACGTGGGTCGCTGTTCGGACCTACCCAATATTTCATCTCCTTCGTATAGAATTCATCATTGCTCGTTGAACTGCGGTATGCCCAATCTGGCCGATAAATGCCGAGTGAGGTAGCAGCTTTCTGATTGCTAGGGAAGATTCCAGCCCAGTTGACGTTCGTGTTGTAGCCATTCGCCTCTGTATCAATGCCAGCATATAAATCATACGGATCGCGATTTAAGCTGATCGCTTTATTTTTGGAGTTCTGAAGCATCGAAGCAGACCAATTGAAGTTGAGGAACATACTGTCCGCAACCTTTTGCGCACCATTTTGCAGGAACATTTGATTTCGTGCATTTAATTCATTTTGCCAGCTGATGTTACCGCCGTTCGTCATTGAGTCATACCACATGATCTGCATATAGGATGGCTTATGCGCTTGCAAGTATTGCATAAATTGCTGCATTTTCGTGGCGTCCGCCGAATTGCCGCCAGCTGTCTCTTGGTTGATAAACCAACCATCGAAGCCGAAGTAGCTTGCTGCTTCTATCAGTTTGTCAGCAACGGGGAAGGATCCATCCGGTTTCTGCTGCAGCATTTGTTTCACCCATTGGTATTGGCCACCATATGCAGTTGGAGGGAAGAAGATGGTTCCGAGAATCGGAACTCCATTCTTGTGTGCCGCGTCAATAATATCAGCACTTGGCGGAACGATCAGGCCCTCGGAAGCTGATCCTCCCCACAGCACCATAACATCAACATATTGCCAGTAACCGAAGGCATCGGTACGGAACTGCCCTGTACCTTGAGACGGAACACCACTCGTATTATCATTCAGCGCCGACAATGCAACAAGCCGGGATTGGTCTTGCGCATTCGGATTTACTTTCTGTCCTGTGAATCGATCTGCAAGTGAGATCGTTCCACGGTTGAATTTCGCATCCTTGTCCGTTGTTGGGCTCCACTCTAGGAGAGTAGCTGGATGCCAGTATGAGGTGTGCGGCTGCTCCGCATATGCAGTGGGAGCCATCACCGGGCCGAATGTGGAAATAGCCAGAAGCGAGGTGATGAGTAGAAGCTTAACTTTCTTTTTCATCGTGTTGACCACTGTAAGTCTCCTCCTCGCACCATGAGGTGCTATATTCGAATACAACTTAAATTTACTAGAAATAAAGCGCTTACATAAGTGTAATTAACTTATATTCAATGTATAAAGTATAGTGTGTTTGAATTGTATATCTGGTATTTATATACATATCAATCAAAATTTAAAACATTCCGCTTTTCAAATATCCCCAAATTTCGAATGCGATTGAGAGCTAGCTCCGCCGAGAAACAACTGCCGTACAGAGTTAGCCTTGCGATTGTTGTGAACCGCTTGAAGCTCTGATTGCAAACAAGCCGGAAAGTGCAGCAGCTATCCCACAGGCACATAAAATCAGAAATAAATTGATTTTTGTATGATTCATCACCAGTGCTGCTATCATTGGGCCGGCAGCCACGCCGACAAAGCGCATGCTGCTATACAAGGAACTAATCGTACCTCTATGCTTCTTCTCAATGCTTGCGGTTATAAAGGAATCGAGACATGGTAAAGATGCCCCTATTCCGAGGAAAGCAGCGCTTAGCCAAATGAACAAGGGTACAACAGATTTCGTTAGTATACACATGCCAAGTCCTATTGCTGTTAAGGCCAATCCGCACACAATGATCCATTTCATCGCGATTTTATTACTACCTATGCATTTTCCAGCAATAAAAGAGGAAGTACTCAATACAGCCAACGGTATTGCGAGCAGCAAACCTTTTACAATTCCCTTATACCCATGCTTGTCTTCCAGCGATTCCGATAAGTAAAATAACGAACTGAACAGCATGAACATGCCGAGTCCCCCGATGACAAATATAGCGATTAACCAACGCGAATTCTCTCGAATCAACTGAATCACTTGTTTTAAAAAGTTGCTAACGGGTATTGGTTCGGAATCAGAATCAGATTCTTTGGGCTGCTTAACAAAAAAAAGGACGAGCAAGATCGAAATTAGGCACATTACCGGAATGGCCCAAAAAGGAAGATGCCAAACGATTGCTACCAGGGCTGTTCCCAAAATAGGGCTCAATACTTTACCGCATGTATTGGCCGTTTCGATAATGCCGAGACCGCTGCTCACATCTTTATCGCTTTTGAACATATCCCCTACTAACGGCAGAACGATGGGCATTGCTCCAGCAGCACCAATTCCCTGCAGAACCCTTCCCAATAAAATGACAGAATAGGAATGAGCCATCCAGACCGCTGCTGCGCCGCACACACCACCTCCAATGCCTGTTATGATAAGGCTGGGAATAATGACTGCCTTGCGCCCAATTCGATCAGATAAATAGCCGGCAATGGGAATGAGGAAAATCGCCATTACGGAATATACGGTAATGAGCAGGCTTGTTTGGAATGAGCTAACCTTCAACTGTCTCCTGATTTCAGGCAATACAGGGATTAGCATTGAATTGCCTAAAGTCATTATCAAAGGGATTGATGAAAGTGCTAATAAGTCAAAACGTTTGTCAGCTTGCACTTGGGCACACCTCCGTGGGATCTCCACGTCATTTTAGATTTATTGTACACTTCCTCAAACCTTTTATTCTCTAATTCCGATAAAATAAAACGGATTTAAACGAGGTAATGGTACATCTCAAGAACACTTATGGTTTTAATACGACCTTTACGCATTCTTCCTCATGATTATTGAAAATACGGTATGCATGGCTTGCTTGATCCAACGGCATTCGATGCGTAATGATGGCTGTGGGTTCAAAACTGCCCTCCATTATTTTGTTATACAGTCCCGGCATATAATGGATCACTGGTGCCTGTCCCATTTTTAGTGTAATATTCCTTGCAAAAAAGGCACCGAGCGGAAACAAATTATAATTGCCTCCGTATACACCCGTTATCTGGACTGTGCCGCATTTGCGGATCGCTTTCGTCGATATTTGGATCGGACCAAGCGTTCCCCCCCTGCAGCTTCAGCTTTTGCTCGATATATTCAAGTGTTGATTTCTTCCCATCCATTCCGACGCAATCAATGACTACTTCGGCTCCACCATGTGTAATTTCCTTTAAATGCTCCCCCATATCATCATGCTTCGTAAAATCAAACGTCTCGACACGATTTATTTGCTTGGCACGTTCCATTCGATAAGTAAGATGATCAACAGCTATGACGCGTTCGGCTCCTTTCATCCAAGCAAAGCGTTGGGCCATCAATCCTACAGGGCCGCATCCAAGTACAATTACGGTATCGCCTGCTTTAACACCTGCATGCTCCACACTCCAATAGGCTGTCGGAAGCACATCAGACAGGAATAGAAGCGACTCATCTTCAAGCTCGTAGGACGGGGGGGATAACGAATGGAAAATTGCCAAATGGCACTCGAAGGTATTCCGCTTGACCGCCGGGGTAATTGCCGAACTTCTCAGAATATCCTAAATAGCCGCCCGAATCATAATGGGGATTACTATTATCGCACTGGCTCTCTAAATTGTGCGTGCAGTAATAGCATTGACCACAGGCTACAGTAAAGGGAATTACAACTCGATCCCCCTTCTTCACTCGCGTTACTTCCGATCCTACCTCTTCTACAATTCCCATTGGTTCGTGACCGATGATATAGCCATTTGGCAGTGGGAAATTTCCTTGATATAAATGAAGATCTGATCCGCAAATAGATGTGCTTGTAATCCGCACGATAATATCATCTTTCTTTTCGATCTTTGCGTCATCTACGTTTTTAACTTCGATTGAATTTGCTCCCTGATACGTTACGGCTTTCATGATGCACCTCGCTATGGTTGTAGGTTATTCCGTTATCGAGACAATATAATCATCGATATTATGTATCAGGGTTAGTAAGTTATTCAGAACAACAAGGACTAATCTATATTGGCATGAAAAAAGCCGCGCTGAGGCGGCCTGTATTCTATCGTATGAATATGGAAAATTTGAGCCATGTTAGGTCTACAACCACAGGCAAATGGTCGGATGGAAACTGACCGTTAACCTGATCCGAAAGAATGGAGAGAACCTCGCACGGAACCTAATTTGTCATGATCTCGGCTGGTGAACCTTATGCTTTCGAGCGAGTTAATAAATACAGAAAGTAAGGGGCGCCGATTACAGCGACGACAATTCCCGTGGGAACTTCTGATGGCTGTAATATCCATCGTCCAATTGTATCTGCCGTAATCACAAGCAAGGAACCGGCTAAAGCCGAAGTCGGCAGAAGGAGTTGGTGTTTGGGGCCCACAAGTCGTCTAGCTAAATGCGGTCCAATGAGCCCAACAAAGCCGATGCCACCGCTTACCGCCACACATGAGCCTGCCAATCCTACTGCCGCTGCCAACAGCAAAATTTGTTCTCTCGATACATATGCTCCCAGCCCAGTTGCCGTCTGTTCACCCAAGTTTAGAACATTCATGATTCGAGCTTTGTAGAATATGTAGGGTAATAACACGACAATGAACGGAAGAAGTGCAAGTACATACTTCCAATTCGTTCCCCAGATGCTTCCGGCCAGCCATGTCGCCATCGTTTGATATTTTTCGGGACTAAGCTTTAATGTCAGTACGATCATAGCTGCACTGATGCCGGCAGCTACCGCTATACCAGTTAACAGTAATCGCGTAGGCGATATATTCTCATGTCGTTTGAAGGATAGCAAGCAGATGAGCGCTGCTGTAAGTCCAGCCCCAAGCCACGCGAATATAGGCAATAAATAGATCGGAGCCTGTGCAGTTGACGGGTAAAACGAAATGAACAACATTACGGCGAGACCAGCGCCCGCATTAATGCCTAAAATGCCCGGATCAGCCAACGCATTACGCGATATAGCCTGCATGACACAGCCGGATACCGCCAAACCTGCACCGATAAGCAAGGAGATGACGATGCGCGGCAATCGGAAGTCAAATAGGATTAGCGCTTCTTTCTTCGTTCCTGAACCGAACAATGTGCGCAGCAAATCCATGGGGGATAAGCGAATAAATCCTGTATTCATGCTGATGATGAACATAATGACAATTAGCACGGCTATCGTGATCATAATCGCGATGCTTCGCTGCTTCTTTCGTTTTTGAATCATCGATATAGATAGATCTGTCATCGCTTACAATCCCCTCCTTTCCTTACGTGCCAAGAAGAGGAAGAAGGGTACACCGATTAAAGCGATTAATGCCCCAACAGGTGTTTCGTATGGCGGATTCACCATGCGAGCAGCAAGATCAGCGAATACAACCAGCAAGCTGCCAAGCAAGGCCGAGCATGGAATAATCCAGCGATAATCCACGCCGACTAAATAACGGGTAACGTGTGGAATAATCAGGCCTACAAAGCCAACAGCTCCAACAACAGATACGGCCGCACCAGCCAAAACAAGCACGATGACTGTACCTGCCAGTCTTACGAAGCGTGTACGCTGACCGAGTCCCTTGGCGATCTCCTCTCCAAGACTGAGCATTGTAATCGAACGTGATAATACAATCGCCCCCACAAGAGCAGCTGCAATCCACGGGAACATCACTTCTAGCTGCGGCCATTTCGTGCCGGCTACTCCGCCAGCGTACCAAAAAGCCAAGTCCTGACCAATTTGATAATATAATGCGATGCCTTCGCTCAATGCGGATAAGAGAGCACTAAGTGCCGCACCAGCCAATACCATTCGAACAGGGGTTAGTCCTCCCCTAGCTAATGAACCAATTCCAAACACGAGCCCTGCGCCCAAGCCTGCGCCAAGAAAAGAATACAAAATTAAATACATATAAGGCAGGCCTGGAAAAAATGCAAAGCATATGGCCAGCATGAACCCTGAACCCGCATTCAGGCCAAGCAAGCCTGAATCCGCCAGCGGATTGCGAGTCATGCCTTGCATAATAGCTCCAGCAACAGCGAAGCAGGCTCCTACCATTGCCCCGCCCAATACACGCGGCAGTCTAATTTCTTGAATAATCTGATGCTGCGTCACTTCCGGATTGAAACGGAAGACCGCTTCCCATACGATCGCAAGCTGAATATCTGCCGCACCGAATGAAACTGAAATGGCGATTCCGAACACTAATGCGAACAAACCGCCAATGAGAATGAATGATGCTGCCAGTGGACGCGAACGAAATGTAACATCACTTGCATCATTTTGTAATGGATACGATTTAGCCACTTGAGCCATACATGCCACCCTTGCTGATTATGATATAGTTATGAGATTAATTCTCAATATCACTTATTACATTTCCATCCACATCATAGACTCGATGGTTCTTCAAAGCCGGAATCGACTTCCTGAATGAACCGTCTCGTTCGAAATGTCCATTAATGCCTGCGTCTTTCCTTCGTCAATTCTACTTTTTGAACATGTGAGCAATCCACTGTTCCGCTTCTCTCTCCTTCCCCAGCATGTTACCGAACATCATACAACAGTTCATCCATGGATGTATTTACCTCAAATCTGTATATGTGATAATGATTATCATTATTATAAGGCAAAAAAGGAAGCTCATCAATGAAAATCAATAGCTTCCTTCAACAATCTACTTACCTGATGCAAATGTACTTCAAAAGTTGAGCCAATTCCGACTTGGCTGGGTACGTGAATGCGGCCATGATGGAGCTCAATTAGTTTTTTCGTAATGGCAAGCCCTAGGCCCGAACCCCCATAATCCCGCGATCGTGACTTCTCTACTCGATAGAATCGTTCGAATAAATAAGGTAAAAGAAGTTGGAGAAGATACGATCTACCGCATACCCGAGTGACACCATCATGACTAGAAACAGTGCTGTTAAGGTAAGGCTTAATTTTACCGAAATACGATTCCATTTCATGTTGTAACCCCCGAATGATAGAATCGATAGCCCACTCCCCAGATCGTCTGAATCGGATTGTAAGCAAGTCCTGCCTTATTCACCATAATATCCAGCAGGATCAAGTGAAAGGCTTGTTCCGTCAGCAATTGAAGCGCTTCTTCCCCACTCACTGCCTCAGTCACATCATATCCGTCTTTTTTTATATAGATGCGGACTAAATTTCTCATTTTCCAATCGTCGTCCACGACCAAAATTTTGCCGCTGTGCATGGTCTCCTCCTCGATGTTCAAGCTTTGTATATTCACAATACTGCATAAATTTGTGTTTTTTATGAATCTCCATCATTTCTCCATATTTGCTGTCTATGCTGAGACTGTGTTCTACAAGATGATAATTCAGGAGGCATGGAATTGAAAAACTTATTCTCAACTCGGAATCGGATGCTCCAAACCATGGTCGTCACCGGGATAATTGCATTTCTAGCAAGTGGATGCTGGAACGGAGGAACTGCCAAGGATCATACCAACATGGATCCTGCATCAATGTCGAACAAACAAGAGTCGAAGCTTGCATCGAATACAGACACAGATACAGAAAAAGAAGCAGTGAAGCGTACCTCAACTACACCTACCGTAGATGGCACATCCCTAACCATTACTGCTCAACCAAGTAACTTGGAAGTATCCAATGGGGTGGTGCTGCCCGTATGGACATTTAATAACTCTGTTCCTGGGCCGCAGATTCGGGTAATGGTTGGCGATACTGTCAAGATTAAGCTAGAAAATGAATTGCCAGAGCCTGTATCGATCCATTGGCATGGATATCCCGTTCCCAATGGTATGGATGGTATTCCTGGCGTCACCCAAGATGCTGTTGTTCCTGGGAAGTCCTTCATCTATGAGTTCAAAGCAACGGTTCCGGGAACGTATTGGTACCATTCACATCAAGACAGTGTAAATCAAGTAGACAAAGGACTGTATGGCTCGCTCATCGTCGAAGATCCGAAGGAGCAAGTTGATCGAGATTATACGCTTATGCTGGATGAATGGATAAGCACGGGAAAGATGAATACGGAGCGAGCAAATGAAAATCAATCGAATAATCAATCAGATATGTCAGGCATGGATCACTCCAAGATGAATATGTCGAAATCCGGTATGAGTGGCATGGATCATGGAACGATGTCAATGGGTGGTCATGATATGAGCATGTACGACCTGTTCACTATGAATGGAAAATCGGGTGATGCAATAGTACCACTCATGGTCAAGCAAGGAGAAAAGGTTCGGATTCGCTTAATCAATGCCGGATATCTCTCACATCAGATGCACCTGCAAGGGCATGAATTCAAGGTCATCGCTATGGATGGTCAACCCGTCAACAGTCCGGCTGTCATTCAAGATCAAGTAATATCAATTGCGCCTGGCGAACGATATGATCTTGAGTTCGTTGCTGACAACCCCGGTACGTGGCTGTTGGATGAACACAGCAAAGAGGAGCGAGCTCTCAATATGCGGGCTGTCATTCAGTATGAGGACTACACGAAGCAGGCTGCCAAATCCGATGCCTCGGAAACCCTTCCTCAGTTCAATCTCGCTACGTATGGCAAGATGGCGGAAGCGGCATTCACACTCGACCAGACGTATGATCAGCAGGTCATGATGAATTTAAACACAGAAATGCGAAATGGCGAGATGGTTTATACCATTAACGGCAAGGTATTTCCGGACACCGACAAAATCAAAGTTGCCAAGGGTGACAAAGTCATGGTTACCTTCATCAATCAATCGCCAACCGATGATCATCCCATGCATTTGCATGGACATTTCTTTCAGGTATTGAACAGAAACGGGCAGCCTTTACAAGGCTCTCCTGTCGTCAAGGATACATTGAACGTTAAACCCGGTGAGCAGTATGTTATCGCTTTTGAAGCAGATAATCCCGGGGATTGGATGTTCCATTGCCATGACCTGCATCATGCTTCGGCAGGAATGGTGACAGATGTTACATACAAAGACTATAAGAGTACGTATGTACCGGATCCGAATGTAGACAATAAACCTGAATAATGAAAGAAATAAACACAGCCAAGCCGAATGAATCCCTTCCCATAGGCTTGGCTGTTCGTATTATGTATCCCATTATTTTAATATTTGAAGTACATTTATGATTCCAATTGCGCTCGCCTTCCTGCTTTATGCCACTCCAAGTAAACGCCTCCTATGTCTTGAAACGCTTGATCGATCATAGTTGTATGCTCACTCCTGATCTCTTTGCTATAAGATAAGTGGGTTTTCACATTGTCTACCTTATATTTATTCAGTAGTTTCACATAGGAGATCGTATGAATCGTATCTTCTAAGACCCAATAAATCACATCTTCGACGTCCTTCGTTGTTTTGCGCAGCATTTGAACGCCTCTCTCATACATCACAATCTCATACGCAGTATCTCTTATCCTTACACAAGGAGTTAGATCACCATAATAATCGGGCTGAAACGGTTGTGTGACCATGTTGGAATAGGAATCATCGTAAATAGACGTTGATTGCAGCAAGCCGAAAATCATGCTTGTAACTTCCGATTCTGAATGCATCTTATATATACTCCTCCTCATATTTCCTTCTATGTAAGAAGAATTCTCAAAAAATACGTTCTCCTCTACCTTCTTACAGTTGCCGATTGATCAAATAAAGAAAATAACGTCAATAAAAATGGTGTACATTACACATGATACAGGCTTCTGTTTCCTGCTGTCTCATGTGCATTATACACCCAAATGAGTCCTACTCTTCCCTATTATTTTTCCATATATTATCTTTTTTTGTGTATACCTAACTTATTGCTCGACAACTGGCGGTATTCCAGGATATTTCACGACTGGCCACTTCGCAGTTCGCAGGGAATTCATGAATTCAGGCGAAGCATTCACATTCGATTGGACGAGCTGCTTCGGCGTAAGCGCCATCCATTGATTGAGGGACACGTCTGCAAACCGATCACTCTTGAACATTTCGAGGAACCATAAGCTGTCTGTCCCTGTATTCTGAATATAATGTCCAAACGCAAAAGGAACATATCCGACATCCCCTGCCCGATAGTTAAAAGTCCGTGCCGCACCATTCCCCGAGAAGACAGTCATTCTGCCCTGTCCGGTAAGATAATATTGCCATTCATCATTGTTAGGGTGCCAATGCATCTCTCTCATGGCGCCAGGCTTAATCTCGACAAGTGCAGCCGCTATCGTTCGTGAAGCTGGAAAATTGGTTGAATCCACAATGCGAACTGTCCCGCCGGGAGTTGTGATTGGCGGCTGAGCCATCAAGCGATGTACGAAACCCGGCTCTATCGTCCCGTAAGGATCAGGCACTTGCTGACTCTCAATCGATCCCGGGACTTGTGATTGATAAATATACACCTGATCGGAAGGAATGTGCTCAAATGCACTTATAGGCACACCAAAATTAGCTGATAATACCTCCTTCGGCGTATGCGCAAACCAATCGGAAATCGAAAGGGTATTTAGATCCGAAAAACTCCCGTCATCGAACACGAGCAGGAATTCGCAGCCCTCCTCTAGCCCCTGAATGGAATGTGGAATGCCGGGAGGGAAGTACCACAGATCGCCAGGTCTAACATCTGCGATAAAATTACGACCGTTCTGATCTACCGCGGTAACTCGGGCGCTACCCAGGATCATGAACGCCCATTCTGCCTGCTGATGCCAATGCAGCT
>Ga0209025_1002733_pt1 | contig 17868 bp, 16 predicted proteins | sample AraplaMF_Col_mLB_FD_184256 | JGI IMG/M metagenome (GOLD analysis project Ga0209025, IMG submission 184256) | Arabidopsis root microbial communities from the University of North Carolina, USA - plate scrape MF_Col_mLB (SPAdes) (version 2) | ecosystem: Host-associated > Plants > Roots > Endosphere... | reverse complement strand
AATTGATAAATAGTCATACCTGTATAGTTGTCCTAATACTTATACGCATGAGATACCAAAAAAGTTCCATTATTATCTAAAATTTCTAGTATATTTTCTGTTAGTTGTGTTTTTGTAAATAAAAAAGATAGCGGCTTAGTATAATCCGCTATCTTTTATTTAGACACTTTTGTTTATAGTAAATGGAAAGATGAACGTAATAAATAAGCAAAAACTGCCCAATGATCAACCTTTCATTATAGTTTGCACACATAAAAGTTGGATTGATGTGGTGTGTTTGGGCATAGCTTTATATCCCCTACCTGTACACTTTATGGCAAAAAAAGAGTTGTTTCAAACAAAGCTAATTAAAAGGCTATTAGAAAATTTGAATGCATTTCCTGTAGATAGAAAAAATCCAGGTCCTAGCGTCTTAAAAATACCTATAAAATTACTTAGACAAAACAAAGTAGTTGGGATTTTTCCAAGTGGGACAAGAGCCTCAGAGGAGAAAGAATTAAAAAATGGGGCAATTCATATTGCTTCAAAGGCAAATGTACCAATTATACCTGCAGTTTATATTGGGCCCTCTTCTATAAAAGACTTATTAGGGAGAAAGAAAAGAACAATTATAACAGGAGACCGCATTAAAGTTCCTAAATTGCATAATGACAAAGAGGCTATTATAAAGACAGCAAATGCATTGATTTCAAATTCGTTTGAAAAGTTAATACAAACAAAAAGCAATAATATATAAATACATAAAAAAAACAACTTAGTTACTAAGAGAATATCTTAGCCGCTAAGTTGTTTTTTTGTTTATTTATTATCATTGGTAAGCTCAATTGAAAGTTCCTGAGACAAAATTTTGTTACCAACAAACCAAAATATAAGCGTACTGCCTGCCAACATTAAAAGCGATACAGTAATTATTACTTTATAATCTATTACAAACTCGCCAGGATCAACTAAAAGAAGTATAAAGGTCGTTAGTAAGCCCATTATTATACCAATAATTAATCCAATCCCAATATATAGGTTCACTTGTGACAGTATAACTTTACGAAGACCTTTTGGTGTCACGCCCATTGCACGTAAAACAGCAAATTCTTTCCGTTTAGAGTATATGTTATTTGCTAAAGAATTAAATACACCAACCATCGTAGATACAACTAATGTAGCTATGACTAAAATAAATATCCCCCAGCGCTGATAAAACATTTTGTTTGCTTCTTTGACCGATTGTTCATAGTTACTGATTTTAATTTCTGGATACTGACTCTTTAATTCCTCAAGTTCATTAACTGTATTTTTTATATGTTCGGAATCCACATAAAGAGTATAGAAAATAACATTCAGCAATTTTTTGTTGTTCCAATTTACATATGCATCTGCGTTATTTAATAGTTGCTTTTCTATGGCAATGACTTTAAAAGTTCCTTTTGATTCGACAATTTGTGTCTCGTTAGAAAACTCTCCCACTGGAACTGTTTGCCCTACTTTTAAATGGCTCTGCTGTGCAAATCTTTTAGATAATATTAAGCCATTACTAGGGGTTTTACTGTTTAAGTGAGCCATCAATCCTTGTGCTTGTAGTCTTTCGAGATCGACTACTGCATAATTCATATTTACCTTCTTTCCTTCGGTTTGTAATTCTGCCAACCCTAGGGTACTAAAGTTACTAACGGACTTTACACCTGGTAGTTCTTCTACTGTTTTAGTAAGTTCCATAGAATTTATTTTTGTATTATCAATTCGAGTTTCAATTAGAATAGGAGTGGCAAAATTCTTTTTCAACTGTTCCAGTTGGCTTATTTGAAGTGTACGTAATGTAACAGATCCAAATACCGCAATTATCATTAAGCTGCCTATCATTAAAATAATAGCAGTGTTCTTTCTGACTTGAGGAATAAGATTTTTCACAGAAATATAAAACTCCTGTCCAAATAACCTTTGACCATAAGGTAAGAGCCATCCTAAGATTCTTGGTAACCAGATAGGAAAAACCAACACAAAGGCTAGCAATACTAGAACTACTGATATTAAAAGCATAGCAGGCCCATACGTTTCTCTTGTAGGCAACACTTGACTACAAATAATTAAGAATACAGCAATTCCCGCTATAACTTTAAAGAGCGTAACCCTTGCTTTTGAATAACTATAATTAAGTTTTTCATTTTTCTCCATTGTTTTAAGCGGCAATACCTTCGTACTACGATAAGCTGGAACAAATAAAAAGAGCTGAATAACAATAAAAGCTAAAATAGAAATACTTATAGCGGCACCCACATTAAATTCCGAAGGTGTCGTTGGAATATTAAATAGCTTTTCTACCCAACTATATAGGAACCTCTGGCTAAAAAAAGCTAATATAAAGCCTAAACATATACCGGTAATATTGATTACAGTGCTTTGTATCATAATAATTTTACTAATTTGTTTAGTACTCGCACCTAATGAACGCATAATTGCGAACTGATCTCGCATTTTATAAAGCAATAGTTCGAAATTTGAAATGATAATAAGAGAAGTAACGATTAACACTAATACAGACAATACAACAATAAATATATGTAATGATTGCAAATTACTTTTTACGCCATAATCTTGCTCAGCAATATCAATGCGTAAGTCTTTATCATAAGATTTTATTTGATTAGCTAAAGTTAGAGCATTTACATCCTTTTTTGCTTTAATCAATAAATAAGTAGCTTCGGCTTTACTATTATCCTTTGCTTGGATATAGCTCTTTACAACCTTTTGGCTAAGTATTAGCATATCTGGAGCAGAACCCGCAGCAGTTAAATCATTTACGGTCTCTACCAAAGTATATTTTTTATTTTCAATAAGGATCTTATCGCGAATTTTTGCGTGTAGAACTTTTGCTAACCCCTTGTTCATTACAACTGACTCTTCATTTAAATCCTTAGTAAAATGGTATCGGCTTTTGGGTAGATAATCATTTTCTACACCAACTGTATAGATAGCAGTGTCCATTTTGTTTACTTTTAAATGAGTGATAGAAACTTTAGATACTTTATTAACTTTTTTATTTTGAACAATTTCGTTCACTAAGTTTGGTGTAAGAACATTGCTTTGGTCTATATTAAATCCTACTGATAAATCCATTTCCCCATACGCCTGTTTCATCTGATTCTTAAGCGTATTCTGAGCATTAAATGAAAATAACACCATACTAAGTACAAGTGTTGCAGAGATAGCTATGCTTAGGATAGATGAAAAGACAATAAACTTATTAGCTTTAAATAAACGCAAAGCTACTCCTTGTATGGTCCTCATAGCGTTTGTTTCTCCGGCTTTGTAATAAGTTTAAATTTCTCCAATATGTAATCTAAATCATTATTTCCGTTACAGTTATACGTATCAACAATGCTACCATCGTGAAAGAATAAAACTCGATCTGCATAAGTGGCTACGTTAGGGTCGTGAGTAACGAGTAATATACTTTGGTTAAGCTGCTTCTTCGTAGATACTAATGTATTTAGTATATCTTCCGAAGTATTAAAATCTAAATTACCTGTTGGCTCATCTGCCAATATAATAGGTGGTTCAGTTATAATTGCTCTTCCTATAGCTACCCGCTGCTGTTGTCCACCTGACAGTTGTACAGGACGGTGTTTTTTCCAAGCTGTTAAGCCCAAGAGCTCAACAATGCTATTTACTTTTGAATCAATTGCATCCGATGTAAGTCCTTTTAAAACGAGCGGCAGAGCTATGTTTTCTTCTACAGATAAATCCTTTAATAAGTGGAATGATTGAAAGATAAATCCAATATTATCTTGTCTGTACGCTGAAGCTTGAGGTTCTTCGAACATATCTTTTGAAAGCATTCCTTTTAATTTAATCGTTCCACTAGTTGGTTCATCCAGTGCTCCTAAAATGTTCAGCAGTGTGCTTTTTCCTGAACCACTTGTTCCCATAACAGCAACCATTTCCCCTACCCTTAACTGAAAGGATATATCATTTAGTGCAGTAACTTCATAGCCCTCTCCTTTATAAACTTTAGTTAAATTTTTCACCTCTAAAATATGTTTATTTTTCACGTCTTCACCTCGAAGTAAGTTTTTTTCTGTAGTAACAAAGGTAGTTAACTCTTTTATCGCCTCTCCTTTTGTAAATTTCTACTATATATAGTACGTTTCAAAACAGGAATAGTTTTACATTTTGAGGAAAATAGATAAAAATTTTTAATTATTTACAAGACATACAAAAAAGTAGAAGCTTATTAGATGATGCGTTACATTTAAATTTAAAAGAAAACAGAGTCATATTTGACTCTGTTTTCTTCTTTCAATTAACTTGAACTTACGTAAAACATCCCCCTATTTAACCTTATGTCTTGTAGTCCAATACGCAAACTATTATACTTATTTTAGTAAATATTCATAAAAAAGGAAGGAGGGAGAAGTCATGTCTCCAAACCTATCACACCATCCTATTATTCTATTTGATGGCGTTTGCAATCTCTGCAATCAATGGGTTCAATTTGTCATCAAGCGGGATTCACGTGCTCTGTTTCGTTTTGCATCGCTTCAATCCGATACTGCGAAAAACTTGCTGAGTCAGCATAGCTATGAGCATCCACCACTTCAATCGATCATTCTTCTTATGAATGGGAATCTTTACACAGAGTCTACGGCTATCCTACATATTGTCCACCGGCTTCGGGGGCCCATTCAACTGATGGCGTGTTTCCGAGTTGTTCCCACATTCATTCGAAACCCACTCTATCGTTTCATTGCACGTAATCGGTATAAGTGGTTTGGAAAACAAACGTCATGCATGTTGCCAACCCCTGAAACTAAAATGCGATTTTTGGACTAAGCATACAAATGGAGGAAAACAATGCGTTTATCAACAAAAGAGAAATTTCGTTTAAGTATTCTTGCGACCCTAAGGTGGACCATGGCCATTACGTTTCTTATTTATGGAATGGCCAAAATCTACCCAGGACAATTTATAACAGGTGATTCCGCGTACCGCAACACTAGGGAACATTATTTTTCTCCCCATTATTGCCAACATCACCGTCCTTAACTATTGTTTCAACATTCCTGCCAAAGTGGTGTGTGTTCCGCTGCTTGCAATGAGCTTGCTATTAGTATTGATGGAATATTCAAAGTTAAAAGGCATCTTCTTTGTCAACACTGCTACCCCAATGCAGAAAGTAGACGTTCAATCATCCGAAAGGAAGGTGACCGTTAAATGATCGTCTTTCTTTTGCCGCCCATTATCTTCGGTTTGGCATGTACCTATTATTTTGGTCTTCGAAAAGAAGACTGAACACAGACAATTCCTATTTTGTTTTGACTAGTAGTTACGGAAACCAGAGAAGTTCTCCATAAGATACTAAAAATAACTGCTGCAGGTAAGCTAATAAAAGCGCAACTTAATGCCACTTTTCAAAAACAATAAAAAAGGCAGCAGCTCAACTTATGAGCTGCTGCCTTTTATTTATAGAAACACAGAAAGAACCTTTTAACGATACCAAATCGTTTTATCTTGATATGGAATACGTTTTGATGAAGCTTCTTTATTAGGATGTCCGACGTAAATTAAGCCTAAGAGCTTATCGTCTTCTTCTAGAGATAAAAAGTCATTCAGTTCTGTCTGATAGACAATTTCACCGGTTCTCCAAATTGTAGCCAAACCTTGTTCTTCCGCTACTAATAGCATATTTTGTATGCCTGCTGCTACGGCAGAGATTTCTTCAATTTCAGGCACTTTTCCAGAAGGACTTACTGCTACAGCAATAATGACAGGAGCGCGAAGCGGTCCTTTTTTTGCTTTTGTTGTTTTTTTCAACGCTTCTTCTTCACTTAAGTGACCAGTTTTTTGCTTCATAATACGTTCCATTTCGTCTCCTAAACGAACGCGTGAATCCCCTGTAAACACTCGGAACTTCCAAGGCTCTGTCTTTTTATGGTTAGGAGCCCAAGTGCCGGCTTCTAACATAAGGTTAATAGCATTTTCTGATACGTCTTTGTCTTGCATAGCCCCAATCGTTCTTCTGGCTTTAATAATATCTAATACGCTCATGCTTTTTGTCTCCTTTTCTGCATTCAATTTATTAGTATAGGTATGTATATATCTTATATATAGAATAATTGAAAATCATTCTCACTGTCAATTGTTTTGCCCTCATTCAGGTCGCGATGAATAAATATGCCAACTTTTTAAGCATGTTTGTTTTTTTAGCAGGTTTTCTTTTAATTATTTGGCAGTTCCGGTAAATAAAAAACGATTTGGAACATAGAGTCCAAATCGTTTTTTCATCTTATACCCAGCCGCGGAAACGAGAAGCTTCAGCTGATTTTTTGATTCCTGCCATGTAAGCAGCAAGTCTCATATCTACGTCATTTTCTTGAGAGATTTGATAGATCGTCTCAAATGAATCCACCATTACCTTGCGTAATTTGTAAGCTACTTCCTCTTCAGACCAGTAGTAGCCTTGATTATTTTGCACCCATTCGAAGTATGAAACCGTTACGCCTCCAGCACTCGCTAAAATATCTGGCACTAAAAGCACGCCTTTTTCATCTAAAATACGCGTGGCCTCAAGCGTAGTCGGTCCGTTCGCTGCTTCGACTACAATAGAAGCTTTAATGCGATGAGCGTTGCGAACCGTAATTTGATTCGAAATGGCTGCGGGCACTAAAATATCACATTCTTTTTCTAATAGTTCTTCGTTTGTCATTACATTTGTAAATAAATTCGTTACGGTACCAAAACTGTCGCGTCGATCAAGCAGGTAATCAATATCAAGACCAAGCGGATCATAAAGAGCTCCGTATGCATCTGAAATGCCAATTACTTTTGCTCCTGCATCATGCATGAACTTAGCAAGAAAACTGCCGGCATTTCCGAAGCCTTGAATAATAATTCGCGCTTCTTGCAAGTTAAGGTTTTTCTTTTTAACAGCTTCTTCTATACAAATGGTTACTCCTTTAGCCGTTGCAGTTTCGCGTCCTTGAGATCCTCCGAGTACGATAGGTTTTCCGGTAATAAAACCAGGAGAATCGAACTCACGCAGTCGGCTATATTCATCCATCATCCACGCCATAATTTGAGAGTTTGTATAGACATCCGGTGCAGGAATATCTTTAGTAGGCCCAACTATTTGACTGATGGCTCTTACATAGCCGCGGCTGAGTCGTTCTAGTTCACCAAAAGACATGTTTCTTGGGTCGCATACAATTCCGCCTTTACCGCCGCCGTACGGAAGGTCGACAATTCCGCATTTTAAGCTCATCCAAATAGATAATGCCTTCACTTCCTCTTCATTTACTTCAGGATGAAAGCGTACGCCTCCTTTAGTAGGCCCGACAGCATCATTATGCTGAGAGCGGTAGCCGGTGAAGACTTTTACCGATCCATTATCCATTTTAACCGGAATGCGAACCGTCATCATGCGCAGCGGTTCTTTCAATAAATGGTATACTTCTTCACCATAGCCTAGCTTTTGAAGCGCTTCTTGAATAACCGTTTGAGTAGATAAAAATAAATTAAGTGATTCCTGTTCTTGCTGCTGTTCTTTTTTTAATTCACTAGCTGTTTTTGTAATGGACATTCTGTTCACCCCATATTAATCATTGAATTTTCTCAACGATTTAACATGCAATTCCTGTGCCAATTTCTGCTGCTTAACAACGCTTTTATATTATAAATAATCTGTATTAGCAAGCCTTATATTCCCTGCATAGGCTGATATTAGTATATACTTAAAGAAATAAGACAAACTATTTATACTGCAAAGGAGGAAAGTGCTATGTTAAATGAAAGAAAAGAACAAGAGCGAAACAATCACTGTATAGAATGCTGTTCCATCTGCGGAGAAAGGCTAACATCTTTTCAAGAAAAAGAAATATTCACATGCGACAGCTGCTTTGAACAAAAAGTCAACGATGTGCTTTCTGAGCTGTAATCAGATACTCTATTTTTCAGAAACAGGTGTCACAATATTAAAGTTTGGATCGACAGAATCCTGACAAGACAAAAAGAAATCCCATTTTGATTTATCTCCTTGAACAAATATGACCGAGCTATAAGAGTGATCATTTGTAGTTGTGAGTCGATATAAGGTATCTTGCCACATCGTTACCGTCACCTCAGCTTTCTTTCGCGTATCTCCGAGATACCTAAAGATTCCATGCTTAAGTTCTGTGAGAGCTACTTCATTACGATCTGGTATTACAAACAATATACGATAGTTACATGCACCTGCCTTTAATCCATCTACGCGAATGCTAAATAGTTCTAAAATATTTTTTAAAGGAAGTGTATCCCATACTTCTTTTGTGATAATGTTGGCAGGCAGCGGTATATTACCTAAACGAAGTTCTTTGGCTCCTGTTAAATATTCATTTCGCCAAGGGCCAGATTCCGCTATATACCCTAATTGTTCAAGCGCGTCTGCACATAAAAGTTTTGCCTTTACATGGTGAGGATCAGCATAAATAACTTGTTTGGTCACTTCAGCTACCCATTGATAGTCGCCTTGTTGAAAACAGCGCTGCGCTTTTTTGACAATGTTGTCCGCTCCACCCATATACTCTACATACTTCTTAGCTGACTCTTCAGGAAACAGTTTATTTAAATCTACAGGATTGCTGTTATACCAGCCCATATAGCGCTGATAAACCGCTTTTGCGTTGTGGTTAACCGTTCCATAAAAACCGTTGGTATACCACTCGTGAGATAGGCTTTCTGGCAGCTTCATCATTCGGCCGACGTGATCAATGGTATATCCTTGATTCATGAGCCTTAATGTTTGATCATGAATATATTGATAAACATCTCGTTGATTTTCGATATAGGTAATACACGACTCGTTTCCGAACCTTGGCCAATTATGTACCCCAAATACAGTTGTTAGTTCTTGGCCAAATAAATCGATTGCTTGCTGCAAGTATCTTGCCCATGCTGCTGCGTCTCTTACTTTTGCTCCTCTGAGCGTATAGAGGTTGTGCTGAGTGGCCGTACAGTTTTCTGCAATACACAGAGACTTTTCACTAGGAATATAGATGTTCATTTCAGCAGGCGCTTCCGTTCCGGGCGTAAGCTGAAACTGAAATGAAACGCCGTCAATTTCTTTACTTACATAAGAATGATGTTGGGAAGGGCGAATTTCTTCTATTCCTTTAATAAGCGTAATTGTTCCAAACGAAATTTCTTTTCCGATACCGTTGTCAATTAAGCCTTTTTCATCGCGTCGCAGTCGAATACCGTACATGTATTGACTTCTTCGTGTCATTGCTGTTGCCGCCGTGACGTTTTCATCGATAACTGCGTCCATAAACCCAGCAGGAGCATAAACTTTACTATTTTTATTTTGTGTTGAGTCAGGTAATATCCCTAGAACTCCGCCGTAATGGTCTATATGCGAATGAGAGAAGATAACGGCTTTGATAGAGTGTTTACCGCAGTGCTGGTTTACTAGTTTAAGCGCTTCTTCTGCTGTTTCTTTTGACGTCAAGCAATCAATAACAATCCATCCCGTTTTCCCTTTAACAAATGTAATATTAGCCATATCAAAGCCTCTTACTTGAAAGATATTTTCAGTTACTTGATATAAGCCGGCTTGTACATTTAATTTTCCTTGTTCCCACAGTTTAGGGTGGACAGTAGCAGGTGTAGATTGTTCAAATAAAAAAGCGTACTTTCTTAAATCCCATACAGGATACAGCTGATTTTTTTTGAAAATCAGAGGAAAAGGTACGCGTACAAGAGCTTGGTAATCCGCAAGATTTTGTTCTACTTTCACTTGTTCCCAGTCTATGTTTTTATAAGTCTCAGCATTAGTCGCTGCAGTCTTTTGAGTAGCATCTTTTCTGTGAATCGTTAACTCCTGTTCATAATCAAACAGCATAACCCCCTCCTTTTTATTACTTTATGCGTAAAAATAAGACGAAGTACAAAAAGGGAGGGAAAATAGAGTCAATAAAAAAGAAGATGCGCTTAGCACGCATCTTCTTTTTATACTGAATGTTATGTTTGAATAGTCGAGTATTCTGTCTGAATTAGACAGCCTAGCACTTAGTATAACGATTGTTTACCAGTGTGCCTTTTGTAATCAAAACAAATCTTCCTTCTAAGGTGCTCAATACGTTTCTTGAAGTCGCTGTAAAACAATGCATGTGTACAGTCTCTCCTTTCTTGTATTGGCCTTACATAGAATGTATACCCTCGAAAAAATAATTGAAACCTAATTGGGAGATTTTTTCAAAAAATAATAATTCCATTATGGTTAGGCTCTTTTGTCACTATTTTTTCACCCAGTTGTCATTATCATCTTTTTTGTACTTCGTTTTCACCGCGTTCCAAGCAACTTTGTGAGCGGTAGCTTCTTCTTGGTATTCATCACTTGCTGAATTGAATGCTTCTTTATAAATTTCCTGAGCGTGATGAGGAAGATTATCTCTTACTCCATCCGGCAGTTCTTTTAATGAATTGTAAGGCATGATAGTATTCCTCCTTGAAAACATCTTTTACTACTGATTTACCTGTTTTCAAATAACATAAACATTTAATAAATATAGTCCCTATACAAGTCGGACTGAGTGACCTTTTTATAAGCGAGTCCGTGTTTTTTTGCAAGGGCTTTTACTTCATCTACACAGCTTTGAGCGCTTCTTGGGGACACGTAAATTTCATTGATAAGCTGATGTAAATTACATGTAAGGAGGTTACCATGCTCATGAGAAAACTCATACGATCTTTTTTCAAGGATATCCATTCGTTTTTGCCATTGATTTGCGGAAATACCTTGAATTTCGAATAGCTTTTGCAGTTTCCAAGCGTGTATACGACTTGCTACAATAACAAGCCTCAATTCATTTTCATGCTGATAGGATTTACGCTTGTAAAATAACGTGTCATATACAGAGTGACTGACCATTTCTTTTTGGAAGTCTATGTACTGCACTTTGCCAGAGAAGATTTTATAGCGTAAATCTTTAATACTGCACAATAAATTTTCATAGGTGGTTTTAATAGCTACGCCATCATTCCCCTTTAAATATAGATCCCACATTCCAGCGGCTTCGTAATCATTGATATGCCAGGATGAAACAGCAGAAAATTCATGGATTTTTCTTATATAGGTTCTAGAGGTACGGTTATGACGTTCGCCTTTTTTTCTTAACTCTTCTATGTTCCACATTGAAGAGCATCCTTCAAGGGGGTCCGAAAATGCATCAGGTTTTGCGAAAAAAAGCGCATTGGTTTCCAGTAAATCTTGAAAATCAGACAGCGGCATAAATCGCCACACCGTCGGATTATTGTGCAACTTATACCGTTCATCATAATCGTCATAGCTAGATTCGAATCTTTTGGCATATTCGTAAGCTTTATCTCTATAAGCTAAATCCATTGATTTTCCTCCTCTGAATGCATATTCATACTTGAATTATAGCACTTAATTGTTGTAATTTTCAAAATTATCCACCTGTATTAAGAGAGTTCTGTTATCAGAAAAGAAGACACGCCTCAACATCTACAGCGTGTCTTCTTATTTAATGAAATGAATGTTTTGCTTAACACTTTCACTTTCTGGCTGATTTAATTCCAATAAATAAATTTCATCCGCTCGAAAATCAGTATTCTTCATTTCTTTTTTTAAGGTACGAATAAAGGCAGCTGAACTTTTTCCGTAGGCTTCAAAATAATGAAACGTGTGTACAACAAATAGAATGGATGCTCCACTGTAATCTTTTTTGCTCTTTTTTTGGATGTTTTCTAGCACTTTTTCTATATACTCTTCTACAGAACCTTCCGTCTTGATACGGGGTAGAGCAAAATTTCCTGAATTCACCCTCTGTGCATCTTCAAATTCCAGTTTCCCATCTTTGTAAGAAGTAATTTCAATTCGTTTTTCAGTACCATCCGGCTGAAGAATTAATCCGTCGTATCCTTGACTTCCAATAATAAGCTTCAATTTTGAATTCCTCGGACAATAGGAAGATTGGCTGAAGCAATAAAGCGGATAAAACTCTTCAAAAAACTTTTTGAAACGCCCTTTTTTAAGTCGAGCTAATTTTATATATTCTCTGTTTTGATGAATCATTTGCTGCGTATGTTCAAAATACTGCTTCATTTCTTCTTGCGTCCTGTACACATCAAGATCTTTAAATAATTCATCCATCTTTTTCACCTTCAATCCCACCAACTAAAAAAGTCTTCTTACTTAGTAGATACATATTCATAAATGTGTGTGACAATTTTCTTTTTTTAAAGATATAGCTTTTTTAAAACAAAACGTGCACACTTTTCATTTTTTTGCATATCCTGTTATTCGTGCGTTCAATCATGAGCGTAAATTTCAGCCTTTAGTTGTAAAAGATGAACCGCAAAGTTACAGCTGATGGCGGATGATATGCGTCTGATTATTTCATAAACTATAACAAACAGAAAATTTAACAATAATTGAGGTGTTGAAAATGTTTGATAATGATTACGTAGTTAAAACCATTCACGATTTACATGTAAAACGTGCAGAAAGCAAATTAAAAGTCTTCTTAACTTATTTTTATCATAAAAAATAACATGTATTTATAGACGGTAATATATAGTCAGTTGTTAGTTGGAGTTTTTTATAGGAAGAAGAGTTTGATACAAATAAAAAGGAATAGTGGGTAATCCACTACTCCTTTTTTTACTATACTTGCAATTCCCGAATAAGTTCAGCAAGAATTTTAATGCTTCTATCGATATCTGGTAAAGAAGCATAGGCGTAAGAAAGCCGAAGATAACTGCCGGTTTCTTGTGCATAGATACTCCCAGAATTAAGCAATATTCCTCTTTTTAAAGCACGAGAGTATAAAGATTTCATTGAAATAGAAGGTTGAATATGCACCCATATAAAAAAACCTCCTTCAGGATTCGTCCATGTTGCTATATCTTCTGCATATGTTTCTAAAGCATTCAGCATAACTTTTCTTCTTGTTCGCAATTCCGTTCGTACCGTTTCCATATGCAGTTGATATAAGCCATTTTCAAACCATTCTGCTGCCACTCTTTGAGACAATGAGCTGGATCCATAATCTGTTTGCATTTTAATATCCGCCAAACGCTCAATGACTGGTTCTGGGCCGACTATCCATCCGATACGTAATCCCGGGCTTAATGTTTTAGAAAGACTGCTAACATATAACACGTGTCCATTTTTATCTAAAGCTTTTAATGGCGACGGAGGCTGTTTATTTAGCCATAATTCGCGGTATAAATCATCTTCAATAATAGGAAGCTGATGTTCCTCACATTCTTTCAGCAAATCGTAACGCCTTTTTTGGGACATTAATGTTCCCGTTGGGTTATGGAAACATGGATTTGTATATAAAATAGCTTGCCCTTCTTGAGGGTCGGCGCGTTTTATAGCTGTTACTTTTATTCCTTCCTCATCCATAGAAAGACCTTTGAGTTTCATTCCAGCTGATTGAAATACATGTAAAGAGTATAGATAAGAAGGTTTTTCTAGCAAAACCGAAGAGTTCTTTTGTAGCAGTCCAATTGAAATAAGCTGAAGAGCTTGAAGAGCGCCGGAAACAATTAAAATAGAATCTGGAGAAGATTCAATCCCCATTGTTTTCATATACGCACTTAACTCTTTTCGTAAAGGAAAATACCCCTTTGGTTCTTCGTATCCCAGAACCTCCATGTTTTTTGCTACTTTTTCCATAGCGTATTTCATTTTATCTTTAGGGAATATGTCAGGTGAAAGCTCTCCTTTGCTTAATTGAATAAGGTTTGAGTTAAATTCGGATTCATTAATATCTTGTACCATTGCTTGACTCGGACGATGCATACCTGATTTCACATGAACATTCCAATCGGGCGGAGTCGTAGCCAAAAGCGTCCATGTATTATTTATAACGATTGTTCCCTTTCCCATCTTACCTTCAATTAAACCGTCCGCTGTTAATTCCTCTAATGCCGTGATGACCGTACTTCGGTTAACATCGAACATAGCAGCAAGCTTTCGCTGACTAGGAATTTTACTTCCAATCGGCCATTCTCCACGCGCAATTTTCTCTTTCATAAAATCAATGATTTGCTTGTATTTTGGATAACTCGCACTGTTCTCTTGATTCATACATTTACTCCTGTTTTTAAAGTGGTTGGGTTAATTGCTTTTAAACTGGTTGAAGACATTTTATCAAATGTTTATTAACATGGGAACCGCAATAGATACTGGTTGGATTAAAAATGAAAAATGGAGATGAATAGACATGAAATTAACGTTTAGTCTGGTGTTCTTACATATACTGATGATTAGCTTATGGGCTTCAGCATTTCCAGTTATTCAAATAGGACTAGAATCGTTTTCTCCTCAGCACCTCGCTTTTGTTCGGTTAAGTATTGCTTCTTTAGTGCTGTTAGTTATTGCAATAGCCACACACATGCGCTTGCCTGATATAAAAGATATTCCATTTCTTTTAGCACTCGGTTTTTTAGGTTTTACCGTATATCACACGGCATTAAACATTGGGGAAAAAACGGTGAGTGCGGGTATTGCGAGTTTACTGGTCTCGACTACTCCTATTTTTTCTTCGCTTTTAGCTATTTTTCTTTTTCAGGAGGAGTTCGGAAAAAGAAAATGGGTTGGATCTGCAGTAAGCTTTGCAGGTGTTGCACTTTTAACCTTCAGCAAAGAGAATTTTGTACACTCAGTTAATGGAATCTTACTGATTCTGCTAGCTGCCCTTGCAGAAAGCATCTATATAGTATGTCAAAAAAATTTATTGAAAAAGTATGGTTTCCTTTCTTTTGTGACGTACAGTATTTGGGGAGCTACAATTTCTATGCTTGTTTTTTTACCTGGGTTAGAAACGGAACTTGCACATATCTCTGTCAGATCAGCAATAAGCGTGATATATTTAGGATTATTTCCAACCGTTATTCCCTATATGGTACTCGCTTATCTGACATCGCGTATAGGTTCTGCTGAGGCTGCCATTTCTCTTTACTTAACTCCTGCGCTGTCCTTTTTCTTAGCGTGGCTGCTTTTAAAAGATATCCCGAGTGCAGCTTCCATTGTTGGAAGCATCATTACGTTATGCGGCGTGTTGCTTACACATAGTAAAAGAAAAGTAGTGGTAAAAGAGACAAAGTTCACAATGCAAAGGTAATGTGTATGTTTTAAGGAATTCTCTTAGATGCTATGTGTTTTATTTATATATTTTATTTAGAACATACTTTAATTTCTTCTTTTTGCAGTTTAATTAATAATTAATAAAAAAGCGCCTTTCTTTAATCTTGGTTTAAGATTTAAAGAAAGGCGCTGCTTTTTTATGTAGTTTCTAATTCTGCTTTTATTTTCCCAGCCACTGCGTGAGTCAGCTGCTGAAGATCGTAAATCTCTTCTCCTGAAAGTACTACATGTCCGTTTAAAACATGGTTATGTTTATATACTCGATACGTCACTTCAATACTTTTTATCGCACGCTCTACTTCGTCATTCACCATAATGCTTTCGTAGTGGTAGGACAGTGTTTCAATTCGAATCTGCGTATTTTTCATATTCATTCACCCTCCATGAGCTGTTGACTAAAAATATGACTGCTACAGGTGAACTATACATAGAATCTTTTTGGTTACCACTTCTTTTATTATTTAGAACATATTTTAATTACTTAATTGATGTCTGCTATCTTTTTTATTAAATCCCAAGACAAAATCCCACTCCGAAGAGCGGGGTTTTATTGTTTATAATACCAGCCTTTTTTATCTAAAAACTGCTTAACTTTTACAAAATCTAGTCCAGCTGCTGTGATTTCAGCTGATGGATTACCTATTGCATTTACATGTAATTCACTGTCAATTCCTTCATTTTTTAAGAAAGCACGGAATTCCGCTTCCATGTCTTTACTTAATCCACCTGTTTTAATTGTAACTGAGATAGGTTCTACATCTTTTATTTGCACAAATCCACCTGGCACAGCCCATGCTGCATACGTATAGCCATATACGCTAAATATCGTATCTTTTTTTATAGTTCTGAAATTCTCTGTTACATTCGCATACTTATAGACCTCAATATCCTTCTTCGCCTTTACTTGGAAAGAATATTTATCTCCCAGTGAAGTAACCTTCGGTAATGATTCTTCTATAGGATTACTTATACCTTTAAGCAATTCCATCATTTTAGCCAATGTTCTTTCATCAGCTTTTCCAGTTGACGTTAATCCATACTTTTCTTGAAAAGCTTTAACAGCTGCAGTAGTTTCATTTCCATATTGACCATCGGTTCCGTGTTGAGAAAGGTCAAATCCTAATTTAGTTAAATTTTGCTGCAGTTCTTTTACAGCTAGTCCGCTATCACCTTGCTGTAATTGTGCTGATGGCTTATTATTTTCCACCACCGTAACACCTGTATTAATACTATTAAAGAAATCGAGATCCATTTCGTTAATATCAACATTTCCGTTAATTCCTTTTACCTTTCCTTGATCTGTATATTGGAACATAGCCCATCTATTCCAAATCGCTGTATTCCCCGGATTAGCAAACCCCTTAGAACCGTTACTTCCACTGTACCGGGCTACCCATAGCGGATATTTTGCTACAGCGCTTGTAAAGTTGGATTTAATAAAACTATATCCCGTGTAAAGAATAGGTGTGATGCTTGTTTTCTTTTCAATATACTCCATCCATCTAACTGCAAAGGCTGTGACCTGCGCTTTTGTTTTCCCTTTGTTTTCTTCCAAATCTAAGCAATGAGGCAAATCAACCTTCATGCTGCCCAACTTATTTAAAAAGAAATTAACTTCTGCAATAGGATCATTATCAGCATGAGCAAAGTGATAAAAGCCTACACGTAGACCTGCATTTTTTGCTCCTATATAATTATCATATGATTTTTTATCTAAGAAGGTTGTGCCTTCTGTTAATTTAATATACGCGCCTTTTACACCATCCGACGCCACTTTTGCCCAATCAATTGTTCCGTTGTGATGAGAAACATCAATGACCTTAATATTTTGATTATTACGGTTTTGCATTGCTATCACTCCTTCATACAAACTATGAATAAAAAAGGAAATGGCAACTGATACAGGCCTATTAAATAGCTATTAGGCTTTATAAAAAACCGTACAATAACAAGGGCTTTTAATAGCCTTACCTTATTATGAGAAATGAATTTGCGCAATTTTATAAAGTGAGGAGAGCTATATTCGTTTATACTAATAATATGAAGATATACTGTATAAAAAAAGCGGAGGAATATGATGTCTTTAATAAAAGAAGCACGTAGATATGCAGAACACGCTCATAGCGGCCAAATGCGCAAGCTGTCCGATACACCTTATATTGTTCACCCTATTAACGTAGGTAATATTTTAGAAAAAGCGGGTTTTAGTGAAGAAGTAATTGCAGCAGCTTATCTGCATGATGCTGTAGAAGATACAAGTGTAACACTCGAAGAAATTGTACAAAGATTTGGTTTAGAGGTAGCGGGGATTGTTGAAGCTCATACAGAAAACAAATCAAAAAGCTGGGAAGAACGTAAACAGCATACAATTCAAATTGTGAAAACTGGTTCTCTTGAAGTGAAATCTTTAATTGTAGCAGATAAATTAGACAATTTACGGTCTTTAAAAGAAAGCTACGATCAGCAAGGAGATACGATTTGGAATAGCTTTAAAAGAGGATTCGAAAAGCAGAAATGGTACTACGAATCCATCAGCAAATACGCTGCAAAAGGATTGGAACCAAGCCAAATTCCAAGCTTTTTTTATACGTACAAACAAGAAGTAAATGATTTTTTTAGAAGTTAATATTCATATGAAGAAATTAGAAAACACTGAAAATAACTATTGCGAACGCGCGGCATACGTATTAAAATATAGTAGAGTCAACACGCAATAAAGG
>Ga0209025_1002732_pt1 | contig 17872 bp, 9 predicted proteins | sample AraplaMF_Col_mLB_FD_184256 | JGI IMG/M metagenome (GOLD analysis project Ga0209025, IMG submission 184256) | Arabidopsis root microbial communities from the University of North Carolina, USA - plate scrape MF_Col_mLB (SPAdes) (version 2) | ecosystem: Host-associated > Plants > Roots > Endosphere ... | reverse complement strand
GGATTATCAGCATATGCGGATTGACATAGGAAAAACAAACTCACTCGAGCTATGGCTACAGGAAGAATACTTACTTCTTCTTCCGTAAGACCAATGTACTCTTTTATAAAAAGCTCATCAAAACCCTTGGTGTTAGGCAAAATGATATATATTATCCACATAGAATAAGCAATGTCGTGAATTCTTTTTCCGTGTTCCATGAAATCAAAATCCATAATACTATATACTTCATTATCTTTATATAATTGATTCCAGAAGTGCCAATCACCATGAATAATGGCTGATGGCAAGTCCTTCAGTGATTGATTCCACGTCGCCATTATATCCTCTGCTAGCTTTTCTGCTTCTGAGAGCTGATGACTTGGAATTCCTGGTATTCTCTTCAAATCAGCTAGAGCATTCGAGTAATAATCAGATGGTCGGTTGAAAGACCAAACAGGCTCTGGTCCTGATTGGGGAAATTGAATCGCTTGGTGAAACGTACTAAGCATACGGGCACTCGCTGCCACTTGTTTGGGCGAGTTTTGAAAGGTTTCCGCTCTCACAAAGGGAGTAACCTGCAGCAATTTATCATTGAAAGAGATGAATGCCTCCCCTTTTTTCGTAAGAATCGGATTTAGGACAGGCAGTCCTTTTTTCGTTAAATTTGCAAGTACTGTTTGTACGTAATTTAGATGCTCAACCCTATTCGGTCGGTTCATTATTCTGGCCACAAATTCTCCTTTACTTGTCTCGATCTTAATATTCAGATTGTAGGATCCTCCTAATTTACGCCCTACCCCTTTAAGCTTTCCGACCGGAAATGAGTCGCTTATCATTTTGAGTGCGAATAAAACGTCAGTTGGCAAAGACGTCCCCATACCGATCACTCCTTGTCGCTATATGATCCATCCATATTAAATACATATCTGAATCCAAATCTTTGATGTGCATCATGAATGGACTCAATAATCCAAGCCTCGCTAACCCCTTGAGCATTACCTTAGGTACTGGATACTCCTTATTATATGAATTCACCAAATCAATAATTTTACAAGTATGCTCGTGGATATAAATGTGAAACAAGGCAATATCTATTCTCGTAAATCCCAGGCGTTTCATTTCATGAATAATGTATAAAATTTGCTCGGATTCAGCTCTTGAGATCTTCTTGGTATTTTCCAATGTTCTCTTTAATGAATGTCCATTAATAAATTCTAAAACCAAGTAGTCCTCACCATATTCATATAATTTAGGAATGATCGGAGATCCCTCAGCAAGACGGTAAGCTGTATACTCCATAAGTGCATGGTCCTTATTCTTGTAAAATTTAATGCAGCGGTCGGCTGAGATCCGATAAACCATTCCTTGTTTCCCGCGCCCGATTAAAACGGCATCAGTAGGTAAATGTTGCTTATCCAATCCCAATCCCACCCCAAAATGAAATGTATTTAATTTATCATATGTGATATTTAGAAAAGAAACATAGGAGTTTGACCAATTTTAAATACGGTTGTCTAAAATCCACGAATGTACAATCATCCATTCATCTAATGACATATGCATAGAGATAGAAGAGATCAACCTGTTATGTGGAGGTGATTCCATGCTAAAGAAAAAACGGGGAACACCAAAAAACACCATTATACCAAGAAAGCGAAGACAAACTTCAAAGCCAAAAAGCGTTATTCATGCTCCCCCCCCTGTAACCATTAAGACTCCATTTTTAATTAATCGTTCGGTTCCAATGCGAATCTTAATGGTGTTAGATCAGTTAAATATAGGCGGTACTGAAACCTATACACTTTCTGCTACACGCGAACTTAATAAAAGAGGAGTATTCGTTGCTATCGCTTGTAAAAAAGGTAAGCTTCGTGAACATTTTCTCGGGCTAGGCTGCCCTGTTTATGAAATTGATTTTGTTATGGATAATTACGAATTCGATGACCAGAATCAATATAAAAATTTGGAGTTGTTAAAATCTGTTATTAGCTCGGAAAAAATTGATCTCGTTCACTGTCATCAAGTCCCATCAGGCAGTATAGGGCTATTAGCAGCTAAGCAATTGAATATTCCTTGCGTTTTTACCGTTCACGGAGCCTACTATGACATGAATATCTTAAATTCTTTACAGAGAAGATTAACAATTACTTGTGTGAGCCCTTCCATTAAGCGACTTCTTCTATCCGAAGGAATCGATACGAAGATCATCTCCAATGGGATCGATAATCACGAGTATCATAAGTATGATCCTGATTATTTACAACATTTCCGTTCTAAGCTAGGGCTTTCCCGAGACGCTATCGTGGTCTTGTACGCTGGTCGGTTATCCTGGGAAAAGGGCGAAATATGTGAAGAAATAATTCATACCGTAGATTCATTACGTAAAGATGGCTACTCCCATTTGCATCTAATTATTGCGGGTGGAGGAAACAAGCAACTGGATATTTTAAAACTCATAGATAAGAAGCATCATCTGATCAATGAACATTTCATTCATTATGTCGGGGAAATCACGAATATGGGGATGTACTATTCCATTAGCGATTGTGTTATTGGAACGGGAAGAGTAGCACTTGAAGCCATGTCCTGCGAAAGGCCTGTTATTGCAGTCGGTACTAAAGGATTTTTAGGTATTGTCAATCCGGATAAGTATGAGAAAGCGTGGGATAGCTGGTTTGGTGACCATGATGATGACAATAAATACTCAAGAGATATGTTGACTTTCCATCTTAGGAAACTAATCACAATGGAAGCTAACGAAAAGTCTTATTTGGTCCATTCCGGTAAACAATTTGTAACAAAGCGGTTTCCCATTTCGCAAACGGCAGAGAGCTTAATAAATATCTATTTGCGCTCAATATGTGAAGATAAATATAACGATGTTGCTCAACAGTAATTATCCTTAGCTATTCTAAAAAATAAATTATGGAGTGATGGTGGTGGAAAATTATCAAGTCGTCCCTTGGGCTGAGCAAGTTTTACCTCATGATGTAGTACATGAACAGTATGTACCTCCCGAATTGGAAATGTTGGCAAGACAGGTCATGGAGCAATATGATATGCAGGTTAATGAAATGGTTCTGATAACATCCAAGCCTGACAAAGGCGCAGCTATTTGGAGAATAAATACAGATAAAGGAAATCGCAGTATTAAAGTTCTACACAGACGTCCTCAAAGAAGTCTCTTCAGTATTGGAGCGCAAGAGTACATGTCTGGTTTGGGATATCGGGTCCCTTCTTTCATTCCAACCCGAGATGGAAGTATCTATGTTGAAGCAGGCGGTAAACTGTGGATTGTGACGGAATGGATAGAACCATTGCTGCCTGTTTCTAAAATAGATTTGGAAGGAGCCGCTGAGCTTTGCTTTGGCTTAGGAGAGTTTCATAAAAACTCCAAAGGTTATGTTCCTCCTTATGGATCGGAAAGATCGTCAAGGATATACAGATGGACCAAATATTATGAAGAAATAATTGCCGAAATAGGTTGGTTCAGGGATATTGCACAGGCTTACCCGGAAACCGCAGCTAGTGGAAGCTTACTCGCAGTAGTCGATGATTTCGAGAGGCAGGCTATTGAAGTTTTTGAAAAGTTCAAGCTGTCTCCTTATACGAAAATGATAGCCAAAGGAGAGCCTCATTGGGGACTTGCTCACCAGGATTATGGTTGGTCTAACGGTCAAATGGGTCCGGGTGGTATTTGGGTTATCGATTTAGATGGAGTGTCCTACGACCTTCCATTTCGCGATTTACGTAAGTTAATTACCAGTACTATGGATGATATGGGCGTCTGGGACGTGACCTGGATTCGTGGAATGATAGATGCCTATCATCAAGCAAATCCAATTGATCAGGAGACGTTTGAAATATTGTGGTTGGATATGGCATTTCCTAACGAATTTTACAAGCATGTTAAAGAAATTGTATTTGAACCTTTGTCGTTCCTTCAAACAGAGCTGGAACCGATCCTGCAAAGAGTCATGGCAACGGAAGCAAGCAAATGGCAGGCTTTAGCTGAACTTGAAATGGATAAATCAAAATACCCTGCTGGAGATTATACTACGGAAGAAATTACGCCATTTGTCTTCGATCGTCCGGTCCTTATCCCAGGTAACATGATTCTTACTGATTCTGTAGCAGTAGAGACTTCTTCACCTGTTCTTGAACAAATTTACAATCCTGAACTAATTGCTTCCAATACAGAAGCTCCTGTTTATACCCCCCCAATATTGGCTGATAATGCATTAGAAATATCAACTCCAAACATCGTATCCGATCCAGGGCCTACTCTGGTCCAAGTACCAACATGGGCACCAAAGAAATTTACTCTCCGAATACCAAAACGCCGTACTTCACCAAAACCAAAGCGTATCAAAAAATTAAGCAAGTTCAAAAAGAAAAAGCAAAAGAAACTTATAAGAATAAAACCAGGCACTAGGAAGTATAAGTGCGGTACTAAAAAATCCCTTTCCAGAAAAATCGTTCTATTTAAGCTTAAAAAGAAAACTACAAAACAAAAAAAGGATTTAGGAAAACCACAAAAGCACTGAAAAAGAAGAAAAGTTACTTAAGACGAAAAACGGCTTGAAGAAAGGAACTGTTAACAAGTGAACATTTTGATGATCTGTACGGAGAAGCTGCCTGTCCCCAACATTAGAGGAGGAGCCAACCAAACAGGCCGGCATGCCTGGAGTGCGATCCAGTTGGGGAGAAGATTTTAAATATTACATTACCAATAACATTGAGGCGACCCAAAGGCTGCTTGAAGGCTGCCACGCCTACCCGGTCACAAAATTTGTATATGCGTCGACTTCTTCGGTTTACGGTGAAAAAACAGGTCAGGTTAACGAAACTTCCAGCACGGAGCCACTATCTCCTTATGGAGTAAGCAAACTGACGGGAGAACAACTGTGCAAAGTATATGCTCATAATGATCGTATCCCCGTTGTAATCTTAAGATTTTTTACCGTATATGGTCCAAGGCAGCGGCCGGATATGGCATTTCATAGGTTTATTAAGCACATTTTGCAAAATAAACCAATTCCGATTAACGGGGATGGGAAATTGGCGAAACAATTAATATTGGAGGTAAAGAACGTGCTTCCATTCTGGATTGTATAGCCATACTTGAGGATCTGTTCAACAAAAAAGTGGAACAGCAGTTTATGGGCAAACCAATTGGAGAACCAAGCCATACTTGGGCAGATACCAGCAAGGCACAGTCCCTTCTTGGATATGAGCCAAAAACAGATTTGCGCAGAGGCCTCAAAGCCGAGATTCTCGATATAGTTAATAACCCTTTCTTATAACGTATGCCAACATAGAACATATGATACTTGTCAGAACGCATTACAGTCGTAATGTGTTTTGAGTTACATAGATCGAATAATCTAATTTTGATGATTCTCCCGTACTAGGTATTCCTCTGTAAGTTATTATTTTACAAAAAACGGTACTTTAGTCCCGCCTCATTTAAGGGTTATTATCTTATAATTGATAGGATGTAACCGACAATTAACGACATTTATAGAAAAGGTGAGGTAAAAAGTATGATTTCTCCTTTCCTCAAAAAAAGGAAGTCCTCTGAACGGCAATCCGAGGGGAGCTTTATTGAACATACGGTTTCTGAGGATTTGCAACAGGACCCGTTGGAAAATTACAGTACGTCAGGGGCCGAGGAAGAGTCAAGCTCCATTTTAGAAAAAAAGTCGCATTTGGATAAGAAATCTCTCGATTTGGTATTTGCTGTCGAACAGATGATACAGGCCAAGCAGCGTGTTGAGACAAGCAATTACGAGATGCAAGATCGGTTAAACTATGCGAACGGGCAAATTGACCGGTTAAACAAAGACCTGAAGAATATGAATAAAGTCATTGAGGATCGCGAGAAAAGCATTAGGGACTTGGAGCAGAGGCTGGCCGAGAAAAACCTAAGAGTGGACCAGATGTTGGACGATTACCGGGAGCTCCAATCTACCTTGTCCTACGAGATTGAGGAGCTAAAAAGTATAAATGAGGTTGAACGCCAAAAATATGCGTCCTTGCTGCAAAAGAATACCGATACCCTTGCTGAGAAAAACAGGAAAATCAACGAGCTTGAGGAGAAGGTTGGTAAACTCGAGATTGAGCATGGGCATATGAAGCAGAAGTTCGAGACACTTCGTCAGGAGAAGACGCATCTTGTTAACATTGTCAACGACTTTGCTGCCCGCATGACATCTCCTTTTGCAGCGAAATCAAGCGAAAATGGTGAGGTTTCATCGGATTGAGGTTTTGAGCTAATTGGCTAGAAGGACGATGAGTGAAATGGAGACGTATAACATACAGGTGATAGAGCTATTGTCGCTTGGGAAATTACCGAATGGCTGTTGCCACATGAATCTCGGGATCTCCCATCTAGACAAACAAGCTTCATTCGTGATTGAAATAGATGAATTTACATATCTACAATTGAATGCCTTGCAGCCGTTGAACGGGGGGAGAGTTCGACTTTCTCCTTACCCTAAGTGGGACCCATATCGTAACACGTATTATAGCGCTTTAGTCCGAACGACAGGTACCTTTAGGGAAACGCTTTATTTTTCATGCAGTGAAAAATTTAAGGCACAGATGCAAGAGATCCAGCTACGGAAGGTTATTTCCGTCCCAAATGACGATGACGGTCAGAAGAGGGAGGCCGGGATCGAGGGAAGTGAACAGCGCCATGCAAGGCGTGTCTCCAATCTAGTCATGCTGCGGAGGGGACTGCTGTTGGTAACCGGTGCTTTGTTTGCCTATCTATGCATCTGGTTCAACAGCGATTGGATCACGAATGATACCAACACCACAAAAAGACAATTTGGCACTATGATGGCAACGACATCAACCGATTCACGGTCGAACGAGTCTACTATTAAGGAAGAGGATCAAGAAGCCACCGTAGTTAAGCTTGCTAAATACGACAAGAAGGATACGGCTCCCCTAATAGGTAGGTTGCCCCATAATTCTACAGTTATTCAAAAGAACTACGAAGTCATGGAGATTAGTGGGGATCAAAGCTTCTTTGCGCTGCCAGAAGGATACGTCGCTTTAACGTTCGATGATGGTCCGTCGGTATATACGAAGAAGATCGTGGATATTCTGATGGAACATAGAGTGGCGGCGACCTTTCTTTTTGTTGGAGAAAATGTGAAACGACACTCGGATGCGGTCATCTATGCGAGTGAGCACGGTATGTCGGTCGGGAATCATTCCTGGGATCATAGTGTGCTTACAAAGGCAGGCGGTGAGAAGCAGGTCAAGAATCTAGCGAAGACCTCCAGCCTTATTGAGTCGAATACCCATAATCCTGTTACCTTATTCCGTCCCCCATACGGTGCTGTTAATGGTAGTCTCATTACCAGCGCGAAGGAACAGCAATTGAAGGTTTTAATGTGGAATCGTGATCCTGAGGATTGGCGCGCGAAAAAGCCGGAGGACATCATCAAGTATTTCGAAAAAGTAACACCTTCCGGGGGTGTGTATGTGCTTCATGAACACAAGAATACGGTAGAGGCATTGCCGGCTATTATCGAGTTATTGGAAAAGGCCAACCTGAAATTTGTTACGTTCAAGTAATTGTGCCAGTACGCTTAGGTGTCTGGCATCGACTGACGTGCAGGAATGATGGAAGGGCATCCTAAATAGGGTGCCCTTATTCGTATTAATTCGCCGTTAGCCTCGGAGATAATACGGATGGCAAATAAGACCCGTTAAGCAATCGGGTATAGCTTAGTTTAAGGATGTGACTGGTACTAAGGGAACAGTTCTAATCATATTCCTAAAAAAGGAATCAAGAGGAGGGAGTGCTGAAGTTAGTTGATACAAGTTAAGGTTAGTTTACGGCCCATTGTAAGTAAGATAAATATGCCCACTGTTTTGAAAACAGCTATACTCCCGGGTGATTCCATTGAGAGTCTATTTTTTGCGACCCAGGTAGGAGAGATCTTTTACATACGAAACGAAGTTATAAGGACTTTTCTAGATATTAGCCCGCGAATCATGAAACTAGGAGTTTCTAGTGGAGGATATGATGAACGGGGATTGCTAGGGCTAGCGTTTCATCCCGAATTTTATTATAATGGTCTATTTTATCTCCATTATTCAGTAGCTGGAACCCAAGGACCAGGTGCTCTTTCAGGTGCTTTTGAATCTTTTAAGCCTAACCCGTGTGATCCCATAACTTTAAACCTAAGGTGGACAAATAGAGAAGCGCAATATGATCATATTGATACAGTTGAAGAATGGATGTTACAACCGAATGGTCAACCTCAAAAACGACGGACATTACTTAACGTAAGAAGACCATTTTTAAATCATAATGGTGTCAATAGCTTAAACTTTTCACCTGAAACAGGAAAACTTGTTTTAACAACCGGAGATGGTGGATCAGGCTATGATCCATTTAATTTAAGTCAGGATGATATGGAAATCGCCGGCAAAATTATTGAAATTGATGTAGTGAAGAATACATTGATTTATAATCCACCCGTCGTCACACGTTTTAATGAACTTCCCGTACCTATTCAGGATACGCTTACGGTCATTGCCAAAGGAGTCCGCAATATACCAGGTATTTCATTTCAAAGGTTCTATAATCAGTATATCAAATATGTGGGAATTGTCGGACAGGATTTGGTAGAGTCGATTTATTCATTCGTTCATCATCAACCAATACCGGTTACCCAGCTTGTTCAAGCTTCTGTAATGAATTCTGAACCTGACCAAGAAGGATTTATTAACTTTGGCTGGCGAGGGTGGGAAGGTGCTTTTCCTACTTCGATGATTAGGGGCTGCTCTGCAAATCCAACTTTGGATGAGAAAACAATTGCTTATTACAACGAAGCAGTAAAAACTTCAGTGAGGCGTCTTCAGCCTTTAACGAGTTATTTTCATAAAGAGCCAAGGCCCGATAAATTTGGAGGAACTGCACTTACAGGAGTCCAGCCGTATATGGGGAATGGAATCCCCGATTTGACGGGAAGCGTTGTGTTTACCGATCTTGCTCGGAATGAAGGATCTCACCCTCCAGTTAGAGGGGTTTTAGCTTATACCAGGGTAATAACAGATTGCAAACTAAATGATTTTAGTGTTATTGAAACTGATTATGATTTTGGATCTCGATCAGCTTATTATGTTAGCCTGGGAACGAATTTGGATCAAACCAGACTATATTTAGGGGTTTATGGCTCTATGAAAGTAGCTGATTTTAACCAAGGTACCGTTTTTGAAATTGTTCCATAGCAAGAGAATAGCCCAACCCGTCCGCTGTCAGCGTTCGGATTGGGCTATTTTTGCGTTTTCCGCTTACTTGTAAATCTTGTTCAAGATGCGGTACATGAACACAGCGACTTCCGCTCTCGTGGCGTTTCCTTCAGGGTTCAGCGCCTGACCGTCGCCTTGAATCAGACCTTCCTTAATCATTCCGGCCAGACTGTCCGCCGCATAAGCAGCGACCTTCGTATGATCCGCGAAACCGGTTAACGTCTCGGTGCTTGCGGTCATTTTCAAGTTTCTGGCCGTACTCAGCGCTCTTGCCGTGATCGTAAACATATCCTGGCGGGAGATTTTTTCTTTTGGATTAAAGATCCCGTCGCCGGTTCCTTCGATGATGTTTAATGCCTTGGCCGTGCCCAGCGCTTCGTAGTAGTAATCGTCGCTGTTCACGTCCTTGAAGTTGCCGGTTACGGTAGCGCTCAGCCCAAGCGTTCGAACGAGCATGGCAACGAAATCCGCTCTTGTAATGTTCAATATCGGGGCGTACGTGCGCTCATCCATGCCCTGAATGACGCCGCGCGCCGCCAAAGCATCGATCGACGGCTTAGCCCACGCATAAGCCGCAATATCTGCAAAGGTCTTGTCGACAACCGCTACGGCATAGGTGCTGAAGTGCTTCACTTCCAGGCGCACCATTCCTGTCGCTGCATCGTAGATGCTGCTCGGTAACGGAATTACACGGCCCGTTGCATCGATGTATTGGACGACAATGCTACCTGGGTTCCCCAGTTCTGTCGCCGTCGGCTTATACGGAATGGCAATCCGTACGACCGTATCCGAATTGTTCCACGCGCGGCGCGTCCCTTTCTCCATGACCTCTAGATTAATGATCGGACGGCTGCCGATTTCTTTCCGGGCGTTAGTGTTTAGTGAAGTCGGGTCAACCTTGCTAATGATGAAACTCACGAAGTCGGTATCCAATACGTTCTTATCCTTCAGGAAATCCGAAGGTAAGGTGATGATGCCGATCGGCGTCACGATCTCAATCTTGTTGTTCGACGTCGGCTTATTCACTGACTTCTTAGGCAGCGATACTTCCACGTGGTTCGCATTAGGTGCACCCTTCACTTCGACGCGGACCACTGTAGCGCCATCGGTGTCTGGTTTAGCATCCTTCTGTGCATTCTCCATATCTTCCGCACGAATCGTGACGCTCGCGGTTCCCGCATCGACCTTCGCTTCTACGGAGATATGGCCTGGCGTTACCGTCGCCTTACCCGGCTTCACAGCCGGAGGTGGCGTATTGGTATTGCCCGACGTTCCCGGCGTGCTGGAACCCGGGCTATCGTCCCGTTCTTTGACAATCAGCTCCAGCTGCGCGTATTTGGTCGGGTCCATCTGGCTCGCAGCGCGAATGAACACCGTTCCCGGGTTTAATGCGGTAACCAGACCTTTGTCGGTGACATTCGCAATGCCCTTCGTACCTTCCACCGACCAGATGACGTTTTTGTTAAGCACGTTCTCAGGCAGTACTTTGGCAGATAACTGCAGCGTCTCTTCTGCCTTGATCACCGCAATCTTCTCGCGATCCAGCCAGACCTCGGTAACCGACGGATTGGTTGGTTTGTCTGCTTCTTCCACGGTAAGCTGGAAGTCTGCGTATTTCGTCGCATCCGCTGCGCTCATCGCGCGGATCGTTCTTGCCCCTGGTGAGATGGCCTTCACCAGACCGTTCTCGGTGACGTCGGCCACTAGCTTCGACGCATCGCCGTATACGGACCAAATGACGCTCTTATTCGGCACATGCTCCGGCAGCACCGTAGCGTTCAATTGCAACTCTTGCCCGACCTTCAATGTACCGCTCGTCTGATCTAGACGCACCTCATCCACGTGAATCTCCGGCAATCGATCTACCGTAATGACGCTGTCGGCGTATACATTGCTCAATACGCTCGTCGCCCGAACGACGGCGTTTCCTAAATTGTGGGCAGTCACCAAACCGTCTGCTCCCACCGTAACAACATTGTCCGCAGAAGAACTATAAACGGACCATGTTACACTCTTGTTGCTGGCATTCTCCGGCAGCACGGTAGCGTTTAATTTGATACTCTCATTCACGGCCAGATTGACCTCCGGTGAATCAATGTCGACCGACTTCGTCGGAATTTTGAGCAGTCTAAACTCATCGACCACGCGATCGTTGATTGTCTTGACGACGAATTTCATCTCATCGCCATCGATCTCAGCAGCGACATACATCTGCACCTGCTCGCCATCGGTCACCTTCTGCCAATCCCTTGCCCATACTTGATAGAACTTTGGCCCAGACGAGCCGCCGACGATATAGGTCGTTCCTTCACCATCACCGACCGGCTTTTTGTCTTTCATCGGATAAGTCCGCACATACACGTGATCATGGCCATTCATGACAAGATCGACTTGGAACTCGTCAAAAATCGGTGTCCATGTGTTACGGATATGCTCGGAATCGTACATGCTGCCGTACGGTCCGCGGTGGAAAGCGACGATCTTCCATTTCTTGTCGGTTGCAGCTAGATCTTTACGCATCCATTCTTTTTGCTGCTCGAAATCATATTCACTATTCAACACGACAAAATGAGCATTCTTGTAATCAAAGGAGAAGTTGCTTCCTTTGAGACTATCAATCCCGTTCTGCGGGTGATTGAAGTGCGCGAGGTAATCTTCCGTTTTGCGTGTACCGGTCACTTCATGATTGCCGACAACAGGCACGATGGTCGTCTGCATCAGGGTATCTTGAGCGGCATTGAACCACATGTTCCACTCGTTTTCCTTAAAGCCGTCCTCGACCAAGTCGCCGCCCTGCACGACGAACTCCGTATCCGGATTGTCCGCCATCGCTTTTTTCAGAATATCGCCCCACAGCTTGAAGCCTGCTTCATTCGAAGCCTGCGAATCTGCGAGGAAAATGAACTTGGTTTTCTCACCGGTCGCTGCCGCCGTCTGGAACGATCCGGTCGAGCTGTAATTACCATGACCATCACCAACGCGGAACACATAGTGCGTTCCCGGCTCTAAGCCGCTCGCGACGGATTTATGAACCCGAACGGTTCCTGTCTCCGTTGTGGTGAACAAGTAGCTGCTGCCGTCGAATCGCAGCACGTTCGATGCGTTGAAATCCGTAAACTCTGACTTCTTCACAACCTCCAACACTGTATCGGCCGTAGCCGGGTTTGTATGCCATGTAAAGGCTTTGGAGGTCGTCGTGTCCGCTCCCATCGTCACGCTGACGTTGCTCGGAATCGGGTTGCCCGCTAGCGGCGATACTTTGAACTTCAGGATCGGGCTGTATTGTTCGCCCTTCACCGCTTGGAGCCGGTATTCCTTCACTTCGGAAGTAAGCGTCTCCGTAACCAGCGTACCTTGAGCGTCTGTCTCGCCGATTTCGGAACCGTCAACGACGGTGACTTTTACTCCTTCAACCGGAGCCCCGCTCTCGTCGACGATTTTGAACGTGGTAGGCATCCCTTGCACGATGCCATGTTCATCCCAGCTTAGCTGCAGATGGTGCTTCACGGCCGCTTCCACCGGCAAGCCGAAGAAGCCGAAGCTCGTATCGCCTTTATCTTTAAAGGTAATGGCCCCCGATTTAAAAGCAATCTTGACCGTATCCTCAGCACCTGGCTTAATACGGTATTGAATCTGGCCGAGAAGATCCTGGTCCGTCAAACCTGCCGTATAGATATTGTTAAAGCTCAACTTGACGGTGCCCGCAGACTCGTCGATCTTCGAGACGAGTTGGCTTTCTGACAGCTTGCCGCCTTTTATCACGTTCAAACCATCAACCTTCGTCGGATCAAGGCTGAATTCCATCGTTCCATCCTGGATATCCGCTGCTTTCATCGCTTTAATATCAACGGTATACGTATTTCCTGCATAGACGGTTGTCGGAGCATCGTAGACGATCCTCGACGAGCCCGTATCGACTGTGAATGTCCATTCTTTCTCCGTCACGTTGCCAGACAAGTCTCTGATCTTAATCTTCGCGAGGTGAACCCCGTCAGCTAGCGGCACGTTCGGCGTGTAGTGAATTTGTCCTTTCGGTGGATACAGCGCATGCTGCACCAAGATACCGTCGACGTAGAAGCGGATTTTGTCCGGATCGATCAGCGTCGTTCCCGGATGGGTCACAGGATCGTACCCGAAATCTTCGCCGATCGCTTCAATATTCGGCGTATTCGTTGTAATCGTGCTACCTTCCGCAGGTTTGAAATTTTTCAGAATCGGCGGATCCATATCGTCGTTGGTAGGTCCGTATACCGCCCGGATCTGGTCGATGTAGAGGACGCCTGCCGTTTTGTTGTCGTTTTTCGTCTCCATGTAGCGCACAGGCTGATCCATGCGCAGCGGAAGCGGACGCCCTTTCGGTACAGCGGCCTCTAGGTATCGCCAGCCTGTAAAATCGACACCGATCGTCTGATCTACGTAATCAATGCCGACGGCTGCCCCGTTGCCGTCGCGGATTTGTCCGCGCAGCCAGTGCTTTTTCCCATCACCGTACACCCAGAGGCCAATTTTCTCCGGATAGCCGGGAATTTGAATATTGCTCTCCAGATCCTTCGCTGCGATATAAGCGCCGGACGTTCCAATTGTCTCGGTGAAATCGTACTCCAGCTTTGCTGCTTTGTTGCCTAGACGGACGAAGTCTTCATCGGTCTCTTCACTAAGCTTAACGCTCTTGTAACGTGCGCCGGAGGCCAAATATTTGCCCGTGCCGTTCTCGAAATCCTCCAACACAACCGGTGGAAGTCCTACCTTAACGTCCATCGCCGTCTCAACGTTGTTGTATTTCACGATAATTTTGCCGCTCTGCTCCGTCTCATTCGTAGCGGTAAATATGCCGTTCTCATCGATGCTCCCGATTTGCCCTTCTACATCCCATACGAATTTGTTGTTCTGCGCTTGAATGAGCTGCCCGTTTCGGAGGGCACTCACGGATAGCGTGAATTTTTCGCCTGAGGTGAAGGTTTTCACGGCGTCAGGGAATTTCAGCTCCGTTAACTCGTCTACTACTTCCACTTGCCCGATGCCATTCAATCCGCCTGCGGTCGCCGTAATTTCCGTTGTTCCCGCCCGATTGCCGGCTGTAAATTTCCCTGCGTTATCGATCGTTCCGAGAGGGGCATTCAGACTCCATGCCGGCGTTCCGCTGATCGAAGCGGGATGGCCGTTCGCATCCACGGCAGCTGCCTTGAACGCAACGGAAGAGCCGACCAGCACGCGCTCCAAGTTCGGCTGCACGACCAGCTTGGATGCGGCGCCTTCCGGCGCTTTGTTCACGAGCAGCAGCCCGTTCGCCGTCTTCCGCTCCGAGCCGTCGGAAGGCCGGTTCAGGATTTGGCGCTTCGTATCGCCGGGCAGCTTGGCGACGAACGTCGCGGAGCCGCCGCCGTCTAAGCACAGCGCGTTCACGGCGCCCATATCCTTCATGATCTTGCCCAGATCGTCGTAAGACACGCCTTCGCTAAAGCCCGGGGCTCGGCCGTCGATTTCGACCATGATGATCGAACCGTCGGCCTTGGTGCCGATCCCGACCCGCGGATACAAGGCTTTGTCTTCGTGGGTTTGGGCTACGCCGTCCTTCACCAGCATGAAGACACCGCCCATCGCCATCTTGACGTCTTTCCATTCATCTTCCAGCTCGAAGTTGGCCATAACCTCGTCGCCGATGTTCAGTCCGGCCAGCTCGGTCCGGTATTTGCCCGATGCGGACAACACGACTTGACCAGCCTTCAGAGGTGTATTTCCTTTACCCTTATGTATCTCAGCCACTTTGAGCTTCAAGCTCTTGCCGCTCTTCACTTCGCCTTCCAGCACGTCGAGCACAACCTCGTCGCCGAGATCGTTCGTCATCGTCGAAGTATGGAAGGATGAGGTATATAGCATGAGTTCTTCGATATTCGTATCTCGTATCCGATTGATGTGAGAGATCGGTACCGTCTTGCCCCCGATCGTAAGCGTACGGCTCAGATCCGGGCTCAAGCCGTAAATGGTCGTGCCGTCATTCTTCAGGCCGAAGGCAAGCCAACTCCATTTCTCCGGCGGACTGGTCAGAATCTCGCCGTCCCCCATGAACAACCCGAGCGGAACGCCGGTCGCCATATCGTAAAAGTCGCCGTTGATGGCCGCAATGACCCGGTTCCCTGGGGCGTCGGCGTCGTCGGCCATTTTGGTTACACCCTGCATCCCGTATACTTTGCCGTTTGTTTTGCCCGGCTGTAGGTCGAGCATCGTATTCTTCGGATCAAATTCGACAGAATGAATTTTCTCCAAGCCCTGCGGCAGCTTCATCTCCTGCCAGGTGTACTTCGCACCCGGACTGAGCTCCATTTGGCGCGAATCCAGAACTTGTCCGAATGCCGTCTGTGGACTATCAGATGCTAGAGCTTGTCCCAAAGGAGAGACCAAAGAGAACATGATAATAAGGTTGAGACATATTGCGATGCTACGTGTCTTTCGTTTCATCTCGTTTCTTTTCCTCCTTGCTAGATTCTAGTCGTCTAAATGACGTGTCCTAGTATAATATGCAAGGCCGGAAAAGTAATGAACCGTTCTTATTGTTTCTGAGCCGATTTTCTTCTTAACGAAATCTTTAAAAGCCACCTCAAATTCCAAGGCTTCTCCGGTACTCCCCCGGCGTCATATGTACGGCTTGCTTGAATACTCTATTAAAATATTGCAGCGTGTCATACCCTACTTCGTCGGCCACTTCGTAAATCTTCAGGTTGGACTGCAGCAGCAGCTCCTTGGCCTTCTCGATTCGGACGCGGTTCAAGTAATTGACGAACGAATAGCCGGTATATTTCTTGAACTGCACACTGAAATAAGAGACGCTCATGCCGAAGCGCTCGCTGACCTCAGCCAGCGTATGATCGCTGCGGTAGTTCTCCCGGATATAGTCGCAGGCCCGCTTTACGTTCAACTTCACGCTGCTATCGGCCGGCGAAGCAGACTGGGCGATCCAGAATTCGCACAGCCTCTGAAAATAAGCGACAGCCTCATCTTCGCCCTCCCATGAGAAAGGTTCGTCGAATTCAAGCCCGCGTTTCTTGAGAGTGTAATGCCATTTGGCATAAAGCAGGCGGAACAGGCCCAGCCTCTCTCCCTGCTGGCCCTCCTCGAAGCTCTGTATTCTTCGGATCATCTCGGCGTGCCTCTCGATGAACTCGCCCGGCTGAAGAAGATCCAGCCTCTCGAAAAACTGCTGCGCTTGCACGAACTCGCGATGCGCGCCGTGGAAATATACCACTCGCTCTTCCGCCCGCCGCAGTGCCCGCCGCAGCTCTTCGCCCTTCACCGGCTTTTGTAAATAATCGATGGCGCCTGCTTGCATGGACTGCCGGACATAGTCGAAGCGCGTGCTGTCGCTCAGTATGATCGTTACTACGGGAATACGCTGTTCGTACACCTGTCTCACCAAGGCAAGTCCTTCAAGCCGGGGCAGCATAAGATCGGTCAGGAGAAGTGTGGGCCAGCCCTGTTCCATCAATCGTAATGCTTCTTCCCGGTCACACGCCTCCCCGACGACGATATGCCCCATCCCTTGCACCATTTTTTTGATTGCCGCACGTTTATCCGCATGAGGCTCTACAATTTGTACATGAAGCACCGCTGATGCCCTCCCCATTCTCCGATTTGGAGTCCGCTCGTTCGTATCTAACGTTTCTTCGGCTGAATGGTTCCAGGAAGTGAGCGCCTTTGCAAAATCTTTAGAAAGGAACAGTAGGACAAGTGGGCTTTATTATTTTAGCTGAGCAGCTCGATTATGGCTTCTTCTTCCCTTGCTCTTACAATATCTAGTGGAGTTTGTCCGTCGTTATCCAAAATGTTTTTGTCGTATTGCTGTTGCAGTAAATGACCTAAGTGAGACGGATTCCTTTGTAGAACGTTTACAATCCATCGGCTATGAATACGTATCAAAAGAGAAATATCCAAAGCGTAGATTCTTTAGAAAAGGTGAATGGAGGAAAGGAACGCATCATTTGTGTTTAGATACATTACGGTGAACCACATCCTAAATAGAGGGAAGTTTTTGCAAATAGTTTACTGTTCTGATTACAATAGCGCCTTAAGCTCGCGTTGAAATTTGTACATTCGCGATACTGTCGGGATAACCCGTTTAGCCAATCGAATGCCTCCAATCCTAATGTTTCGGACCACATGGTAAGGAGTAGATAAAAGTGCATGCAGGAGGGATATTTCAGCAGAGCTTAATTGTCGGTATCTCTGATAATAGTCGATCCACCGAAGCATCTCCGTACCGTTCCAAACAAAATTTCGATGGAGAATATGGGACAAATCCTTCATTCTTGTGTGGAGAGAACTGTTATCAAAATCGATCAAGTGTAATTTTCGCCGTTTGTCTTTAATCAGATTCGGATAATTGTAGTCACCGTGTACAAACGCGCTAACCTTTTGCTCTGTATCAATCGCCTCTAAAACTTTTGGCTGTTGCAAATGGTCCAGCGCTTCCTCGCAAAGCGCCATTAAATGTCCTGTATGTTTATACCGGCCAAGTAGTTTTGTATATTCCGAAACTTCGTGGTTCAGTCCTGAATAACGGATTCTTGCAACCGGAGCTTCGGCTGCAGGAAATCCTTCAGCAATGGAATGGAACCTG
>Ga0209025_1002730_pt1 | contig 17892 bp, 22 predicted proteins | sample AraplaMF_Col_mLB_FD_184256 | JGI IMG/M metagenome (GOLD analysis project Ga0209025, IMG submission 184256) | Arabidopsis root microbial communities from the University of North Carolina, USA - plate scrape MF_Col_mLB (SPAdes) (version 2) | ecosystem: Host-associated > Plants > Roots > Endosphere... | reverse complement strand
TCCTTCTCTACTACGAATAAGAAGAAAGAACGTTCTTGAACTGTCACAATAAAAAAACAAAACAATACCTAAGGATATTGTTGTTTCCATAGTTTTTTATAGAGGGAGTTCGCGAACCTCTCCCATGTTATACATGGAATTTCTTCTTTCATTGACAACACATATTGTAACATACTGTATCTCCCTCAGGAAAACTTCTGATTTTTCTGTTTTTTGGTGAAATTAAGATTCATTTTCTTGTATTTTAATAGTATGATTATACTTAATTAACACCGTACATATGAAAATCGAAAGGAGGCACAATCCTGAAACTTTTTATTATTTACCTCTTTTTAAATATACTATCGATTCTCGTTATGATGCTCATGTATCACTTATTTTGGAACCAGAAAGGGAAACATTCACCTAAATTAAATTCAACGGTATTTATATTATTTTGTAGCTCAGCTACCATTCTTTGTATTTCATTTGCAGCAAAAATGGACAATGGATTTCAATTTGATATGCGTCATATTGTATTAATTGTTGGCACATTAACAGGAGGACCTATTGCTGGAGGATCAATTTTAGCCGTATTAAACCTATACCGTTTCTTATTAGGAGGCCTTGGGGTTTTCCCATCCATTATCGCTTCTATTTTCCTATATATTATTCTCCTTGCTACATACAAACTCTTTCGGAGAGGAAGTAATCAGGTAAAAGTAATACTCGCTATTTTATATAGTTCTGTATATGTATTTAGTTGGGTTCCTTTTTTTCTTGCCGAAGTTCCTAACGCTGAGTATTACCTTCCTCATATTATTGTGTATGAACTATGTACCATTATTGGTACCATTCTTATTCTTTATTTACTAAACGTACTACAATTACAAATTCGCTTACAAGAAGAGCTGATTAACGCTGAAAAATTTCACCTTATTGGAGAAATGGCTGCCTCTATCTCTCATGAAGTTCGCAATCCTTTAACTTCAACAAAAGGTTTTTTACAGCTCCTACAATCCGAAGAATACTCGGAAAAAGATCGAAAATTGTATATAGAAATTGCCATACATGGTATTGAACAAGCAAATCACGTACTTACAGATTACCTAACATTTGCAAAACCAAGTATTGAAAAAGAACAAATTTTACAAATAGAAGATGAATTACTTCATGCAGTATCTCTCATTACTCCGCTCGCTAATCTAACAAATGTCCGAATAGCCTATACAAAACAAAGCAAGGTATTTCATATTGCTGGCGAAAAACAGAAATTTAATCAATGCTTGTTAAACATTTTAAAAAATTGTATTGAAGCCATGCCAAAGGGAGGGGATCTTATTCTCACCTTAACCCCTAACAATAAACAGATACAATTATCCATAAAAGATACCGGTGTTGGCATGAATCCAGAACAAATAAAACGTCTTGGTGCCCCTTTCTATTCAACGAAAGAAAAAGGAACTGGACTTGGCATGATGGTCGTATTCAGCATCGTAAAAGCAATGGGTGGAAAAATCGATATTACAAGTGAAAAAGACATTGGTACAAGTTTCCTATTAACTTTCCCACTCATACAAAAAACGTGATGATCTCATCACGTTTTTTCCGCTTCATCCACAAGTTCTGCGAAAGTCTTTACTTTCCCATGTGGTTTTTGATTTTCTTTTCGTGCCTTCCAACTACGCTCTTGCTCTTTCTTTTTGTGTGACATGCTTTCAACTCCTTTAAATGCTCTCTTTATGTATTATTCCAAAACCAGAGATAAAAATATGCATCAATCTAGTTTCATCTTCCACTGATAATTACTCCTCACAAATCTAGATTATATGAGTGATTATCTCCCGCTAGCTTCTTTTCCTGAATCTTGAGGGAAGATTATTGCTCACGAATAACGAAATAAAAGAAGCGAGTTAACTACTGCCTCGCTTCCTTTGTTTATTAAATATAGTTCCCATATGAATGGCAATTTTTCTTTATCTTTGCAAAATCGCATATTTTGCTTCTTTTAACTGTGTAAGGTGGCGCTGTTCATGTAAATCAAGGAATTGAACCCATTGATATAGAGTAAGCTCCTGAAACACAGGATGTTTCAATGAATTTTCAAACAATTCTTTTTCGTCCACAATACTATGCAGTGTATGCAATAAATCTGCTCGTGAATGTTCAAGCAGCTGAATTCCTTGTTGTTTTTTCACTAATGTTTCTGTTGGTTGCATTTGTTGAGGAGCTTCTCGTTTGTGTGTTCGATCAAGAGTAAGTTGGAGATCTTTAAGTGGCACTACTTTTTTGTCTTTTTTCTGCAAAGCATACACAAGGGATGATGTAACGGATTGTTCAACTAAATGTAGATGATGCAAAATTTGAATAATACTCCATTTATCACGGCGCGGTTTTACATTCACTTCCGTGTCATTTAACATCTCGATTTCTGATAAGAGTGTGTTTCTTGTAGATTGTAAAGATTGCAGTAAAGTTTCCAAACCAATATTCATATTAGATTGAAGCATAATTCTCCCCCCTCTTTTTTGGTAAAAAGAGGCGCTTCTACTTTAGAAACACCCCTTTGGATAATTCTGAATTTTCTTATATTATCTCATTTTTTTGTGAATGTGTCGATTACAAAATAGGCAAAAACGAAGGGTTATTTTTACAATTTTGTGTCATCTACAGCATGTAACCACGTTTGAATCTCATTGATTACTCCCTGAACACATCCATCAGCAAATGGCGATGTTAAATTTGCTACCTCCACTAAATCTAGGAAAGATTTACTTCCTCCTTGCTGACAAAGGTTCACATAGTCTTCCCATGCTTCTTGTCTATTGTCTCTTGCTCGCTTCCAAAATTGCAGCGCACAAATTTGAGCCAATGTATAATCAATATAGTAAAAAGGTGAGTTATAAATATGCCCTTGGCGTTGCCAGAAGCCACCACGTTCTAAATAGTCATTATCTTCATAGTCCCGGTGTGGTAAGTACTTTCTTTCAATATTACGCCATGCCGTTTTACGCTCTTCCGGAGATGCTTCTGGATTTTCATATACATAATGTTGATATTCATCAACCGATACACCGTATGGTAAAAATAGAAGAGCTGAACTTAAATGAGAGAAATAATATTTATCCGCATCTTCCTTAAAGAACAGTTTCATCCATGGCCATGTGAAAAATTCCATACTCATGGAATGAATTTCACACGCTTCATACGTTGGCCAATTATACTCTGGGATTTCAAACTTACGGCTCTCATATACTTGAAATGCATGACCCGCTTCGTGTGTTAGCACATCAATATCACCTGATGTTCCATTAAAATTCGAGAAAATAAACGGAGCTTTATAATTTTCAATGTATGTACAATAACCGCCGCCAGCTTTTCCTTTTTTCGCGACTAAATCTAATAATTCATTATCTAACATGAAGTTAAAGAATTCATCAGTTTCATTTGATAATTCTTTGTACATCGTTTTTCCATGATTAATAATCCATTCTGCATCTCCCTTTGGAGTCGGATTGCCTGTTGCATATTCAAAATTCTCATCATAGTAAGCTAGCTTTTCGACACCGATGCGTGCCTTTTGTCTATTTCGTAATTCTGTTGCGACTGGAACGATGTAATCTAATACTTGTTTACGATAATTTGCCACCATTTCCGCATTATAGTCTGTACGATACATTCTTGCGTAACCAAGTTCAACAAAGTTTTGAAAACCAAGTATTTTGGCAATCTTCGTTCTTACTTTTACAAGGTCATCGTAAATACGATCTAACTCTTCTTCGTGATCAGCTAAAAAGCCATAATAAGCTTCACTTGCTCTTTTACGCATATCCCTATTTGTATGTTGCATAAAAGGTCCGAGCTGTGATAGCGTTCTCTCTTCTCCTTCAAAATCAATTTTTGCAGCTGCTAAAAGTTGTGTATATTGCGAAGATAATTTATTTTCCAATTGCAAATCTTTCACAATTTCATCTGAATATGTTTTCAAATCACATTCTGCCAAAGCAAATAACTGTTTTCCATAATAAGCCTCTAATTCATCGCGTAACGGAGAATTTATCAATGCTTTATAGTATTTCGTTGTATAGCCTTGTACAATCGGAGAATATTCATCAAAGAAATCTTGTTCTTTCTTATAAAAAGCATCTGTTGTATCAACAGAGTGACGAATGTAACAAATATTTCCCATTGTACCAAAGTCATTGCGAATCTCATTAATATCATGAATAACTTGCTTTTGCGCTTCTAGTGTTTTTGCATCTTCAAATCGTTTTAAAGCTGCAGTAAATTTTTCTTGTAATTCTTCTGTATTTGGGCGTTTATATTCATAATTCTTAAATGACATGAATAAGTCTCCTCTCAATTATATATACCTTTACTATAATTCCATTTCCTTTTCTAAATCTCCTTTTATTCTTCAACAAAAGCCGTTAGAAACTGTACCATGCTTTCCATACTCTTTGTAGAACAGCAACTCAACTCTATTACTACCTATATAGATACAAAATAGAGTAAAACTTCTCTATTCGTGGGAATTCCCCCCTATCTTCTTCCCTTCTCTCCGTCCGTAAATAGCACGACAAACAAAAAAGCCTTTGATCATTTTACATCAAAAACTTTTTTAACATGTTATATACATTCATTTTGATTTTTCAACATATAATTTCCCTGCCTCGCATAACAAAGGATGACCTGCATTCATTTTCCCCTTTTGTTTTCATTTGGCATGGAGCTCCTTCTACGCATGGTTGGACACTCTCTCCCATCAAAAAAGAACAATTTTCTATTAGTTTTTCATTTGTACTTACATATATCATCTTTCATATTTCCCAACTTTTTTAAGTAAAGATAACAATTCATCCTGCTCCTCATTTGTTAACATTTCAAAGGAATGATGTATAACTTTTTCATGATTCGGAAAAATAGAAGCGATAAATGCTTCTCCTTCTTCTGTTAACTGCGCATATATAACACGGCGATCATTCGGGCATGGAATTCGTTTTACAAGCCCCTTTTTTTCTAATTTATCGACAACATAAGTAATACTACCACTTGCAATTAAAATACGCTCTCCAATTTGTTGAAGTGGCTGGCTTCCTTTATGATAGAGCAATTCCAATACGGCAAACTCAGTTGGATTTAGTCCGTTACTTTGTATTGATTTATTTGTAGTATCCATAACAAAACGGTGCACACGCGATAGTGCAATAAACAATTTTAAAGATTGAGAAATATCTTCTCGCTCATCATTCGATTTCATACGATTTCAACCCTTCACTTAAATTCACAAGAATTCGAGACGATCTATCGAATAAAAAGGTTACCCCTAAAGCAAAATTGGTGGCGATATTTCCCCTTTATCTCCCAGTGATCGCTCAATCACTTCTCAGTTTTACTCTTCCTCCATACTAACAATCACACATTAAATAAAAACATGACAATTTTAACACAGTTTATATATAATGATAATAAAAAAGAAGAAGTAACAACTTTGAACGGGAATTTACGTAGCATAGCTTTTTATATACTACTTGTTATATTACCAACGTTTGGAATCAGTGCGGCTTTCTATGCTTATCACACCTACCAAATGCAAAAAGAAAACAAACAAGCTGCTCATAAGAGGCTACTTAGATCATATTGGTGAAGCTATTTCCGCATTAGAGATGCTTGCTATGGTCGTAAATATAGAAACAGAAAATACGAACGAAATTCAGCAGATATTACACGACACCGATGAAAAAGACAAGCATTTTTCTGGACTATATTATTTTTACTTGTTCAATATATTTTGCTGAAACGACAAACAAAATTGGAGAGACAACAAAATGAAATACAAAAAGTTGAATTAGTTGGTATTTTCGCAGCTAGTACAGCTCACAAAATCCGTAATCCTCTTACCGGAATGAAAGATCTTGTAACACTTTTAAAGGAAAAATATACGCAAGAACAAGACCAATTTTATTATTTTGTTATTGGACAAGAAATAGAATGTATTAATGAAATTGTTAGCGAATTTATGATTCTCGGCAAACCAACAGCGATTATTAAAAAAGTATGATGTACGAGATATTATCAAAGAGATAGCATTTATTATTCAGTTGGAAGCGAATTTACATAATATTATATTTATCTTGCAGTTACCAGATTATCCTGTTCATATCCGTTGTTCAAAAGATCATATGAAACAAGTGGTTTTAAATATTACAAAAAATGCAATTGAAGCTATGTCATCTGGTGGTACATTAACAATTCAGGTAACCAGTAATGAAGAGCACGCACAATTACACATTATTGACACAGGAAAAGGTATTCCAAAGCATATTCAAAAACACCTCTTTCATCCGTTCTTTACCAATAAAGATACCAGAACAGGTCTTGTCATATGCAAACGAATTATAGAAATGTATAATGGACAAATTGTGCTTGATAGCAAAGAAAATAAAGGAACAACTGTCCATATAAAGCTCCCATTAGTTTCAGCATAATTAACCTTCTCTACAGAGGGTAATTATGTTTATTTCATAAAAGCAGTCACAAACATTCTCCAAAAAGCACTTGATTTCCCTTCATATTCTATTTGAAAAAAGGGTATCTTCATAAATGTTAACCATCTTGGTGTTTGTTGTTCTTTATAGCGTTGATACTGCAAAATAAGCTTGTCCAATTCTTGACTCACTTGAATTGTTTCGGTACTGTTTAATCCGTTTGTTAAACCTAAATGAATCATTTCTTCACGTTTCATACGAATATCACGCGAAAGTTTTTCCATTGTGTACTTCCGTTTTGCTGTAAACATCCATATCCCCCTCATTATTCTTCCATACTCTCTACTTCATTTTTACTCCATGCATTTAATCTACAAATGTATATTGCATTTGAATTGGAATACTCAGAAATTTTAACATTTTCTCCCTGTAATTTACAAATCTTTATCCTCACTTTGAGAATTATTACAAATTATTCTATCTTTGTAAATACATTCGCAATAATAGACATTTTTTTCATGTTATTTTTTATAATCAACAGATAAACTCGACTTTTAAATTTTTATTTCACATTACTTCGACATTTTTCTCGTTTAATTTATATAGAAAACGCAAATCATAATTATAGATTTGCGTTCCCATCTTCACAAATAAAACAGCAACCTTATTTTATTAGAAAACAATAAAGTGAAACTTTAATCAGTGAGATTTTCTTCATCCTCCGCCGATGATTAACCCTTACTAATGGAGCTTTTACTGCCAATTCATGCAGGTTTCACTAACTAGAAACCTAATGGAGCTTTATTTATAACAAATCACTCAATCAGAAAGGAATTTCTTATATGCGCAAACAAATCATTATTGTTTTCATTTCATTATCTATTGTCATATTTCCTCTTCAAACATATGCTCATACTAATAAAGTTGCCATTGTCATCGATGACTTTGGAAATAATATGAAGGGAACGGAAAGAATGCTATCACTTCCCATACCACTTACTGTAGCCGTTATGCCTTTTCTTCCATCTTCAAAACAAGATGCGGTAGCCGCACACCAAAAAGGACATGAAGTTATTATTCATATGCCAATGGAGCCTATCAAAGGAAAGAAAGAATGGCTCGGACCTAATGCCATTACAACTAATTTAAGTGATCGTGAAATTGAAAATCGGATTGAACAAGCAATCAAGGAAATACCACATGCAATTGGGATGAACAATCATATGGGCTCTAAAGTAACAGCTGATGAACGAATCATGCGAATCATACTATCAGTATGTAAAAAGCATGGACTTTTTTATTTGGATAGTAAAACCAATCCTAATAGCGTAGTACCAAAAATCGGTAAAGAATTAGGCGTTCCTATTGTAGAAAATCAACTATTCTTTGATGATGTTTATACAGCATCTCACATTACAAAACAAGCACAGTTACTTATACAAAGAATTAAAGAAAAACCCGTAGTAGTTGCAATTGGACATGTCGGTCCTCCTGGGGAAATTACTTCTCGTGTTATTGAATCCTCCATTCCAAAAGTACGTGAACATGCAGACTTTATTTTCTTATCCGACCTTGTACTCTCACCACCACCTGTTTCCAAACAAAAATAGAGAGCAGCTATATAGCTGCTCTCTATTTTTCATACTGCTCTGACCTCCATGTGTCATAAATCTTATATACAATCGACATGACTAACGCGAAATCCTTTTTTCTCTATTTTTGCAATTAATGTTTCTAGTGCTTTGTCGCTTAAATCGTCTGTAATATTTACAATTACACGGCGTATATATCGATCACCATTGTCTAATGTAAATAACCCACCAATATGATAAGACTTGAAGAGCGTTCCTAACTCCTTAATTGTCCCCTTACAATCTTGCGTCGCGATTGTTATTATATAACCGCCTGTTTGCATCCCAAATGAATCTTCAATGACATCAAATATATTAGAATGTGTTAAAATACCAACAAATTCATTGTACTCATTCAATACAGCTAAAAATGGAAGACGCCTAATTACATAAAAAGCTCGAAAAAAAGAATCCCTTTCAAAAATAAATGCAGATTTATTTTCCACGATATCTTTCACATATATATCGTCTAATCCTTCATTACATTTACGTTCTAAAATATCTACTTTATAAATGATTCCTTTAAATTCCTTCTCATCTTCTGCAAGCACAGGAATCGCTCTATATCCCTGCTCGTTCATAATGTTTAACGCCTGTTCCCCTGAATCATTTTCCTTACAAAATGTCACCTGTTGTTTCAGCAGAAAATGATATTTAACTCGCAAAATACGTTCCTCCTCACATGACGATATGTAATCTATATATAATAAGGAGACCCATATTTTATGAGTGAAATTAATTTTTAAAACGCTTTCATTTATAGGTTTTCGCGTAACGAATTGTTCTTTTTATATAACTGAACTCTTATTTCCTTTAATCATCAATAATTTCACATGATAATTCATTAAATACTCTAACCCCTCTAGCCACTTTTTCGTCTCTTCTGGTGAGTTTCCCCATACAAGCATTCCATAGTTATGAACAAGTACAGCACCGCCACCTTCTATAAAATTAGGGACATGATTCTCTAATAAATCAGCAAACTTCTTTTCATTTTCTACAATTGGAATTGTAATCTCTTTAATTCCTTCTTTTCCAAAAACACGTTCTACAGTACGTTTTTCAAATGTCACTTCTCCGTCTTTTCCATATAGCTCTGACATTAAATGACTATCTACAGTTTGAACTTGCAAAATACACTCCGCATTACCTTTTTTATAAATATCCGCATGCATAAACGATTCAACTGCTGGTTTTTCATCATTTGCAAATACAGGCTCGCACATACTATTTACTACAATAAAATCTTCTTCTGCAAATAACCCTTTATCTCTTCCTTCAATATTTACTAAAAATGTTAACGGTTCTTGTGATGTCCGCATAGATAAACTAATTTTTGTACCATAAAACCAATCACGAAGAGCTAATTCCATTTTTACATCTCTCAACTCTTTCCACTTCTTTAAAAAAAATAACATTTCGTCACCCCCATGAGAATATCACTTTAGTGGTTCAACCACTTCTATGTAAAAATTATTTTTTGATTATTCCAAAAATTTAATTGAATTATCACATGAGAAACTCTTTTTGTCAATATGATTTCTCCATTCCACTTGAAAATTAGGCGCAGATTACACGACAAAAAAGCTCTTTCACAGAGCTTTTTTGTTCACTATTTGAAGCATCTCACTCTTTTCCCGTTCAGTAATAACGCCGAGCTTTTGTAATATATTCGCATACAATATAAGTTTATTATGCAAGCGTTCCGACACCTCTTCCCCTTCTTTCCTTCAGTCAACTTTCTTTCTATTGGTAAATTATATGAAGGAAATTGAAAAATGTGTCCATTTTTTGTACTGATACAAAACTTTTTCAATTCTCTTTCACAACTATATACATCCATTTTGCTTCTTCAACATATAAGTCACTGCTATGAAGAACAAAAAAGTGATCGCTCACCTGGCATGGGGCTAAAAAACGCTTCTATGCATAGCTGAACCCTCTCTCACACCTAAAAGAAGGAGGGATATCAGTTTTTTAATTTGAATTTATCCCGCATGAATGGACAGGAAGAGCTCGATTGGTCGTGTTAATAATCGGTGGGGATGAAGAAAACTCCCACTGATTAAAGTTTCACTTTATATACCCTTCTAGAACGACAAACCTATATTTAACTAATCGTCCAACAAATATTATTTTTTGTAATAAATTCTTCAAAACTATGCGGCATTTTTTTATCGCAAATTATGTGCTCTATATTAGACAAACCAGCAATTCGATAATTTCCTTTTACCCCAAGTTTTGTATGATCACATAAAATAAATGTCTTCTCCGCTAATTGAATCATCGCTTCTGATAACTTAGCTTTTTCCAATTCAAAACTCGAGACCCCAAAGCCAGGTAACAATCCATCACTTGAAATAAATGCCTTATGAAAATGAAACTGACGAATGGCTTGCTGCGAAATAGAACCTGATACACGACAATGTTTTGGAGACACCTTTCCTCCAATAAACAATACTTCACCATCAAACATTTTTTTATTTATAGAAGAAATTAATTGAGTTGCAACAGGAAATGAGCTCGTCACGACAGTTAAGTTTTTCCGATGAACGAGATAAGGAACCATTTGGAGTGGCGTACTCCCATCATCGATAACAATTACATCACCATCTTCTACAAAAGTTGCTGCTTTATAGCCGATTCTTTTCTTTTCTTCAATATGTAGCATTTCTCTTTCTAGCATAGGTGGTTCGATACCAGCTCCTGGAAGTTGGACCGCTCCCCCATATACTTTCTTCAATTTCTTTTCCCGATCAAGCTCTTCTAAATATCTTCGAATGGTTTCCGTTGATACGGAGAACTCACTTGCTAACTCTGAAACCTTCACTTTTCCCTTAAACTCTACTTTTTCAAGAATACTACGCTTTCTCTCTTCTCCAACAACAGACATAATTTCACCTCATTTATCTCGCTTATATAGGTAACCAAATCCCAGCTCAAGATTTTGGAATGGAATGCATATAGGAATTGACGAATGAAAGTTTCATTTATACAAAATCATAGTTTTCTTCTACTAGACAAATCTCTTCGTAAATACGGATGCCTCGTTTTTCTAACTCATCAAAATGATTTTTGAATTTCGGAAAACTTCTTCACTGTTTCTCTCTCCTTTTATTTTTCTTATGTACAACTTCAATATAAACACCCAGTGTAAAAGCAGTATTAAACCAACATTAATCTTTTGTTTGTTGTTTATTTTTGTGTAATGCGTTGCTACTTCAATGTTTTTTCAAATTTTTCTGCTAACAAAAAACATAAAATTTACAAGAAATTAAAAAAAGATTAAAAATCCCACAAAAAAATGAGGCGTTTGTAAAAAACGCCTCATTTTTGCTTACTTTTTTTCGAATTACGATTTGCATATTTCGCTGGGTTTTCATTTTCATACTCTACCGCAAATTCTGCGTCTGGCAGACTTTCTTTTGGAGTTTTATTATGATTCATTGCTGCATGTTGTTTTACTTTTCGCTTTACCATCAACAATACCTTCCTTCACTGTAATGACCTATCACTTTCTATCTTAGTTTGAGAAAACTTTCAAAAATTATTGATGGGAAGTGTTAACAAGTACAAAGTAACTTATATAGGGAAACACTATACTTGAACAGGAATTTATATCGCCTACTATAATAAAAAAGGAACGATTATTTTGAAGAAAAAACAACAAATTGATTCACCCATTTTAGATGAGACACTTCCGCACCAAATGAATTTTCCATCCTTTAAAGGAACTGGAAAACAAATGCAACAACCCTTTATTAATCAATATGATGTTGTAATTGGAGACAGTAAATACAATTCTAAAAATAGCCCACTTAATAATTGGAGCGATGAAGTTGATCCGGCCATTATGGCTGGTAAGGAATGGATTCATCCCACAAATGATATCGGATGGATTTCAGAAGAAAATCAAGACTTGTTACAGAACGAAACAGACAGAACCGAAGATTCATTTATGCATCCTCAATTTGGTATTAACGATTAAAAAACCATTCTACCCTCATAGGTAGAATGGTTTCATGTTATCCAATAATAATTCTCTCTTTCGGATATTTATAGCGAGGCGGTTGTTCCCTTCCACCACTGGCTAAAATAAATGTTAAAATACCAACACGACCAATAAACATAAGAACAATTAACACAAGTTTTCCGACCGTTGTTAAATCAGAAGTTATGCCTGTTGATAATCCAGTCGTTCCAAATGCAGAGCACACTTCAACAATTAAACTCATAAATGGTACATTTTCAGTCATAGACAAAATAAATAACGCCGAAGCACATAATAAAATCCCCATAGTCATAACAACGGACGCTTTTAAAACGTCTTCCTCATGCAATTGTCGTTTAAAAATGCGTACCGTTCTATCACCTTTCGCGAACGTATATAAGGAAAGCATATTCACAGCAAACGTTGTCGTACGTATCCCTCCCCCAACTGAACTTGGAGAAGCACCGATAAACATTAAAACACTCATAAATAAAAGTGTCGGCTGTGACAAGTCCCGTATATCCATTGTTGCTAATCCGCCACTTCTCGTTGTAACGGATTGAAACAGTGTATAAAACACCGTTTCATGCCAAGACTTCCCTACTAAAAATTGATTTCGTTCCAATAAAAAAATAACGATTGTTCCAACAATAACAAGCGAAAAAAATGTTGTGGTAGTTAGCTTTGTAAATAATGAAAAACGAAACAATTGATGTTTTTCCTTACTCAAATACTGTTTTACTTCCATTAGCACAGGAAATCCAATTGCTCCTAAAATAATAAGCAGCATATGAATAATTTGTACAATATAGTCATTTTTATATGGAATAAGCGACTGACCTGTTAAATCAAATCCGCCATTCGTCGTCGCGCTAACAGCGGCAAAAAAACCATGAAAATACGCTTCCTGCCAGGTTGGAAAATAGAGTAAAAACCTTGTACCCAAGAGGAGTGCCCCAATCACTTCTATTGAAACAATCAAAATTAAAATAGACCGCATAAGTTCAACAAGCCCTGATAAATTCCCTTGGTTATGGTCTGCCATAATTAATCGTCTTCGCTGCAAACCTATTTTCTTACCTGTTAACATCCAAACAAATGTACCAAGTGCCATAATTCCTAAACCGCCTAATTGTAACACAAGAGCCAAGGCGATAATGCCCGCTGTATTAAACGTATCTGGAATAGAAACGACGGAAAGTCCTGTAACGCTTACAGCACTAACAGATGTAAATAAAGCATCTATAAACGTCCACTTTACACCTGGTTTAATGAAAAATGGTAAACTTAATAAAATTACCGAAACAATTACGGCTATAAAATAAAATAAAACGATAAGCTGTACCGGACGCAATTTTTGCAAAAATTTCTTTATATCTCTCATTCCATCACTTCGCTACCTTTTTTATCGATTAAACAAAGAAAAATCACCATTTTCTTTCTTTGTAAATAACTGCTGAAATAGTTTTGCGAATACCATTCCATATACAGTCCCATTTCCCCCATACGGTAATGCATAATATAGATTGGAGATTTTTCCATCTTCTTTAAAAATAGGAAGGCCATCATGACTTCCCCCGAATGCAGCAGCCCAATAATATTCAGCTCTTACATTTGAAAGATTTGGAAACATCTCTTGTATAATTTTAGTAAGTAATTCTCGTTTATGCAATAACTTCGTATCACCAAACTTCTGAAATAGCATCGGTTCATCTAATCCGCCTGCAATAATTCGATTCTTATACGTGCGAAAATATAAATACGGACGAGCCGTTTCCCAAATTAAGGATTGTTCATGCCACCCATTAAAATGCTCTTGTTTATTTGTAACAATTGCATAAGTTGTTTCTACTGTTGTATTTGCTTCTTTTTTCCCAAATAATGTTTCATATCCCGTAGCCATAATTACTGCTTTCGCTATAATTTTCTTACCTGTTTTTGTATAGGAAACTAAATCTTTTTCAACAGGCTTAATATGCATAAGCTCTGTATCTTTAAAAATAGAAGCCCCTAGTTGATTTGCTTTATGTATAAGACCTTGCGTTAATATATAAGGGTTCACTTCTGCATCCCCGTATGTATATAAAGCCGCTGGTTTTGTAAATGAATAACGCTTCTTAACGTCACGTTCTGTAAAATAATCAACGGGAAATCCATAACGTTTTAATGTTTCATACTCTTCTTGTAAAAATGAAATATCTTTATTTTGACTTGCGTAATATAAGCTACTTTTTGGAATGAAACACGGATCCATCTCTAGCTTTGGAACAACTTGTTCTAAAGTTTTCAGCGCCTCATAACAAAGTTGATACGCACGTACTCCTTTTGCTTCGCCAAACGTATGAATCATAGAAGTTAATGACTTATCATGGCTAAATTGAAGCAGACCTGTATTCGCAAGTGTACTTCCATTTGCAATTTTTCGTTTATCAATGAGTACAACATCCATACCTAACAATGTTAAAAAATACGCAATATGAGCACCAGTTTCACCGCTTCCCACAATCAACACATCACATATCATATCATTTTCTAATAGTGGATAACAAGGCATACAAACCCCTTCATTCCAAAACAACTTCCCTAATGTTAGTTTCATCACTATACTCCTAAAGCGAATGTTTTTCCTATTTTTCATCATTTCAAAAAAAAAATTCCAACTAGATTACACTAGTTGGAATTCCTATTGAATGCATCAAAAAGGTACTTCATACATCCACTATAGCGTACCACTTTAATTAGAGCGTTCCTCAAGCCAATCTCCAACTGTAGGATACGTTTGTTTTACAGCCGTTCCACCGTATACGATTGACATATGTCCTGTCGGTAAACACACATATTGCTTATCTGTACTAGAAATATGGTCTAAGAGCGCCTCTACTTGACATGGCAACGCAATATGATCGCGTTTTGCAGAAATATTTAAGACATTTGCCTTAATATTTTCAAGTTGTACTTTTTGTCCTCGAATTACGAGCTCACCTTTAACCAACTTATTATTTTGATAAAAATCACGAATCCATTGTCGGTATGATTCGCCTGGGAACGGGATACCATCTCCAACCCATTTTTGAACGAGCTTCCAGCTTTCTACAAAGCGTTCATTTTCTGAGCGATCAAGTAAAGCGACATATGGACCAACAAAATTTGTAATCGGCTTTAACATTTTATTTCCAAAATCAATCATTTCCGGTGGAATATTTCCGAATGTATCTACTGCTTTATCTAAGTTAAAATACTTTTCATCTAATAATGGACCATATAATCCTGTTTCAGAGAAATCAAACGGACTTGTCATAAAAATTAAGTTCCGGATCGGCATATGTGGATGAAGCGCCGCATAAATGGATGTTAGCGTACCACCCATGCAATAACCAAGTAAAGAAATCTCGTCCGATTTTGCAGTTCTCATTACCTTTTTAACCGCTTTTGCAATATAATCGAACACGAAATCATCAAATTTCAAATGACTGTCTTCTAACCCAAATGTACCCCAGTCAAGCATATACACGTCAAAACCACGATCTACTAAATATTCTACCAAGCTATTTCCTGGTGTTAAATCCATAATATATGGTTTATTAATTAGCGCATAAATTAATAAAATAGGAACAGAATGTGTTTTTTCCTGCTTTGGAATGTAACGATACAGCTTCGTTTTATTTTTCGTCCAAATAACCTCTTTGGGAGTTAAACCAACTTGTGGCTCTGGTTCACGTAGTAAAACTTCACTCGCTCTTTTAAAACGACGATATGCTTTTCGGTATTCTTCTGGGTATAGTTCCAATTGCTTTTCCCATTCTGTTACGAATGTAGTCATTTTCCTATCTCCTTTTTGATAGATTTCCTTCTTCAAGAAAGAAGTGCACTCCTGCTATGGATATGCACTCTCCTCTTTCTTCATTACATATATAATCCGCCGTTAATATTTAACTGTTGACCAGTGATATACGCTCCATCACGGCACAGGTATACAACACCTTTTGCAATTTCATCAGCTTGTCCAAAACGTTTCTTTGGAATCTTAGAAACGATTTTTTGGCGAACATCTTCTGGTACTTCTGCTACCATTTCTGTATCAATGAATCCTGGGCAAATCGCATTCACCGTTACATTTGTTTTCGCAAGTTCTAGTGCTAATGATTTTGTGAATCCTAGCATACCAGCTTTTGCTGCTGAGTAGTTTGTTTGACCAAATCCACCGGCCTGTCCAATAATAGAAGAAATACTAATGATTCTTCCTTCTTCAGACTCTGTTATGTAAGGAAGTGCCGCACTCGTTGTATTAAATACACTACTTAGGTTCACATCAATTACACGATCCCAGTCTTCACGGTTTAACTTCTTGAAAGTACGATCTCTTGTAATACCAGCGTTATTTACAAGAATATCTACCCTACCAAAATGATTCACAGCTTCATCTACAAGACGCTTCGCATCTTCTAGCTTAGAAACATCCGCCTGAACTGCGTATACATCATGACCTTCTGTTCCTAATTCATTCACTAGATTTTCAGCCGCTTCTTTACTGCTATTATAGTTAATAACAACCTTTGCTCCCTCTTTTGCTAATGCTACTGTAATCGCTTTTCCAATCCCTTTTGCTCCACCTGTTACGATCGCTACTTTACCATTTAATTGAGTCATTTCTTTTCCCCCTTTAAATTTGTGAACGATAATGAATGAATCAAATTGGCACTTATATGAAAAAGTCCCATATATAATATTTTTTCGCCGTTATACTGTCCCAAAAAGAGATTCTCCCTTCCCTTTTTGAAACATGTAAACAAGGCGCTTATTCATCACTTTTTATTTTCTGGTTTCACTGGCGCTTTCACAGGTTCTTGTAAATTTGCTAATACTTCATTTTGTTTTTCCAGTAATTCTAAAATCTTATCTACTTTATTTTCCAATGTACGAATATCTTGTTTCACTTTTGTTACGTCGCGTTTTAACGTAGGAGATTGTCCTATGGATTCTGCTTTTTCTTCCAAAAACTCTTCAATGTTATCAACTTTATTTTCTAAGTTAATAACAAGCGTAGCTACTCTTGCTATATCTTCTTGGGTTGGTATGTTCACTTTTTCTAAATATCCCTTTGTTGCATCATTTAACATCTTCTGATAAAACAAATTCAAATCTAGAACGCTTCCCATCCAAGCAGAATACTCTTCTGTTTTGATTGTTTCATTGAGCGCTTTTCCCCAAAATGTTTCGGTCTGTTCATAAGCTTCTTTCCATGCTTGTAGTGGATCGAATTTTTGATCAATCACTTCTCCTACACTCCTTTATTTGTTTTTGAAACAATTCAACCTATTCACTATTTTCCAATATTCTGAATAAAACTTCAAGTCTGTATTTTATTTTTATATCTTCCAACAAATGTATTGACATTAAAAACAGATAGGTGTAAATTGCACTTATAAGCAAAAAATTCCATCTAACTGATTCATGAGGTGATGCACAATCATGCTACATAATGAACCAGAACAACAAGAAAATTTGGAAAAAAACCAAGCGAAACAACCAAACTCCATGCCAAAAAACTTCTTAGTTCCCTTCTTACTTCTCTGTCTAAAAGACTGGAGTCTTCACGGTTACAAACTGATTCAAATGTTAATGGACATCGGCTTTTCTTCTGTTGACCAAGGTAATGTTTATCGAACCTTACGCAAGTTAGAAAAAGAAAATCTTATTTCTTCTACTTGGGATACAAGTGACGGAGGGCCAGCAAAACGAATCTATTCTTTAACAGAATATGGAGAGCAATATTTAGCAACATGCGCGACCTCTTTTGAGCATT
>Ga0209025_1002724_pt1 | contig 17937 bp, 19 predicted proteins | sample AraplaMF_Col_mLB_FD_184256 | JGI IMG/M metagenome (GOLD analysis project Ga0209025, IMG submission 184256) | Arabidopsis root microbial communities from the University of North Carolina, USA - plate scrape MF_Col_mLB (SPAdes) (version 2) | ecosystem: Host-associated > Plants > Roots > Endosphere... | reverse complement strand
CGACGCTCGGGTTGTGAGGCGGCATGGCTGTGGCTGAAGCCGAACGCGAGGACGAGGAAGCCTGGGACGCCGACGAGGCGCTGGCGCGCGCCTGCCGCATCGTCGAGGCGCTGCTGTTCGCCTCGGTGCAGCCACTCTCGGCGGAAGAACTGGCGAAATCGGTGCCGGCGAATGTCCCGATCGAGCGGGTGATCGCCGAGCTGGAGCAGAGCTACGCCATGCGCGGGGTGACGCTGCAGCGCGTCGCCGGTGGCTATGCCTTCCGGACCGCGCCCGATCTCGCTTACCTGCTGGCGCCCGAGGCCGAGCCGCCGCGCAAGCTCTCGCGGGCCGCCCTGGAGACGCTCGCCATCATCGCCTATCACCAGCCGGTGACGCGGGCCGAGATCGAGGAGATCCGCGGCGTCGCCACCGCCAAGGGCACGCTCGACATCCTGCTCGAGGCGGGCTGGGTGCGCCTGCGCGGCCGGCGCCGCTCGCCGGGGCGGCCGGTGACTTTCGGCACGACGCCGGCCTTCCTCGACCATTTCGGGCTCGACCGCATCGACGACCTGCCGGGCCTGGAGGAATTGAAGGGCGCCGGCTTCATCGAGGGGCGTCTCGCCAAGGATCTGACCGTACCCGTCCCCGACGACGATCCGGGACTGCGCGACGACGAGGATCCACTCGGGGACCTGTTCACGCCGCTTGACGACGGCGACGCCAGCTAGCACAGCGCAGGCGATCGAGCCCGGCGGGCCGGCAGGAGAACGAGTTGGCTCGAAGCGAAAGCAGGATGCGCTGGCTGGGATGGGGACGGCGTGGCACGGCTGGAGCCGCCATCCCGATGGCGCTCGGCTTCGACGGCGTCACCCAGCGATTCGGCGCGGTGACGGCGCTCGACGAAGTCTCGCTCAGCGTTGCGCCGGGTGAGATCGTCGCGCTGCTCGGCCATTCCGGCTGCGGCAAGACGACGCTGCTGCGGCTTGCCGCCGGGGTCGAGCGGCCGAGCGCCGGCCGGGTCCTGCTCGAAGGCCGCGATGTCTCCTCGCCCGGCAGCTTCGTCGAGCCGGAGGCGAGGGGGGTCGGTCTCGTCTTCCAGGATTATGCGCTCTTTCCGCATCTTTCGGTGCGCGAGAACGTCCGCTTCGGCCTGCGCGGCTATGGCAATGCCGAGGCCGATGCGACGGCACTGCGCGCCATCGCCCGCGTAGGCCTCGCCGATCTCGCCGAGGCCTATCCGCATATGCTCTCCGGGGGCGAGCAGCAGCGCGTGGCGCTGGCGCGCGCCGTGGCGCCGCGCCCCGGCGTGCTCCTGATGGACGAGCCCTTCTCCAATCTCGACCGGCGCCTGCGCGACGTGGTGCGCGACGAGACGATGGCGCTGCTGCAGGAGATCGGCGCAACCTCGATCATCGTCACCCATGATCCGGAGGATGCGATGCGCGTCGCCGACCGGATCGTGCTGATGCAGCAGGGCCGTATCGTCCAGACCGGCACCGCCGAAGAGCTCTACCGCCGGCCCGCCAGCCTCTTTGCCGCCCGATTTTTCTGCGATCTTACCGAGATCGAGGCCGTTGCGCGGGATGGTGCCGTCGATACCCCGCTCGGGCGGTTTCCGGCGCCCGGTCTGGCGGATGGAACGCCGGCGGTGGCCGGCATCCGGCCGCAGGCGATCCGGCTGGTGCCGAAGGGGTTCTGCCTGCAGGCGCGGGTGGTGACGCGGCGCTTCCTCGGCGAGGTCGACCATATCGAACTGGCAGTCGATGGCCTCGACAAGCCGCTCGTGGCCCGACTGCCGCTGCGCGGTTCGGTCGCCGAGGGTGAGGATGTCGGCATCGACATTGCGATGGACGAAGTCCTTGTGTTCCCTGTAGGGGACACCTAGTTTCCGGCACAAGCATCTGGCCCGTCGGGACAAGTCGGGCCGCGCGTTCAATTTCGGAGGAGTACCGCCATGGGTGGCGTCAGCATCTGGCACTGGATCGTCGTCGGCGTCATCGTCATGCTGCTGTTCGGCCGCGGCAAGGTGTCCGAACTGATGGGCGACGTCGCCAAGGGCATCAAGTCGTTCAAGAAGGGCATGGCGGAGGACGACACCCCGCCGCCGGCCGCGCAGCAGCCGGCCGATCCCAAGGTGATCGACCAGACGGCCCAGACCGCGACCCCGCAGCCGGCCAAGGCCGAGACCAAGGCCTGATCTCGCAGGAGCGGATTGGCCGGTCGGACCAGGTCTGATCGGCTCCGTCTCCGGCGCCTTCCCGGCGCCGTACAGGATTTCCAGAGGACCGGCCGTCGATGTTCGACATCGCCTGGAGCGAAATGCTGCTGATCGGGGGCGTCGCGCTCGTCGTGATCGGCCCCAAGGAACTGCCGGGCGCGCTGCGCACGGCCGGGCAGGCGATCGGCAAGATCCGGCGCATGGCCGCCGAATTCCAGGGCCAGTTCAACGACGCGATGCGCGAGGCCGAGCTCACCGACCTGAAGAAGCAGGTCGAGGACATCGGCAATTCGGTGCAGGCCTCGACCAATTTCGACCCGATCGAGCCGATGAAGGATTTCGGCGCCGCCGACGCCTCGAAGCCGGCTGCGGCTGACGACTCGGCGATGAAGGACGCCGAGGCGACGCTCGCCAAGCTGCCGGCGCCGGAATTGCCTGAACCGGTCAGCATCGAGCCTGCACCTGTCGCCGAGCCCGTGCCGGAAGAGAAGCCGAAGCGCCGCCGCAAGACCGTCGCGACCGAGGAACCGGCTGTGGCGATCGAGCCTGTCGCTGAAGAACCGCCGGCCAAGCCCGCCCGCAAGCGCAAAGCCAAGGCCGCGACGGCCGAGGGCGGAGAAACGGCATGAGCGTCGTCGAGACGGATGCCCAGGCGAAGCGCGAGGGCGAGGACGAGATCGAGGCCTCGCGCGCTCCGCTGATCGACCATCTGATCGAATTGCGTTCGCGGCTGATCAAGTCGCTGATCGCCTTCCTGATCATGTTCTTCATCTGCTTCGCCTTCTCGACGCAGATCTACAACACCCTCGTGCTGCCCTATGTCTGGGCGGCGGGGACGAGCGCCAATGCGCAGCTGATCTATACCGGCCCGCTGGAGCTGCTCTTCACCCATATCAAGGTCGCTGCCTTCGGCGCCGGCTTCTTCGCCTTTCCGGTGATCGCGACGCAGATCTACAAGTTCGTCGCGCCCGGCCTCTACAAGAACGAGCGTCAGGCTTTCGCGCCGTATCTGGCGGCGACGCCGATCTTCTTCGTGCTCGGCGCCGCGCTGGTGTTCTTCTTCGCCATGCCGGTGCTGATGAAGTTCTCGATCGGCATGCAGCAGGCAGCGAGCGAAGGGCAGGCCGGCATCGCGCTCCTGCCCAAGGTCAGCGAATATCTGTCGCTGATCATGACGCTGATCTTCGCCTTCGGCATCTCCTTCCAGCTGCCGGTGATCCTGACCCTGCTCGGGCAGGCGGGAATCATCGATTCGCAGTTCCTGAAGGACAAGCGCCGCTACGCCATCGTCTTCGTCTTCGTGATCGCGGCCGTGCTGACCCCGCCCGACGTGATCTCGCAGCTGATGCTCGCGGTGCCGATGCTGCTACTCTACGAGCTCTCGGTATTCTCGGTGCGCCGCGTCGAGAAGAAGCGCGATGCGACGAAGGCGGCCGAGGACGCAGACGCCTAGCGCAGCTCGGCTACCCATCCAGCTCATGTGATCACTCGTTCAATAACGACGCGATCCGTCACAGGCCGTTGAAGCCGCTGGCGGATCGCGGCGCTGCGCTCGCCCGCCACCGCCAAATCGAAGCTGCCCCGTCACGTCGATGCACAGGGTTGTGATCCGCCGCGGCGGAGCCTTGCCCGCAACACAATGTTAAGATGAACGGCAGATGAACGATTGTGCGGCCGCCTCACAGGCCGGGCATGGCGAAGCGGTGGTGACGTGAGCGGATTCTGGCGCCTGATGCTGTTCGGAAAGGGCCCGCGCGAAGCGGCCTCGCCCGGCCGCGACCTGCGCATCGACGTGATCCGCGGCCTGATCCTGCTGGTAATTTTCATCAACCACATGCCGGGCAACATCGTCTCGGCCGCGATGCCGCACAATTACGGTTTCTCCGACGCCGCCGACGTGTTCGTGCTGCTCGCCGGCGTCTCGGCTGCCTTCGCCTATGGCCGGCTGATCGACCAGCGCGGGCTGCTCGTCGGCTCGCTCAAGGTCGGCGCCCGGATCTGGACGCTCTACATCGCGCATCTGGCGCTGTTCGTGCTGGTCTGCGGCATCGTCGCGACGGCGGTGGTGCGCACCCAGAACGCGCTCTATGTCGAGGCGATCAACATCCAGCCCTTCTTCAGCGACACGGCGGCGGCGATCGTCAATGCGCTCGGCCTGGTCTACCAGCCGTTCTATCTCGACATTCTGCCACTCTACATCGTGCTGCTGGCGGCGTTTCCGCTTATCTACGTTACCGTCAGGACGAGCCCGCTCGCTGCGCTCGCGATCTCCGTCGCGCTCTGGCAGGGCGCGACCCATGCCGGGCTCAACCTGCCGAACCACCCCGGCGAGGGCGGCTGGTTCTTCAATCCCTTCGCCTGGCAGATGCTGTTCACGCTCGGCGTCGTCATCGGACGGCTCGGCCTGATCGGCGCCGGCGTTCCGAATCTGCGCCTGCTCGACGCCGCTGCCGTCGTCGTCCTCCTCTTCGCCGCGATCGTGAAGCTGTCCTCGGGCAATCCGTTCGGCATCGCGCTGATGAACGACTGGATCGACAGCCTGCAGATCGGCATCGACAAGACCAACCTCGCCTGGCCGCGCGTCGCGCATCTGGCGGCGCTGGCCTGGCTCGTGCTGCGCTTCCTCAGGCCCGATGCGCGCATTCTGACGGGGCTGGCCGGCCGGCGGCTGGCTGCGCTCGGGCGGCACTCGTTGGAGGTATTCTGCGCCGGCATCGTGCTGGCGATCACCGGGCAGATCATCCTTGCGGAGACCTCTTTCGCCCTTTGGGTCCAATTGATCGTGAACCTGAGCGGGATTACCATGCTGCTTGGGCTAGGAACGTTTCTCTCGTGGTACAAGACGCTCACGGCACGCGCCGCCAGCGCTTCGCGCGAGCAGGCCGCTACGGCCTGAGCGCCCTTCTTCTTCTCCTGGCGTCGGCTCTGCCGGCTTCTGCCGGGCCCAAGCCCCTTGCCCAGATGGTGGATGGACGCTGCCGGGCCGGGGCGGCGCAGCATCCGTTCAAGCCGACATTGTCGGCCGCCAAGCGCATCCTGACCGAGACCAACCGGCTCACCATCGTCGCGCTCGGCTCGTCGACGACGGCAGGGACCGGTGCGGGCGACGCCGATCGCAGCTATCCTGCGGTGCTCGAAGCGGAACTGCGCCGGCGTTTGCCCGACCGCGAGATCAAGGTGCTCAATCTCGGCGTCGGCGGCCAGTCGGCCTATGAGATGTATCTGCGGCTCGAGGCCGAGGTCATCCCCGAGAAGCCGGGCCTGGTGATCTGGCAGACGGCGGTGAACGACGCCATTCGCGACATCGGCGAGGAGAAGCTGGCGAAGATCCTGCGCAAGGGCGCCCACAAGCTGCAGGAAGCCGGGATCGACCTCGTGCTGATGGATATGCCCTGGCTGCCGCGCGAGGGCCGCTATCCGAAATATGACGACTACCGCGCAGTGCTGGCGAAAACCGCGAACGAGAGCGGCGTGCCGGTCTTCCCGCGCTACGCGATGATGAAGAACTGGTCGGGCTCGAAGCAGTTCAGCGAGGAGGAGATCGTCGGCATGGACGGGCTCCAGGTGGTCGAGGCCGGCTATCGCTGCCTCGCCATCCGCCTCGCCGACGGTATCGCTGCCGAGCTCGGCGAAGGGCGCGAGCCGGTCAAGCCGATGAATTGAGCCGCCTTAGCGTGCGATCACCTCGATGTCGCGGTCGCGCCCGGCCTCGACCTTGAAGTCGCGCGAGAAGACCTGGCCTTCCTGCCGGGCGATCAGGACATAGTCGCCTTCGGCCAGGATCACTTGCGGGAAGGCGCCGATCGCCTCGCGGATGACGTCGCCGCCGGGCGTGAGCACGCTGAAGGCAGTGCCGGCGAAGGCCTCGCCGCCGGGGCCGGCGACGAGCTTCAGCGTGACCTGCGCAGCGCGGTGATGCAGCGTCGCCTGGGTGACCTGGCCGGATTCGACCCGGACATCGGAGCGCTGGATTGCGTTCGAATCGCCATAGGTCGAGACGATGTGATAGGTGCCCTCGGGCAGGCGGATCAGCTCGCCGGCCTTGGCGTTCGAGGCGACGAGGCGGCCTTCCGAATTGCCCTGCAAGGGCACGAACACCGAGAAAGTCAGCAGGTTGGGCGCGATCGGCGTCTCACCGATCGAGCCGGCGAGCGAGAGCGCACCGGCGCTGATGCTGAGCCGGTCGCTCAGCCCCTGCGAGCCGAGCGTGACCCGCTTGGTCGCGCTGGCGAAGCCATAGGCGGCGTGCAGCAGATAGACGCCGGGGTCGAGCGCGAAGCGCGGCTCGGCCTCGTTCGAGCGCGCAACGATCTTGGGCGGCGAGCCGTCGAAGGATTCGGTCAATACGCGCCAGACCAGGCCGGAGCGGATCGGCTTGCGGTTGCCGGAGAACTGGGCGCCGAGCGTGAGGGTTGCCTGGCCGGGGCGAGCGGCCGGCGTCGTCGGCGGCGAGCCGGGTGTCGTGGAGGAGGGCGCGGCATCGGGCGTCTGGGCGCGGGCGGAGCCCGGCACGAGCAAGGATGCAAGAAGCGCAATCATCGCCATGCGCGCCGCACTTTTGTGCGGTACAGCCAAACTCTGGAACTCTTCGCGTTGAAACATGCGCTGCGCCGTCATCGTCCTTGCACCGGGGAAGGAGCAGGTTCGCTTGTCCTCATCATGGCGAAACCTTAACTGGGGGACCATCATCCCCGTGGCCGCGCCATCTTCCGGATCGTTCATGACCGACACGCTCTCCCTGCTCAAGCTCCGTCGTTCGGTGCCACCGCAATTTCTCGCCGCTCCGGGCCCCGACGAGGCCCAGCTGCGCGAGATCCTGACGGTGGCGGCGCGCGTGCCGGACCATGGCAAGCTCGCGCCCTGGCGCTTCATCGTCTTCTCCGGCACAGCCAAGGAGAAAGCCGCGGAGATCGTCGCGGATATCTTCAAGGAACGGAATCCGCAGGCCGACGAGGAGAAGGTCGCGTTCGAGCGCAAGCGCCTGCTCCATGCGCCGGTGGTGATCGCCGTGGTCTCGCGTGCCCGCAAGCACGAGAAGATCCCGGAATGGGAGCAGGAGCTCTCGGCCGGCGCGGTCTGCATGAACATGCTGATCGCCGCCGAGGCGCTCGGCTTCAACGGCTCCTGGCTGACCAACTGGTTCGCCTTCGACCGCAAGGTGCTCGACGCCTTCGGGCTCGCAGCCGATGAGCGCATCGCCGGCTTCGTCCATCTCGGCAAGGCCGATGGCCGCCCGGCCGACCGGGAGCGGCCGGATCTCGCCGCGATCGTCAGCCGGTTCGGGGCGTGAGCGCGATGTACTACACCAATGAGGGGCGCGATCTCGACTTCAGGCACGACCCGTTCAAGGCGATCGTGGCGCCGCGGCCGATCGGCTGGATCAGCGCAGTGAACGCCAAGGGCGAAGTCAATCTCTCGCCCTACAGCTTCTTCAACGCGATCTCGTCGCGGCCGAACATCGTGATGTTCTCTTCCGAGAACAAGAAGGATGCGGTCGCCTTCATCGAGGAGACCGGCGAGTTCACCTGCAGCCTGGTCACCAGGGCGCTCGACCAGCAGATGAACCTGACCTCGGCGCCGCTGCCGCGCGGTGAGAATGAATACGCCCATGCCGGGCTGGAGATGGCGCCCTCCCGCATCGTCAAACCGCCGCGGGTCGCGGCGAGCCCCGCTGCGCTCGAATGCAAGCTGCTCTCGATCCAGCAGCTCAGGGACGTCGACGGCAACGACGTGCCACGCTGGATGGTGCTCGGGCAGGTCGTCGCGGCCTATGTCGACGAGGCTTTTGTCCATGATGGGCGCTTCGACACGGCCAAGGCCAACCCGATCGCACGCTGCGGCTACAGCGACTATGCCGAGGTCAGCGAATTGTTCTCGATCACCCGCCCGGCCGGAGGCTGAGCGCCATGGCCCGGCCCCAGGATGAGGAGCCGGACGAGCAATGGCGCATGACCGTCAACCTGCTCGCGATCATCGCGGTGCTGGTGATGATCGGGGCGGGGTTCTGGCTGCTGCGCGAGCTCGACGCTGCCAAGAAGGCGCAGGAATGCCTGGCGAGCGCGGCGCGAAATCACTGCCGGCAGATCAGGTGAGCGCGAGGCGTTCCTGAAGCAGGTCGCTGCTCCCATCGAGAAACCGGAAAACCCGAATCGGCCGAATCGCTTGGCGCCGTCGGCTAAACCGGATTGCCAGCGAGCGCCTTGAGCTGCGCCGGTCGATGCAGCACGGGGCCGCCGAGGCGTCTCGAAGCGTCGGCAATCAGCCGGCCGAGTTCGCGGGCGCAGGGCGTCTTGCCGCCGGCGGACCAGATCAGCGCGAATTCCAGATCGGGCAGCGGCGGCAGGCCATAGCTGGGGGCAAGAACCTTCATGCCCGGCTCGACCTCGTCATGAGCGATGATGGAGGCGCCGAGCCCTGCCAGCATCGCCGCCCGCAGCCCGTGCAGATTGGCCGAGGTGAAGCCGATATGCCATTCGACGCCCGAGCCAGCCAGGGCTTCGACGGCGACCGTACGGCACAGGCAAGGCGGGTTCGACAGCGCCAGCGGCAGCGACGAGCCAGGCGGAACCATGAAGTCCTCGGCCGCAGCCCAGACATAGGGCGATCGCCGCAGCACGGTCCCGCCGGTTTCGCCGGCCCGGCGCATCGCCACTGCGAGGTCGAGCTCGCCGCTCTCGATCCTGGCGCTGAAGTCCTGGCAGACACTGACCGAGGCTTCCAGGCGCACGGCCGGGAAGGCGCGGGCGAAGCGGCTCAGCAAATGCGGCAGCTCATCGCCGAGGAAGTTTTCCGGCACCCCGAATCGGATGGAGCCGGCGAGAGCGGACGCCTGGAAGCGCCGGCTCAAGGCGGCGTGCGCCTGCAGGATCTGCCTGGCATGGCGCAGGAACTCCTCACCATCCTCGGTCAGCGCCAGCTTGCGCGTGGTCCGCACGAAGAGCGGCGTGCCGATCTGGTCCTCCAGCCGGCGGATCTGATGGCTGACGGCCGATTGCGTCAGGTTCAGGCGCTCTGCCGCGCGGGTGAACCCGCCGGTCTCGGCGACGGCGACGAGTGCGCGCAACAGCTCAGGAGCAAAATCCATGACGCAGATTTATTATCACAGGAACTGAAAACCGCGAAATTAAATCATTTCTATCATGCCGAAGCTGTCCCTAGACGAGAGGCCTTCCTCGATCCCGGTCGATGCGGATCGGTCCCGAAAGGTCTCGTCATGGCGATCTCTTCATCCTCACGAAATGCTTTGGCCTTGGCCGGCGCCTGTCTGACTACGCTCATGTTCGGCCTCGAGATCTCCAGCGTGCCGGTGATCCTGCCGACGCTGGAAGCGGTGCTGCCCGCTGATTTCAAGGCGCTGCAATGGATCATGAACGCCTACACCATCGCCTGCACGGCGGTGTTGATGGCGACGGGCACGCTCGCCGACCGTTATGGCCGCAAGCGCCTCTTCATTGCGACGACTGCAGCCTTCGGCGTGACCTCGCTGGTCTGCGGGCTGGCACAGAGCGCCGCGATCCTGATCGCCGGTCGGTTCCTGCAGGGTATGGCCGGTGGCGCCATGCTCACCTGCGCCGTCGCGATCATCTCGCATCAGTTTCCGGACGGGCGCGAGCGGGGCAGGGCCTTCACCATCTGGGGCGTCGTCAGCGGCATCGGGCTCGGCTTCGGCCCGGTGATCGGCGGCCTGATCGCGAGCTTGGCCGGCTGGCAGTGGGTCTTCCTGATCCATGTCCCGCTGACCGTGCTGGCGCTCGTGCCTGCGGTGATCGGTATCCGCGAATCGCGCGATCCGCAGGCGAAGACGCTCGACGTCGCCGGCATCGTCACGCTGACCCTCGCGGTTTTCGGCTTTGCCTATGTCATCACGCAGGGTGCCGAGCTCGGCGCAGCCGCGGCGCTCGGCCTTACCGGCCTGGCTTTCGCCAGCTTCATCGCTTTCCTGGTGGTGGAGCGGCGCGCGGCGCAGCCGATGTTCGACTTCTCCGTCTTCCGGATCCGCCGCTTCAGCGGCGCGATCATCGGCTGCATCGGCATGAATTTCAGCTACTGGCCGTTCATCATCTATCTGCCGATCTACTTCCAGAGCGGGCTCGGCCTCGGGAGCGAGGCGGCCGGGCTCCTGCTGCTGGCCTACACCGTGCCGTTCATGCTGATGCCGCCCGTCTCCAACCATTTGCTTGTGCGCCATGGTCCGCAGCTCGTCATTCCCCTGGGCATGCTCGCCATGGGCGCCGGTTTCATCGCGATGTGGTTCGGCAGCAGTCTTGCCCAGGCGAGCTGGGCGACCCTGCTTCCAGGCGCCTTGCTCGCCGGAATCGGTCTCGGCCTCACCAATACGGCGGTGACCAACACGACCACCGGCTCGGTTCCGAGCGACCGCGCGGGCATGGCGTCAGGGATCGACATCAGCGCGCGGCTGATCGCGCTGGCGATCAACATCGCGGTGATGGGGTTGATCCTGATCGAGGGCATCAGGCGGTCGCTGCCGGACGCTGTCCTTGCCGGCTTCGATCGCTCGCAATTGCAGGCGCTGGCCTCGTCGATCGCCGCCGGAAATCTTACCTCGCTGCGCGAGGCCTATCCGGCGCTGGCGCTGCATGACCCGGCCGGTGCCGGGGTGCATGCGGCGCTGGTGCAGGGCTTCGGCTGGGTGATGCTCTATGGCGGCATCAGCGCCGGCGTCCTGGCCGCGATCAGTTTCCTGATCTTTGGTGCTGCCAGGCGCCCGGTGCAGGTCGGCGCAGCGATCGCCTGCGCCGAGTCCGATGCCTGAGGTGGCGGTCAGCCCAGCTTCTGCGCGCGCGCCTTCAAACGGCGGGCACGCATCAGATGCGGCCGGTCGAGCATCTCGCCGTCGAGCCCGACCACGCCGAGCCCGGGATTCTCGTCGAAGAGCTTGATGATCGCCTCGGCCCGGGCCAGCGATTCGGGCGAGGGCGAGAAGACTTCGTTGATGACAGGCACCTGCGCCGGATGGATCGCCATCTTGCCGATGAAGCCGTCGCGGCGCGCAGCGATGCATTCGGCCCGCAAGGCGGCCTCGTCGCGGAAGGCGGTGAAGACGGTGTCGATCGCGTCGACCTGCGCCGCCGCGGCGGCAAAGAGCAGCAGCGAACGGGCGATGCGGTAGGGATCGGCGTAGGTGCCGTTCTCGAGCCGGTTGGTCTCGGCGCCGAGATCGGCCGAGAGATCCTCCGCGCCCCAGGTCAGGCCGGCCAGGCGGTGGCTGGCGCCGGCATAGCTGCCGAGACCGAAGATGCCCTTTCCGGTCTCGGTGGCGATGGCGATGATCTTGGTCGCGCCGTCGGGCAGGTCGTATTCGGCCTCGCGCACGGCAATATGAGCGGCGAGATGGCTGAGATCGGGGCCGCCTTCGGATTTGGGCAGCATGATCGCGTCGGGCGCGCCCTGCATGACCACATCGAGATCGGCCTCGGTCATGCCGGTGCTCAGGGCGTTGACGCGCACGATCAGGCGCGGGCGCTTGGCCCGGGCACTGACGTCCTTGAGGAAATCGCGGCTGAGCACGCGCGCAGCCGGCTTGGCGTCGAGCGCGACGGAATCCTCTAGGTCGAGGATCAGCGCGTCGGCGCCGCTCTCCAGCCCCTTCTGCAGCTTCTTCTGGTTGTCGCCGGGAACGAAGAGGAGCGAGCGCATCAGGCCTGCCCTCCAATCGGGCGCTTCTTCATGAAGGCCTGGCGACGGCACTGCGCCACCAGCGTGCCGTCCTGCTTGTAGGCGCGATGGTGGAAATCGACGATGCCGGCATCCGGACGCGACTTCGATTCGCGCTTGGCGACGATCTCGGTGACGCAGTTCACCGTATCGCCCTCAAAGAGCGGGGCGGGGAAGGTGACGTCGGTCATGCCGAGATTGCCGATCGTGGTGCCGACCGTGGTGTCGTTGACGGAGATGCCGATCATCAGCCCGAGCGTGAACAGCGAGTTCATCAGCGGCTTGCCCCACTCGGTCTCGGTCGCGCAGAAATGCGCGTCGATGTGCAGGGGCTGCGGATTCAGCGTCATATTGGAGAACAGCATGTTGTCCATCTGCGTGACCGTCCGGGTCAGCCGATGCTCGATCGAGGCGCCGATCTCGAAATCCTCGAAGTAGAGACCGCCTCGCTTATGCCGCGCCGCTTCCGCCATCGTCTTGCTCCTGTGGCACTTTTTCCGTTCGGGCCCGGCTCCGGCAAACGGCCGTTTTAACGGTTCGCTTACCATAATCGGTCCAGTCTCTGCGGGTGCTCCGGTCCGCTTGGAACGGCAGCGGCCCGAGTGACCCAATGTTCCTTTTCAGCACGCCGAGCACCCGCGAGACAACGCCCGCCAATCCTGTCGTCAGCGCGATCAAGGAAGGCGCGGACAAGACCGGTGTCGGCTTCGACTATCTGCTCAAGACCGCGCAACGGGAATCGGCGCTGGAACCGGATGCGAAGGCGCGCACGTCGAGCGCGACCGGGCTGTTCCAGTTCATCGAGCAGACCTGGCTGTCGATGATGCGCCAGGAGGGGCCGAAGCAGGGTATGGCCAATTATGCCGGTGCGATCAGTGAGGACGGCAGCGGCCGGCTGACCGTGGCCGATCCGGCGCTGCGCGAGAAGATTCTGCAGCTTCGGACCGATCCGCATGTCGCGACGGTGATGGCCGGCGCGCTGACGCAGAAAAACGCCGAGCAGCTCGGCCAGGCGCTCGGGCGCCAGCCGCAGGCCGGCGAGCTCTACATGGCGCATGTGCTCGGCGCGCGCGGTGCCGCTGATCTGATCCGCACGGCCGGAAACGATCCGGCCCGCGCCGCCGCCCGTGATTTTCCGGAAGCGGCGGCGGCGAACCGCTCGATATTCTACGACAAGGCCGGCCGGGCCCGGAGCGCCCAGGAGGTCTATGGCCTGCTCGCCGCCAGCCATGCCAACACCCAGGTCGCGGCGACGACCGGCGCCATGCTGGCGCAGGCCAAGCCGACGGGATCCGCCACGACTGCGACCGCCTATGCGGCCGAGCCGCCGGTGGCGCCGATCGCTGCCGCGCTGGCGCCGGGGCGGGCGAAGGGGCTGATCGGTCTGTTCTCGACCGAGGGGCCGCGTACGCCGGTCTCCAAGGCGGTCGCCAATCTCTGGACCACGCCGCGTAGCGGTGGCGCGTCCCGTACGACGGACGACGATCCGGCGACACGCTATTTCCCGCGCGTGAGCGCCACGGCGAGCGAGAGCGAGGCCGCGTCCACCGGCAAGACCGCCAAGAGCGAGAGCACGAGCGGCGCGACCACGAGCGCGACGACCGCCGTCAACGCGCCGCTGCCGCCGTCGCGGCCGCGCGATCTTGCGGTAGCCGATACGCAGACGGCTTCCAGCGAAACGGTCGCCACCCGACGCCAGCGGCGCGGGCCACTCGATCTCAGCCAGTTCATGACCCATGGGAGGCGCGGATGATCGTACGCCGTTTCCTGCTCTGGGCCCGTACCGCTCCGGCCGAAGCGCGGGCGAAAGGCGCTGCCGCGCTCGCTGCCGCCTATCTGCGCTCGGCGATGTCGCCCGAGGACAAGCGCGAGGCGCAGACGGCGCTGATCGCGCTGGTCGACGATCCGTCGCCGCTGGTACGGCGCGCACTCGCCGAGGAATTCGCGACCGCGCCGCAAGCGCCGCGCAATCTGGTGCTCGGCCTGATCGCCGAGCAGAGCGATATCGCCGCCTTGCTGCTGGCGCAGTCGCCGGTGCTGACCGAGGCCGACCTGGTCGACGCCGCCGCGATCGGCGATGGCCTCGCCCAGCGCGCGATCGCGCAGCGGCCCTGGCTCTCGCCCGGCATCTGCGCGGCGCTCGCCGAGGTTGGCTGCGAGGAGGCGCTGGTCGTGCTGCTCGCCAATCCGACGGCGGAAATTCCGGATTTCTCGCTGGAACGGATCTTCGAGCGCGAGGGCGAGGCGGGCTCGGTGCGCGAGGCCATGCTGGCGCGCGACGACCTGCCGGCGGGTTTGCGCCAGGCGATCGCCGCCAAGGTCTCCGATGCGCTCGCCGCCTTCATCTCCGGCTGCGGCTGGCTGACCGAGGAGCGCAGCGCCCGGCTCGCGCGCGAATCGACCGAGCGGGTCGCCGTCGCGCTCGCGGCCGGCGGCGAAGTGAGCGATGCTCCGGCGATCGTCGATTGCCTGCGCGAGAATGGCCGCCTGACGCCGGGCGTGATCCTGCGCTCGCTGCTGAGCGGTGAGCCGGCGTTGGCGGAGGCTGCCTTCGCGGCGCTGTCGGACCAGCCGCTGCTGCGCGTCCGCGCGTTGCTTTGGGATAAGCGTGGAGCCGGCCTGAAGGCGCTCTATCGCAAGGCGGCGATGCCTGAGGCGCTGCTGCCGGCCTTTGCCGCCGCCGTCGAGGCGTTGAAGCAGGCAGGGCCTGACCGACGCGGCGCCGGCGGCATCGACCGGGACTTGCTGGCGCAGGTGCTGATCGCCTGCGAGGCCCTGGAAGGGCCGGGGGCGACCGCGCTGATGGCCCTGCTGCGCCGGCTCGACGCCGAGGCAGCGCGCGACGAGGCGCGGTTGCTGGCGGATTCGCTCGCCGACGATGCGGCGCTCGCGCTGCTGGTCGAGGCCGATCCGAACTTCCTGGTCGAGCTCGATCTCGGCGATCTGCGCGACGCAGCCTGAACGATCCGGGCGAGACAGCAGCCGGCTTGACCGGCTGCTGGCATGCTGGTTGCCTGACGCCCGCCGTATCGCCAGGGTCTCACCATCCCGGTTCGACGCCCTGTTGCCAGGGAGCCTGAAATGCCGACACGTCGCGCTTTCATCGCAGGCACGACTGCCGCCTTAGCGGTCAGCAAACCCAATATCGGCCGTGGGGCCGACAAGAATGTCATCAAATTCGTGCCGCAGGGCGATCTCGCCGTCGTCGATCCGATCTGGACGACGGCGACCGTCACCCGCAACCACGCTTTCCTCGCCTATGACACGCTGTTCGGGCAGGACGAAAGCTACAAGGCGCAGCCGCAAATGGCCGAGGGCGCGCTTGCCGAGGTCGACGGCAAAACGTGGACGATCAAGCTGCGCGACGGCCTCAAGTTCCATGACGGCGCGCCGGTGCTGGCGAAGGATTGCGTCGCCAGCCTGAACCGCTGGGGCAAGCGCGATTCCTTCGGCCAGACGCTGATGGCGCAGACGGACGAGCTCGCTGCGGTCGACGACAAGACCTTGCGCTTCCGACTGAAGAAGCCGTTCCCGCTGCTGCCGGACGCGCTCGCCAAGATGACCGCCTCGGTGCCGGTGATCATGCCGGAGCGCCTGGCTGCGACGGATGCGGCGACGCAGGTCACCGAGGTGATCGGCAGCGGGCCGTTCCGCTTCATTGCGAGTGAGCGCCAGTCGGGAAGCCGGGCGGTCTACGAGAAGTTCGCCGGTTACGTGCCGCGCAGCGACGGCAAACCGGGCCGCACCGCCGGGCCGAAGATCGTCCATGTCGAGCGGATCGAATGGCACACCTTGCCGGATCCGGCGACCGCCGCCGCGGCGCTGCAGAGCGGTGAGATCGACTGGGTCGAGCAGCCTTTGCCGGACATCCTGCCGCTACTGGCCAAGGACCCGAAGCTCGAGGTCGCGGTCAAGGAGACGACCGGTGCCATCGCGATCATGCGGATGAACCATCTGCATCCGCCTTTCGACAATCCGGCGATCCGCCGCGCCATGCTGCTGGCGATCGACCAGGCCGAGTTCATGGAGGCGGTCGGCGGGCCCGACAAGACCTTGTGGCGCACCGGTGTCGGCCTGTTCCCGCCCGGTACGCCAATGGCGAACGATGCCGGCATGGAGGTGCTGAACGGGCCGCGCGACGTCGCCAAGGTCAAGCAGGCACTCGCCGCCGCCGGTTACAACGGCGAGAAGGTGGTGCTGCTCGGGGTCACCGACCTCGCCAATCTCAAGGCCGAGTGCGAGGTCGCCGGCGAGATGCTGAAGCGCATAGGCATGAACGTCGACTATCAGGTGATGGACTGGGGCACGGTCGTCACTCGCCGCGCCAAGAAGGAGCCGCCGGCACAGGGCGGCTGGAACTGCTTCTTCACCGGCTGGAACGGCATCGATATCCTCGATCCGGTCGGCCACATCTCGCTACGTGGCAATGGCGCCGCGGCCTGGCCGGGCTGGCCGGTGGCGCCGAAGATCGAGGCGCTGCGCGAGGCCTGGATGGAGGCCACCGACCTGTCGGCCAAGCAGAAGATCGCCGCAGAGCTCCAGGTTCAGGCCTTCGAGGACGTGCCCTACGCGCCGCTCGGCCAGTATTTCCAGCCGACGGCCTTCAGCCGCAAGCTGGAAGGCGTGCTGCCGAGCTTCCCGACTTTCTGGAACGCCAAGCGCGTCTAGAGCAGTTTCGCGATCGTTGCAGCGATCGTGAAGCGAAGGGCGCGGAACCCAACGAAGCCCTAGCCGTCTTGCCGGCCACGTTCGCGGTTGGCTTGGACGCGCCATTCCTTGACGAGCTGACGACGGTTGCGCGTGTAGCGTTCTTGAAGGAAATCGACCATCACGATGCGGTCGGCACGGAACAATCGGTAGTCCTGGCGCAATTCGCACCATCCCGCGATGAAGCGCCGAGCCTCGACAAATCCAAGCATGATCGGCCAGACGGTTCGCTCCGAGGCCTTACCGTTTGGGCCGGTATAGGAGATGCGCATCTTGCGCTGCTCGCGGATCGCTTGCCGAACTCGCGCGAGGTCAAGTCCTGAGGCATCTTCTCGCTTGCGAGCGACGTAGAGGGCATCGTCATCCAGCGCCGCTCGCATGTCGGACGGGAGAACGCTGCCGATCTTGGCGATCGCATTCTGGGCGGCGAAAGCCAGCGCATCGTCGGTCTGGCGGCTGACCCACTGCGCGCCCGCAACAAGGGCCTGAAGCTCTTCCTCGGTGAACGAGAGCGGAGGAAGAAGGAATCCGGGCCGCAGGATGTAGCCGACGCCGGGAGCACCATCGATGTCTGCCCCCAATGACTGGAGGGTCGCAATATCGCGCCGTATCGTGCGCAGCGATACGCCCGATTCATGAGCCAGCACTTCGCCGGACACCGTTCCACGGTGTCGGCGCAGTACCTGCATGAGGTCGAATAGCCGCTGGCTTCGAGACACGTCAGCTCATCGTCACAAGGCCTTTTCCGGCCAATTTGTGACCCTGTTCAAGTTCGGTGAGAAGCCGGATCGCTTCGCCCAAGGATACGGTCTTGGCGACGGGTAGTCGAAGCTTTCCTTCTCCAGCCGCGCGCGCGAGGCTTTCCAGAATGTCGGGCCTTGGCGTGCAGACGATCGGCTTGATCCTGCGATCGAAGGCCGAGCGGATGAATTTCCAGGGCGTGGGATCGATGTCGAGAAAAACGCCGCCTTTGCGCAGCAGCCCGAGGCCGGTCGCGATCGTCATGGTGGCTGCCGTGTCATAGACGACATCGAACTGCTCGCCGAGTTTGGCGAGGTCGGTGGTCCGGTAGTTGTAGGCTTTCAGCATGCCGAGCGCTTGGGTGCGTGGCATCGCCGCAGCACTGCAACTACCCGAGACCTTGGCCCCCAACATCGAGGCAATCTGAACGGCGGCTTCGCCAACCGCACCCGTGCAGCCGTTGATGAAGACATGTGCTCCAGCCCGCAGGCCAGCCTTGTCCACTAGCCCGTTCCACGCGGTGACGCCCGGTGTGCCGAGACAGGCCGCATCCTCGAACGACATGGCGGCAGGCTTGAGCGCAACAAAGGTCTCGTTCGTGACCACGGCCTCGC
>Ga0209025_1002723_pt1 | contig 17940 bp, 17 predicted proteins | sample AraplaMF_Col_mLB_FD_184256 | JGI IMG/M metagenome (GOLD analysis project Ga0209025, IMG submission 184256) | Arabidopsis root microbial communities from the University of North Carolina, USA - plate scrape MF_Col_mLB (SPAdes) (version 2) | ecosystem: Host-associated > Plants > Roots > Endosphere... | reverse complement strand
TATAAGTTTAATAAGAGAGAAGCCGAATAGAATGGTGAAGATCGGCATAAATGAACCTTCTATAAAGATTTTTACAAAATACCAGGCTCCATTATCGAGGACGGAAAGATCTTTTAGCTCATCTTTACCATACATGCCAAACTGGAAAATCAACAAATTCGCCATTAAGATGCCGAATAAGCTAAACCCACGCATTGTATCTATGAAGGTAACACGTTTAGTTGTCATTGCGTTTTATCTCCTTAATTGGTTATCTTATACATAGTGTAGTTGGTAAAGCTTATGGTGAAATAATGGCTACCTTAAAGTAATCTTAAAAGAAGGTGATAGTATGCAAGACGTGTCAATTTTAGTATTAGAGGACGAACGGGCAATTGCAGAAATGATTGAAATTATATTAAGAAAAGAAGGTTTTTTAAACATTACACTCTGCGACACTGTTCAAGAAGCAAAGAAGAAAATAGAAACGAAGGTTTTTGATTTTTATCTATTAGATATTATGCTTCCCGATGGTAGTGGATTGGATATGGCGAATATGATTCGAGAGCAAAGTGAAGCACCTATATTCTTTTTAACTGCAAAGGGTAGTGATGCAGATAAGCTTCGGGGTTTTATGAATGGCGCAGACGATTATATTACGAAGCCATTTAACCCGCTAGAGCTTGTTGCGAGGGTTAAGGTGCAACTGACAAGATATATAAAGAAAAAAGATGTGCCAGAAAGTCATATATTTTCATGTAGTCGGTTTACATTCGATATCGATGCAGCGGAGGTAACTGTAAATGGCACAAAGGAAATTATTAGCGGTAGGTTATTTCATCTATTGAAATACTTATGTGAAAATGCGGGGCAAGTATTATCAAAGGAGCAAATTTACGAGCGTGTATGGGGTGACTGTTTATTTGATGATAATACCGTGATGGTACATATTCGAAAACTCCGTGAAAAAATAGAGAAGAAACCAGGTAAACCAACTTGCATTATTACTGTGAGGGGGATTGGCTATAAGCTTGTTGGAGATGTTCATTCATGAAGCCGGCTAGAAGATTGACGCTTCGTTTTGTGTCTTATTTCATCATTTTTTATTTACTAATCATTACAGGCTTTATTATAAGCTTGGTGTTTTTTGCAATCTTTATCAATCGTCATGTCGGTGACGATATTCATATAATGTCTTCCTCTGAAATAAAAGATGATGCTGTCGTAGAAAAAGGAAATTCCATTAAGATAGCTGATTATTTAGAGAAGAGAGCCGAGGAGAACTTAGGGCAATTATATTTGTTCAATCAATCGATGGACATTGTTGATTACACGGGAGAAACTTGTGAACTATGCGGAATGCCAGATAACGAAATAATGGCTATTAAACGGCCAGGAATGCACACATGGGAGATTCCAAAATACCATTTATTATTCCTCCCGGCTTTACCTGTCCAACCGATTTTTGAGGAAGTAGTTCAGGAGTGGAAGGATAAAGGAGAGATTCCTTCCGAACTGCTCCAGCGTTTACAGGATAAGAAGGTATCGGTTGAAATCTATAATGAGCAGTGGGATCGTGTAGAAGTCATTGGTGAGCGCTATAAAAAACTTCATAAGCCTCAATTGCTCGAAGAAAACTACGATATTTTTGAGTACAAAGAGCTTACACGAAATGCTTTTTTAGAGGATGGATCGACACTAGTTGTACGTATGCCCAACCCGGCGTATAAGCCGTTTGATGAGCCTTTTAATAAAGCGATGCTTTTATTTGTTTCCATCTTCTTTGGCGGGCATATTATATTGTTAATAGGAATTATTTTTTTATCGGTTAGCATTTCCCGTCAATTTGTTCGCCCGCTTGTTTATGTAATATCTCGAATCGAGCTACTAGCTCAATTCGACTATAGTAAAGTAATAGATAAAAGTATCCATCATCTGAAGACAGGGAAGTTAAAAAGGAAATTTAAATTATTTGAGCCAGTTGATGAATCGATTAATAATTTATCAAAGCGCCTCTCCTCTAATGAAAGGCAGATTAAACATGCGGAGCAATTACGTGAGGAATGGATAACAGGCTTATCGCATGATTTAAAGACACCGTTAAGCTCTATTTATGGTTATTCAACAATGCTTGCTTCTGAGGACTATGAGTGGACTAAGGAAGAAATGCGCGTCTTTGCAAATACGATGCAGGAGAAGGCAACGTACATGGATGCCCTTATACGAGACTTAACATATACGTACCAATTAAAAAATAGAGCGATCCAGCTTGAAAAAGTGTTGATACCACTCGCTGTCTGGTTACCTCAATTTACAGATGAGCAAGTGTCTGTAAAGGTTTATGGTGATGTCGTGCTTGAAGCGGACGAGCTTTTATTAAAGCGTATTTTAGATAATCTAATAACCAATGCTAAAAAGTATACGCCTGACGGTACAAAGGTGAACGTAGAAGCACAAAATATAGGCAAAGAAATTATGCTGACAATTGCCGACCAAGGTCCGGGAATTCCCCAAGAGGAGCTTGATAACCTCTTTGAGCGATATTATCGAGGTACAAATACTACAGACGATACAACGGGTACAGGCCTAGGATTGGCTATTACTAAGCAGTTAATTGATTTACACGGTGGTACCATTAGTGTCCAATCAGGAGCGGAAGGTACAGTTTTTGTATTGAAGTTTACATGTAAGTAGTAGTTTTTAATTGAAGAAGTAAAGTAAAACACTGTTATTTAGGGCAGTACAAGTGATGAAACATTCACCTTGTACTGCCCTTTTTATGATGTTGAATATTAGAGTGTGATTTTTTAGGGGATTACCCCTATATGAACGGCCCTCTCTTAAAACTATTATTAAGGTGTAAAAGTTGTATACGAAAGACAGCATGATAAGGAGGATACACATATGAAGACTTCTTTTAAAGTAGTCATCGTTGGAGGAGGAACTGCTGGTATTTCAGTAGCGGCCCGCTTACTTCGTCAATCTCATTCACTTCAAGGGGAGATTGCCATCATAGATCCTGCGGAAAAACATTATTATCAACCACTCTGGACATTGGTGGGAGGTGGTGCAGCAAATAAGTGGGACTCTGAACGTGAAATGCTTTCTGTTATCCCTGAAGGAGCTGTTTGGTTAAAAGAGGCTGTTTGTAGTTTTGACCCTAATCAAAACCAAGTAATAACACTAGACGGTACAACATATACGTATGATTTTTTGGTAGTTGCTGGTGGGATAGAAGTTAACTGGGGTGCTATTAAAGGGCTGAAAGAGGCACTGGGGACTAAAAGTGTATGCAGTAATTATTCTTTTAAGCATGTGGATTATACGTGGGAAACAATCCGTAATTTTAAAGAAGGAACAGCATTATTTACACATCCAAACTCTCCAGTAAAATGTGGCGGTGCTCCACAAAAAATTATGCATTTAGCAGAAGATCATTTTAATAGAGTCAATGTTCGTGACGATATTAACGTTATTTTTGGTTCGGCCAATCCAGCGATTTTTGATGTTTTGAAATATCGTGAAGCACTTGAAAAGGTAATAGAACGCAAAAATATTGATGCTCGATTCCGTCGTAATTTAATTGAAATTAAGGCTGAAGAAAAAATAGCTATTTTTGAAAATTTAGATACAGGCACATTAGAAGAAATTAAATACGATATGATTCACGTGACACCTTATATGTGTTCGCCCGAATTTATACGGACGAGTGCATTAGCAGACGAATGTGGCTGGGTAGATGTCGACAAGTTTACTTTGCAACATAAAAAGTATAGCAATGTGTTTGGCATAGGTGATAACGCTAATCTACCAACATCCAAAACGGGTGCAGCTATACGCAAGCAAGCTCCTATCGTTGCACAAAATCTTATTGCTTTAATGAGACAACAGCCGATGACGCAGATGTATGATGGCTACTCTTCTTGCCCAATTGTAACAGGCTATAACAAACTGATATTGGCGGAGTTTGATTACAATAAAGAGCCTGTCGAATCTATGCCTTTCAACCAGGCGGTGGAAAGATCTAGTATGTATTTTATGAAAAAGGATTTACTACCTGTTATGTACTGGGATGGGATGTTGAAGGGCACTATGTAATTACGAATGAAGGGAGGCGACAAGCATGGCTAATGCTACGGTAAGTATGAGCAAGGAATTATATCAAATAATCGAAACGCTTGAGAAGCCAGAAGTTCGAGACTCTTTACAGCGCTTGTTGGAAAAATTACCGAATGTAGAGCAAACGATAGAATCAGCAGAAAATGTTGTAGGTTTTGGAAAAGCAGTACTAACTGATGACAAGACGATAGATAGATACGAGCAATTTGTCTCTACTTATAATGTAGGCTCAGAAACGATAACAGCTATTGTTCAGCTAATGGAGAAGTTGCCAAAGCTTGTTCAAATCATTCATCAGTTAGAAAACATCATTGATTTTGGTACAGCGGTACTTCAGGATAAACAAACGACAGAATATACAATGAATAACTTAAAGAGCTATACCGATTCATACATCGAAAAAGGTAAGACGGGTATGGAGTTCTTCAAGATGGTACAGAAAAAAGCAGAAGAGAAGCCTCAGCATATCAATATTTTTTCAATTATTAAATGGACGAAAGATCCTTCTGTTCAAAAAACACTTAATTATGTTCAATCTGCACTAGATATTTTAAAAGAAAAAAACTAAGTATAAAGGGGAGTTTACACATGTTATTACGATATTTTTACGATGAAAAATTAGCGCACGCTTCTTATGTTGTGGGATGTCAGGCGAAAGGTGAAATGGTCATTATTGACCCGATGCGTAATATTGAGCCTTATCTTGCATTAGCGGAAAAAGAAAAGATGCAAATTGTTGGTGCGTTAGAAACGCATATTCATGCCGATTTTGTAGCTGGGTCTCGCGAGTTAGCAGACCGTGTTGGAACAACGATGTATATTTCCGACGAGGGGGATGCTGATTGGAAGTATCAAAATCTTGAAGGAATACCTCATCAATTATTAAAAGATGGTGATGAATTTACTATAGGTAATCTTATTTTTAAAGTCATGCATACACCAGGACATACGCCAGAAAGTATCTCCTTCTTATTAACAGATCGTGGCGGTGTAGCAGATAAGCCGATGGGGATTTTTACAGGTGACTTTGTTTTTGTAGGTGATATTGGACGCCCTGATTTATTAGAAAAAGCTGCTGGTATTCAGGGTACATCACTATCTGGTGCAAAAGCGATGTTTAAATCATTAGAACATTTTAAGGCTTTACCAGATTACATGCAAATATGGCCAGCTCATGGAGCAGGTAGTGCTTGTGGTAAAGCGTTAGGAGCTGTGCCATCTTCAACAGTTGGATATGAGAAGCAATTCAACTGGGCTATGCAGTTTGATGATGAACAAAAATTTATTGACGCGTTACTAGATGGTCAGCCAGAACCTCCTTATTATTTTGCTGTTATGAAGAGTGTCAATAAAGTAGGGATAGAACTTCTTAAGAACTTACCACCAGTAAAGGTAGTGGAAAACTATGAAGAGATTACTCAACTTCTTGCGGATGGGAAGCAAGTGATTGATACTAGACCGGCGGAAGATTTCTCGCAAGGATTTATCGCAGGTACACTAAACATCCCTTACAATAATTCATTGACCAATTGGGCTGGTTGGCTAGTAGATTATACAAAACCGTTATATTTATTAATTAATCCTTCCCAACTAGATGATATTTTAATAGCATTACGTTCTATCGGTATCGACAACGTTGTTGGTTATGGAGATGTGACGAAAGTATTGGAAGAGGCTACTTCTCTAGACAGTTATGAAAATATAACTCCATTAGAAGCAAAGCCGTTCATTGAAAGTGAAAAAGTTCATGTGCTTGATGTGCGCAACCAAACAGAATATGATGCAGGGCATATTGCAAATGCGCAACATATTATGGTTGGTACACTAGCTGGACGTTTAGATGAACTGCAAACTAATAAAAAAATTGTTGTTCAATGCCAAGGTGGTGCTCGTTCTGCAATTGCTGTAAGTGTGCTAAAAGCAAACGGCATTCACGACATTGTAAATTTAGCGGGTGGCTATATGGCTTGGCAACAAGAGGTAGTAAAAAAATAAAAGAGGTTGTTCTAAAAGAAAAATAGCATACTAGTAATCCTAGTCTGCTATTTTTCTTTGCTTATAAGGTTTAGTAGGGCGTTATGAGATTCGTCAATGGAATGCTAAACGGATTTAGACAACCTTTTTTCTCGGTAAAAGGGGTTAAAAAATGATTATTGTAAGTTTGAGTATATTCCTTCTTATTATTGGTAGAATTATTTATAAACGGCATATCCCGGTACGTCAAATACAGGAGTGTTTACTACAAGAGTTGCATGTGGGAATGGCTATAGTAGATGTACGTGATTATAATGACTCTTATAAATCACCTACACCAAATGCATTAAATTTACCAATTGCTTATTTAGTACGTCATATACATGAACTACCAAATAAACCCCTTCATATTATTGCATCAACACAGCTAGAAAAAAATATGAGTGTTCGTATCATTCGGAAGGCAGGGCATGAAGTGAGGAGTTATAGCTTGATAGAAGAAAAAGTCTAGGGTCAATTATGCTGAAGTAACAAGTAAACTTAAAGGGAGGCTTTATGCCTTTTTTTAGCTAGGAGTGTGTTTAGATTGGAGAAAGAACAGCTAAAAAATAAATATTTACAGCAAATATTTCAATATATTCAAGATGGCATCATCATTATGAATCACAACCGTGAAATTTTAATGATGAATCCCTCAGCGAAGCGGTTATCGGGATGGAATTTAGGAGATCGAGTGCCCTTTTGTTCATTTTGTGAAAATCGCCAAAAATCTCCAAAAGAACATACATGTTATTTAATAGAGCATAATGAGGTTCCTTATTTTTTATCGAAAATGCCGACGTATCACGGGAGTAAGATAGATGTTGAAATGAGCACGGCGCTGATGTATACAGACAGTACAAAAAACGAGCAAGCGTTTCTTCTTGTATTGCGCGATCAGACCCTTCAGTTAAAGGAAGAAGAGGCTCGGATTTCAAAGCTGATTATTAAAAAGCTGATTGAGGCAAAAGAGGAAGAACATAAAAGGCTTGCGCAGGAATTACATGATGGCGTTGGCCAATCATTATATACAATATCTGTTGCATTGCAGGCGATTGAATCTTATGTCAAAGACAATGAGAAACTGAATATGTATATCGAAGAAGTACGCAATGAGCTAGAGCAAGTAATGAATGATATTAAATTGTACTCCTATCAGCTTCGTCCACATAGCATTGATCAGTTAGGGATCACACCTACATTAGGCACCCTTGTAGATTCAGTGCGAAAGGTTCATCCCAATATTGAAATATTGTTAGAAACGAACTTTGAAGAACGTTGTCATCCATCTGTAGAAATCAATATTTATCGCGTCGTGCAGGAAGCTTTACACAATATCATTAAATATGCAAAGGCTTCTAAAGTCATCATTCGACTCGAAAAGAAAGCTACAAATTTATCACTCTATATAGAAGATAATGGCACAGGATTTGATCTACAGTACGTGAAAAAAGAGGGGCTTGGCTTAAAGCATATGGAGGAGCGAATTACAATGCTAGGCGGATCTTTTACTATTAATTCGGCTCACAATAAAGGTACTCAAATTTATATTCAAGTATCTAATTGGAAGGATGACTTTAGATGATTCGTGTGTTAGTAGTAGATGATCATGTGCTAATCCGTAAAGGAATTGTACTTTTACTGGAAAATTATATAGATGTACAGGTTGTAGGTGAAGCAGGTGATGGAGCGGAGGCGATCACTCAGGCAATATCATTAAACCCGGATGTCATTTTAATGGACGTATCCATTCCGAATGGGTTAGATGGATTTACGGCTACTCAAGAGATTCATAAGCAAAAGCCTAACGTGAAAATTATTATGTTAACAATGCACAATGAAGTTGCTTATATTCAAAAAGCAATTGCTGTTGAAGCTCATGGCTATATTTTAAAAAATAGTCAAGGTGGAGTTCTCTATGAGGCTATCCACGCTGTGTATAGTGGTCGTATATATTATAACGTGGGTATTCCACAGGAGCAGCTTAATAAATTGTTTGAACATAAAGGGCATGAGGAACAATGCATTTTAACTGTGCGTGAGCAGGAAATAATGAGGTTAACAGTTCTAGGGTATACGAATGTCCAAATTGCGGGGCAGCTATTTATTAGTAGCAAAACGGTTGAAAATCATAAATCAAATATTATGCAAAAACTCGATTTAAGTAGTAAAGCTGAGCTTATTCAGTATGGACTTGCAAATAACTATATGTAACAGAGTATTGCGGTTAGAATCTGGTGCAATATGAGAATTGAAATATATGGCTCTTCGGCAAAATGAGGGGTTGATTTACGTTCCGACTAGCGCTTTCTTGGAACTGTTGAAGTGGCGACTCCTGCGGGATGAGCCAACTCGGAGTAAAAATCAACCTTTGTTTATTGATACACTCATTTTATATTTATTTTTGTCTGCAAGCTGGGATCACTCAAATGATGAGTGATCTTTTTTTATTTTTAGAAATAATTTTCAATATTGTCACAGTGAGTAATGCTAATAGTGGAAAACCCCTATATGTCTGGAATTACAGCGGGACTATACTGAAGGTACATAAATAAAAGGAGATGCAAGCACAGTGGATATAACATTTATAATTGTGATTTTCCTGATTGGATTCGTTGGATCTTTTGTGTCCGGTATGTTGGGGATAGGCGGTTCAATCATTAAATACCCAATGCTACTATATATACCGCCACTTTTTGGCTTAGCAGCATTTTCAGCACATGAAGTTTCAGGTATTAGTGCGGTACAAGTGTTTTTTGCTTCGATTGCAGGGGTTTGGGCGTATCGAAAAGGTGGATATCTTAATAAGCCCCTCATTCTTTATATGGGGGGAGCCATTTTAGCCGGTAGCTTTGTCGGGAGCTACGGATCACAGTTTTTATCTGAAAGTGGTGTGAATGTCGTATACGGGATTTTAGCCTTGATTGCAGCTGTGATGATGTTTATTCCTAAGAAACAAATTGATGATAAGCCGATGAATGAAGTAACTTTCAACAAGCTGTTAGCCGCAATTTTAGCATTTATTGTTGGGATTGGCTCAGGGATTGTAGGTGCTGCAGGTGGTTTCTTGCTTGTTCCGATTATGCTTGTAGTACTTGGGATTCCAACGCGCATGACGATTGCTACTAGTTTAGCCATTACGTTTATCTCATCAATCGGTGGAACAATCGGTAAGTTAATGACAGGACAAGTCGAGTACTATTCCGCAGGTATTATGATAGTGGCAAGTTTACTGGCGGCTCCTCTTGGGGCAAAAGTAGGTAAAAAAATGAATACGAAAATCTTGCAAAGTATTTTAGCTGTACTCATCTTAGCGACAGCGATTAAAATTTGGGCTGATCTATTATGATGAAAAAACAAAAAGTGGTTGCCTATAAATCACATGAGAAAAAGCTAATAATTATAAGTTTTTTAGTAGCGGGGATAATGTTTCTTTCAATCGTTGGAAGAATTTTTGGTACCTAGGAGATGAAATGAAATGAATGATTCAGCTGTAATGTGGAGTCGGGCCTTAACAGAGTTAACCTTGTCATTCCATATCGTTTACGCAACAATAGGCGTCGGTATACCTTTAATGATTATGATTGCTCAATGGGTTGGATTAAAAAATAATGACGAACACTATTTATTACTCGCAAGAAGATGGGCAAGAGGGTTTGTAATTACTGTGGCAATTGGTGTTGTCACTGGTACTGCGATAGGATTGCAGCTATCACTACTATGGCCAAACTTTATGGAGTTGGCTGGTCAGGTAATCGCATTACCGTTGTTTATGGAAACATTTGCATTCTTTGTTGAAGCGATTTTCTTAGGACTTTATTTATATACATGGGATCGATTCAAAAATCCAAAGCGACATCTATTATTATTGGTCCCAGTAGCAATCGGTTCTTCTATGTCGGCCGTTTTTATTACGATTGTGAATGCATTTATGAATGCACCGCAGGGCTTTGATCTTGTAGATGGAGAGCTTGTAAATATTCAACCAGTACTAGCGATGCTAAATCCTGCAATGCCAACGAAGGTAGCGCATGTATTAGTAACATCTTATATGACGGCAGCATTTTTATTAGCTTCTATTGCGGCTTATCGTATGCTGCGAGGATCGAAGCATGTGTATCACAAAAAAGCATTACATCTTTTATTGAAACTTGGACTAGTATTTTCGCTAGCAGCACTGATTGTAGGTGATTTTTCAGGGAAGTATTTAGCTGAATATCAACCAGAAAAATTAGCTGCTGCTGAATGGCATTTTGAAACAAAAGAGGATGCTTCACTTGTGCTATTTGGAGTATTAGATGGAGAAGAGGTGAAATACGCCATCAAAGTACCGTACGCATTGAGTGTATTGGCGCATAATAATCCTTTTGCAGAAGTAAAAGGTTTAGATCAATTTCCCGAGGATGAACAGCCGCCACTTTATATCCATTATTTGTTTGACGTCATGGTAGTGATCGGAACTTTATTAATTGTCGTTGCCGCTATTTATGTGCTAGGTAAGTGGCGAGGATGGAAGTTTATTTCTTCAAAAAGTTTTAAGAGAATAGTAGTGGCAGGTGGTCCGCTATCGCTTATTGCTGTTGAGGCAGGGTGGTGGTTTGCGGAAGTAGGGCGTCAGCCTTGGATACTGCGTGGTTATATGAAAACGGCAGAAGGTGCTACAACAAGTGGCCAAGTCGATACGATGCTAATACTATTTGCGGGGCTGTACATTGTATTAGCGGTAGGAAGTATCGTTGTACTTATCCGTATGTTCCGTAACAATCCAATTGAACGTGAAATTGAAGAACATAAACAAGAGGAAGGATGTGCAGGGCGATGAGCTTAGAAATATTGGGAATTTCAGTACTATGGTTATTTCTATTCGGCTATGTCATTGTTGCGTCCATAGATTTTGGAGCGGGCTTCTTTAATGCTTATAGTGTCTTGATTGGTAAAGACCAAATACTAGCCAATGTTATTAAGCGCTATTTATCTCCGGTGTGGGAGATTACAAATGTCTTCCTTGTATTTTTCTTTGTTGGAATGGTAGGTTTCTTTCCTCAAACAGCTTATTATTACGGCACAATTTTGCTAGTGCCAGTCAGTATCTCATTAATATTAATAGCAATTAGAGGGAGTTATTATGCATTTGAATCCTACAGTGAAAAAGGTGGACATATTGGTTATACAATGATGTACGGAATTACTGGTTTATTTATACCTGCATCTCTTTCTATTGTGTTAACGATATCTGAGGGAGGGTTTGTAAAAATTGTAAATGAAGAACCACATTTACAAATTGCTAAACTTTTCACGAATCCGTTAACGTGGTCTATTGTGCTATTAAGTATAGTGGCAGTTTTGTATATTTCGGCTGTTTTCTTAACGTGGTATGGGAAAAGAGCGCGAGATGAACATGCTTCTAATTTAATGAGAAAGTATGCGCTCGGTTGGTCTTTGCCGCTCGTAATAAGTGTAATAGGGATTATGGTGGAGTTAAAGGGACATGTGCCTGAGCATTATGAAAATATGTTAAATTTGTGGTGGCTTTTCACCATTTCAGGTGTGCTATTTCTTATAACGCTAATTCTATTATTTAAAAAGAAAAACTATGGCATAGCTGTCTTTTTAATGGTTGCCCAGTTTGGTTTTGCGTTTTTCGGCTATGGTATTTCACATTATCCATATTTATTGTATCCGTATTTGTCGGTCTACGATAGCTTTACAAATGAAACGATGGCGATTGCATTAGTGGTAGCGTTTGTTGGAGGATTAGTTCTGCTCATCCCTTCACTATATTTAGTAATGAAATGGTTTGTCTTTGATCGCGATTATGCTTGCGGTAAACATGATCATCATGCATAGGGAGGGACTATAATGAATCAATTTTTTATTTTTTATGCACCTTTTCTTGTAGTAGCTATTAGCATTGCGATTGGCTTTTGGATAGGGCCGAAAGATCGTCAAGTTAAGTAATAGGCTATAGCACCGTATATGGACGCGGATCCCCGAAATTTAATAGGATAAAAGCCGGGAAAAGGAGCTAGATGGAAAGTCGTGATGACTTTCCATCTAGCTCCTTTTGTTTATGTGGTTATTTTAAGCACCGCTCAGATGGTCGTTCAATTTTTACATAGCGCCATAAGCTATTAGCGATATCACGTGCCTCTTCTGCGTGTACGGTTCCGACGAATGCTTTACGGAAAGGTGTAAGAAGTGATTCGATAATAAAGAGCTTTGGTTTCTCACGTTGTAATTCCTCTAATAAGAATTCCACGAATTCTAAACCTTCTACTGCTTCGTTCTTAGCTAATCCTTTTTTAAAGCCTGTTAATTGCTCGATGACCGTGTCCTTATTAACTGTTTTAAAATTCACGACGTTTTGGATTGTATTGATCATTTCCGTACTAATGATGATTTCTTTTGATTCAAGCATAACGGGTATAATTACACTAATATTACGTAATGCTACACGTACAATAGCTTCTCGATTTATATATTTATAGTCAGCAATTAAGACTGCGCGTAATGTAAGGTTAATCATACCAAGTGTCTGCACGGCACATTCATAGCTAATTGGACTAATTTCATCTCCAAAAACTTGTACAAGTCGATTGGCGAGCCACTCCAACTCTTGTAAATGATAGTTTAAAATAATTTTTTTTAATTCATTATCTCTAGAATGGAAAATCGATTCAAAAATTTGAATTAAATTATGTTCTCGATTGACATACATGAGTACGGCAACTTGCTGTGTTAATACTTCTAAATCAGTAGGATCCTTACCATAAAGAAGTTCGTGGCGACGATTACTTGCCTCTTCGCGCCCTTCATCTAATATGGCGATCAAGCATTCATTTTTAGAAGAAAAATGATTATAAAATGTGCCCTTTGAAATTTCTGCTGCATTAATGATGTCATTAATCGATGCATCCACGATTCCTTTTTCAATAAAAAGAGCACGAGCAGCTGTAATGATTTGTCTTTTTCTTTTGTTCATAACCTCACCTTTTTAAAAATATTATACTCCTATTCTATAATGAAAACGCTTATATATCAACGTTTTTTAAATTTTATAGTCTTAACTGTTGAAAAAAATAGACTGCGAGTATAAAATAAGTTTTATCGAAAAAACAAAGAAAGAATTGAGGGATATAAATGAATAGTGAGCAAACATTGAAAAAGCCCCCCTATGGCATGATTAGTATTTTATTTGTGGGTGCTTTTGTTGCTTTTTTAAATAACACATTGCTAAATGTTGCATTACCAACAATCATGAAAGATTTTGGTATAACGTATTCAACCGTACAATGGCTCGCAACAGGCTATATGCTTGTGAGTGGTATTTTAGTACCTGCTTCAGCATTTTTTGTAACGCGCTTTAAAAATAGACATTTATTTATTGTAGCGATGTCAGTCTTTACAATTGGTACGGCTATGGCTGGATTTGCACCTAACTTCGGTACACTTTTAGCAGGTCGTATGGTGCAAGCAGCAGGGGCTGCAAGTATGTCACCGCTTCTAATGAATGTAATGCTGATTAGTTTCCCAAAAGAAAAACGCGGGGCAGCGATGGGTATTTTCGGTCTAGTGATGATTTCTGCACCAGCGATCGGCCCTACATTATCAGGATATATTGTTGAGCATCACGATTGGCGTATGCTATTCCAAATGATTATTCCATTTGCTGTTATTAGTTTGTTATTTGGTATTTGGAAATTAGAAAACGTGATGGATACACGTGAAGTTCATTTAGATGTCCCATCAGTGCTATTATCAACAATTGCATTCGGTGGTATTCTATATGGTTTCAGTACGGCAGGGGATAAAGGCTGGTCAAGTCCTTGGGTATATGGCACAATTTTAGCTGGTCTCCTTGCTTTAATCATCTTCATATTTAAACAATTACGTATGGATCAGCCTTTGCTAGAATTACGTATTTATAAATATCCAATGTTTGCGTTGGGATCAGCTATCTCGGTTATCGTCTCAATGGCTATGTTCTCTGGGATGATTTTAACACCTGCTTACGTACAATCAATTCGCGGAATTGAACCATTCGAAGCGGGCTTAATGATGCTTCCTGGGGCACTTGTAATGGGCATTATGTCGCCGATTACAGGGAAACTATTCGATAAATTTGGACCGCGTCTACTAGCGATTATCGGTTTAACGATTACAACGATTGCGTCATTCGGTTTAACAAAGTTAGAACTAGATTCAAGCTATACGTTTATTGTGTCATTGTACACAATTCGTATGTTTGGTCTGTCAATGGTTATGATGCCGATTATGACAAACGGTTTAAATCAATTACCACAAATGATGAATCCGCACGGTACAGCTATTAACAACACTGTACAGCAAGTAGCAGGGGCAATTGGTAGTGCCGTGATGGTAACGTTCATGAATAACCGTACAAAAGCTAAAGTTGAAGAATTGATTGCAGAAGCAAAAGCGAATGCAGCTCAATCAGGTGTTGCATCAACACCAGAACAAATGCAACAAATGCTGGATCAGATTAAGCAAACGGCTTTATTAGATGGTATTACACACTCATTCTTCATTGCAGCTTGTATTACCGTTCTTGCACTTGTACTTGCGTTCTTCTTAAAACGCGTAAAAGTTGAAAGCACAGCGGCTTCAATGGATTTGAAAAAACCAACTAAATAATAATAAGTTGATATGCTCCCCCTATAGGTAAACGGATGAAAAATATATTTCTGTTTATCGAAGGGGAGTTTTTTTGATGCATTATAGCAATACGCATCGTTGTATGTGCACTCAAAATAGCACGGATATTAGCAAAAGCTAAAGGATGGATGAATATTTTAAAATCATCCTAAACTTTTGCGCTAATGTCCGTGCAATAATTTTAATCATTCTTTTTAAATAATGCCCCTGGCCAAAACGCATATTTACCGAGAACAGTAGTAATAGCAGGTACCAGCAATGGACGTACAATGAATGTATCAAGCAAAACGCCAATTGCCGTAACGACACCGAACTGAACAAGTACTTGAATAGGTAAGGTAGCAAGTACAGCGAATGTTCCAGCTAAAATTAGGCCAGCAGATGTAATAACGCTTCCTGTTCGTACGACACCTTCCTCAATAGCTGTTAAATGATCTACTGTCCTGCGTTTTTTCCAAATTTCCGAAATCATAAAGATATTATAATCTTCCCCGAGAGCCACTAAAAATACAAATGCATAGAGTGGAATTGCTCCTGAAATGGCATCTGCCCCCATTACATGGTGTAAAATTAGCCAACCTGCACCAAGTGCCCCGAAATAAGAAATAATAACTGTTGCTAATAAGTAAATGGTAGCTGTTATGGAACGTAGATAAATGAATAATAATAAAGCAATTAAAGCAATCATTGTTGGCATAATAACAGTTTCATCGCGTACAGTTAATTGCTGTGTATCATATTGACTAGCTGTTTCGCCGCCAATCCAAATATGTTTATCTGCATCTTTTATACCTTCATCCTCAAGCATTTTTATAACCGCCGCTTTAAGTTCTGGAATATGAGCTAACGATTCCTTAGCATAAGGATTCGCATTTAAAGAAATCTCGTACAATTGGATAGCTTTATTTTTCTCTCCAATTTGGCTATCTGCAACACTATCAATATAAGAGATTTCAGTTAATTGCTGCTGCAAGTGAATATCTATACCCTCAGTATCAATGACGAGCTGAACTGGAGCTAATTCGCCAGGTGAAAAATTTTCTTCTATTAAATTAAAGCCTTCGCGGGAGGGCATATTCTCAGGAAATGACGATAATAGATCAAAAGTATACTGAATACGTGGTACGAATGCTGCTAACCCACCAAGGAACAGTAAAGTGACAACAATGACCACCCATGGTTTATGCGTTACAGTGCGCCCGATTGTGCGGCTTATTTTATGTGTTGGTTTGTGCTGTTTTTTTCCTTTTTTATAAGCCATATCCTCTGTTCGTGGTATGAATGGGAAGAAGGCAACGCGACCTATAATAACAAGAATTGCTGGAAGTACAACTAACGCTGCAACACCCATCACCAGTACACCAAAGCTAAACGGAATTGCAAAACGTTGGAATGCACCATAATGGGCAAGGCTAAGAGTAGCTAAACCGATAACAACCGTTAATGCACTCATCATAATCGCACCGCCAGACTCCTTTATAGTAAGCTTCATGGCAGTAGTCTTATCTTCAATATGAAATAATATCTCTCGATACTTTGATATTAAAAATAAACAATAGTCTGTACCAGCTCCAAAGAGTAACACAGTCATAATAGAGACAGCCTGCGAGTCCTTATCGATCCATCCATGATCGGCGAAAAAACCGAGCGTTGGACTTATAACGACGTAGGCAAGAGCAACAACCATTAATGGAATAATGGCTAATAACGGTGAACGATAAATAATAATCAGTAATACTAAAACAAGGAGCACTGTCGCAATTAGTAATTTAACATCAGCTTGGGAGAATAAACCGACAGCATCTGTAGCGATACCAACCGGTCCAGAATAACGCACATGAAGATTGTCACTAACTAAGTCTTTATCAATTTTGATATTATACTTCTCCATTGTTTTTGTTAATGTCTTTAAACTCTCTCGCAACGCATCCGTAGCCACGCCTTTTTCAAAGAAAACAGGAGTTACAACTGTTGTGCCATTGTCAGATGCAGACGCTAAAAAAGCTTGAGGTGGCATTTTATCATATGGTGGAATAACAGTTTGATTTGCTAAAGGTTTAGCTTTAAGCTCTCCGTAAACTTTTTGGATAGCAACAAAATCATCAGTAGTTAGCCCGCTATCTCGATGCCAGACGAGTAATAATGGTGTACCTGCATCATTCGGAAATTGTTCTGCAATAATAGTTGCTGCCTGCTGAGACATTTCACTTTCGGGTAAATTTTTACCAGATTCGCTCTTGATACTATTAATCTGTGGCCAGGCAAATGACAGTACAACAACAAGTGAAATCCAAAAGGCAAGGGCTAAAAAGCGCCCTTTTTTACTTGTTACCATTGAGCCCCATTGCTCTAGTGGGTGCTTTTTCATTTAAAGACCTCCGTTTCATGTAAGTAATTTTAATTATATATACCAGAAGGTTAATTAATCAATTGTAAAAAAATTATATGCTATACTATGTCTAAAATGAATCCTTTATAAGGGGGCGAACTTGTTGAAGCAGTCACCGCGTGTTCTCGGAAGACCTCGCCATGATGAGAATGCGAAACCAAAAAAAGATATTGTTCTTGAAACGGCAACAAGGCTTTTTATCAAAGAAGGCTATAAAAATATTTCGATGGCTGATGTAGCAAAAGCTTGTAACGTTACAAAGGCTACTATCTATTACTATTACCCGACTAAAGGGGATTTATATACATCAGCGTTGCTGGCAATGATGGATCAAATCAAACTGTCCATTTTACAGATCTTAGAGGAGTCAATATCATTTAAAGATCGGTTGGAGAAGCTTGTTGAAATTCATTTATCGGCCACTGTAGATATTGATATGAAAAATTTTATGAGAGAAGCGACAATTAATTTATCGGAATCTCAATTAATAGAAGTGCAAGCATCAGAAAATAATATGTATAAAACGATAGAGCAGGCGATGAAGGTAGAGATGGAACTAGGCACGATTCGTAAGGGGAATGCTACTTTTTTTGCCCATTCGTTTATGGCTTTAATGTCAGTAGGATACGTTAAAGATGGGGAAGGGAAAAGGATATTTCAATCAGAAGCTATGGCCGCAAGAGAAATTATAGACTTTTTCTGGAAATCCGTTGAAAAATGATTCCTTTCATTTTATGTAATATTAATGCTGAAAATAAAATAAG
>Ga0209025_1002717_pt1 | contig 17977 bp, 19 predicted proteins | sample AraplaMF_Col_mLB_FD_184256 | JGI IMG/M metagenome (GOLD analysis project Ga0209025, IMG submission 184256) | Arabidopsis root microbial communities from the University of North Carolina, USA - plate scrape MF_Col_mLB (SPAdes) (version 2) | ecosystem: Host-associated > Plants > Roots > Endosphere... | reverse complement strand
AGATGTTGACGATGGCGCCGCCCGAGCCGCCGTAGCGCGTGCTCATGCGCCGCACCGCCTCGCGCGCGCAGATGAAGCTGCCGATCACGTTGATGCGGAACATGCGCTCCAGCCGCGCGAAGCTCATCTCGTCGACGCGCGCCGTCACGTCGACCACGCCGGCATTGTTGACCAGTGCGGTGAGCCGGCCGAACCTGGCGTCGACCTTCTGGAACATGGCCAGGACCTGCGCCTCGTCGCCCACATCCGCCTGCACGGCCATGGCGTTGCCACCGCCGTCGCGGATGGTGCGCACCACTTCGTCGGCGGCCAGCGAGTTGGTGGCGTAGTTGACGGCCACCGCGTAGCCGCGGCTGGCCGCGAGCAGGGCGGTGGCGGCGCCGATGCCGCGGCCGCCGCCCGTGATCAATAGCACCTGGTCCAAAACCTACCTCCTGCAGAGAAACTGCGTGTCAGTTAAAACGGCCGGCTTGGATTACATCACCGGGGGCATGCGCATGAGCACCAAGACGATCGACTATTACTTTGCGCCACAGAGCCCGTGGACCTATCTGGGGCATTCCCGCTTCGAGGCGATTGCCGCGGCCGCAGGCGCCACGGTGCGGGTGCGGCCCATCGACATGGGCAGCGTCTTCCCGGTGTCGGGCGGGCTCCCGCTGGGCAAGCGCGCGCCGCAGCGCCAGGCCTACCGGCTGGTCGACCTGGCGCGCTTCTCGAAACACCTGGGGCTGCCGCTGAACGTCAAGCCGAAGTTCTTCCCGGTGGCCAGCGACGACGCGGCGCGCGTCATCATCGCGGTCGACATGCACGACGGCACCGAGGCCGCGATGCGTATGTGCGCCGCGGTGTTCCAGGCCGTGTGGGTGCAGGAGCGCAACATCGGCGATCCGAAGGTGCTCGACTCGCTGGTCGTCGAATGCGGGCTGTCGCCCAAGCGCGGCGAGCAGTCGCAGAGCCAGGCGGTGCAGGAGCGCTACGAGGCCTACACGCAGGAGGCCATCGACATCCAGGTGTTCGGCGCGCCGAGCTATGTCATCGACGGCGAAATTTTCTGGGGGCAGGACCGCCTCGACTTCGTCGAGCGGGCGCTGCGCCCGTAAACCCGGCATTTATTCATCTATCTGCCATCCAGGAGCAAGACACATGGGTCAATTCATCGATCTCAAGGCCAAGGACGGCCTCACATTCCCCGCCTACGTGGCCGAGCCCGCGGGCAAGCCGCGCGGCGCCGTCGTGGTAGTGCAGGAAATCTTCGGCGTGAACTCCCACATCCGCTCGGTGGCCGACGGCTACGCGGCCGAAGGCTACCTGGCGGTGGCGCCTTCCACCTTCCAGCGCGTCAAGCCGGGCGTGGAGCTGGGCTACTCGGAAGACGACATGAAGAACGGCTTCGGCCTGAAGACGGCGGTCGAGGCGCTGCCGCCGCCCGGCGTGCTGCAGGACATCGAGGCTGCCATTGCCTACGCCTCGAAGGCCGGCAAGGTCGGTATCGTCGGCTATTGCTGGGGCGGCCTGCTGACCTGGCGCGCCGCGGCGCTGCTGCCCGGCCTGGCCGCGGCTGCGCCTTACTACGGCGGCGGCATGACCACCCCGGAGGAAACGGCACGCCAGCCCAAGGTGCCGGTGCTCGCGCACTTCGGCAACCAGGACCACTGGATTCCGCTGGACTCCGTCGAGGCCTTCAAGAAGGCGCATCCGGAGGTGGAAGTGCACGTGTACCCGGTGGGCCACGGCTTCAACTGCGACCAGCGCGGCTCCTACGACGCCGACGCCGCCAAGCTGGCGCGCGAGCGCACGCTGGCGTTCTTTGCCAAGCACGTCGGCTGACCCGCTGCGGCGAACGAAGGAAAAGCCCGGCATGCCGGGCTTTTTTCATGGTGACGGTTTCCGCTTGGGGCCGTGCCCGTCGCCCACGCGGGTTTGCAGGAAATCGAGCAGTGCCCGCAGTGCGGCGCTGTTGTGGCGCCGCTGGAGGTACGCGGCCGAGAGCCACATGTCCTTGCGCGTGTAGTCCTGCAGCACCGGCACCAGTTCGCCATGCTCGATGTGCGACTGCACGAGGATCGATGGCAGGTAGATCACGCCGAAGCCGCGCATCGCGACGCGGATCAGCGGCGCGCCCTCGGTGCAGTCCATGCGGCTCCTGACGTTCACGTCCAGAGGCTGGCCGCCGTCGTCGAAGCGCCATACCGGCTGCGCGCCGAGCAGGGAATGGGTGAGGGCGTCGTGGTTGGCCAGGTCGCGCGGGTGCTCGGGCTTGCCGTGCTTCTTCCAGTAGATGGGCGAGGCGCAGACCACCATTTCCATGCGCCGGAGCTTGCGCACGATGAGGTTGGCGTCTTCCACCGGGCCGCTGCGGATGTCGACGTCGATGCCTTCTTCCGCGAGGTCGACGGTGCGGTTCGTCAGCTGCAGGCTGATGCTCACGTCTGGGTAGTAGCGCATGAAGTCGGCCAGCAGGTTGGGGAACTCGCCGTTGCCCATGCCGTGCGGCGCCGAGATCCGCAGCCGTCCGCCGGGCTGGCTGGCGCGCTCCTGCAACTCCGCCTGGGTGAGCTCGACCATCTCCAGCACCGGCGTGCTGCGCTCCAGCAGCAGCTGGCCAGCGTCGGTAAGGCTCACGGAGCGCGTGGAACGGTTCAGAAGGCGCACCCCGAAGCGGGTTTCCAGCTCCGCCACATACTTGCTGACGGTGGCCTTCGACATGTCCAGCCTCTTGGCTGCCTGGGAGAAGCTGCCGTGCGAGGCGACTTCCCGGAAGGTTCTGATCAGATCGAGGCTGTCCATGTGGATGGGTCCATTGTTTCCGTTTTGGGAACGCGATGGTTCGATTCTCCCGGGTTTTTCCTAGCCGGCTTGGGCGACACTTCGGTTACACGCCAGCGTCGCCAGGCCGGCTGGGCCGCTGGAAGGAACTGAAATGAAGACCTCGAACCTCATTGCCGCCGCCGTCCTGTCGCTGCTTGCCGTCTCCGGCGCGCAGGCGCAGGGCTTCGAACCGGTGCAGCCGCTCAAGGCAATCACCAGCCGCAGCGACGTGGTGTCCGGTGCGGACGCGATGGCGCGCGGAGGCAATGTCTACGGCGACGTCGTCGCGGCGCCCCTGGTTTCGCGGCCGAGTTCGCGCGACAGGGCTTCGGTTCGCGCCGAGGCGGTGGCCGCGGCCCACGCGCCCAACCAGAACCTGGACCGCCGCGCCTTCGTCAACAGCGAAGTGCCGCCGCAGCTCCAGGCAGCACCCCGGCCATAGGCCGGAAGCCTTTTCCTCTTGAAAGCCGGGCCGGTGTGAACCGGGCCCGGCTTTTTTGCTTTGCATGCCTTGATGTCGGCATTGTTTCAATAGAGGAAACACGGTGTCTCTGAACCGAGTGTTCCGGCAATGCCGTTCCCCCGGAAACTCGCCGCACAGGCTCGCGAACCAGCAGGCCTGGTGGACGAACCATCCAACGAACACCCTAGGAGAACTGAACATGAAGACCTCGCAAATCCTCGCCGCCGCCGCCCTGACCCTGCTGGCCGTTACCGGCGCCCAGGCTGAAACCTACCAAGGCGTGAACACCGCCGTGTCGACCAAGAGCCGCGACGAAGTCAACGCCGAAGCCGTGCGCACCGCATCGGCTCCGAACCAGAACGTGACCCGCGGTTCGCGTGGCCCGGAAACGGTCGCCGTGTCGAAGGACCGTTCGATCGTCGAAGCCGAAGCCGTTCGTACCGCCTACGCCCCCGACCAGAACGTGACCGGCGGCTCGCGCGTCAACAGCAAGGTCATCTCGACCATGCCCCACCCGATGGACGCTCGCGTTCAGGCCCAGCAAGGCTCGGGCGCCGTCGCCAAGTAATCGAAGCAATCGAAGCGGTCCTCCGGGACCGCCGAAATGCAGAAGGGCCACGCGAAAGCGTGGCCCTTTTTCTTTGGCCGCGGAAGCTGCGGCTGCGACGGTCAGCGCGTGCGGGCGAGGTAGCGCTTGCGCCAGAAGATCACGACCAGCAGCACGGCGATGACCAGCATCGACGTCATCGCGATCCAGAAGCCGTCGGCCTTGTGCACCAGCGGGATGAACTCGAAGTTCATGCCGAAGATGCCGGCGATGAGGTTCAGCGGCAGGAACACGGCGGTGAGCACCGTCAGCACCCGCATGATGTCGTTGGCGCGGTGGCCCTGGACGCTGAAGTGCATCTGCACGGCCGTCTCGGCGTTCTGCTCCAGCCGGTGCACGTGGTGCACCACGCGCTCGATGTGCTCGAGAACGTCGCGGCTGCGGATCATGATGAGCTCCCGCTCGCGCTGTTCGAGCTCGCCCTTGGGCACGGGGAGCGTCTCCAGCGAGTCGATCCAGTCCTGCATGGCGGCGCGCTGGTCCTCGCAGATCTCGTCCAGGTGGTGCAGCGACTGGCGCGCCTCCATGAGCGCCCCCCAGTTGGTGAAGCGGCTGCGCGGGTCGATCAGTTCGGTCTGCCAGTGGTCGAGCTGCTTGGTGAGCTCGCGCCGCAGGTCGAGGTAGCCGTCGACGATCTGGTTGATGACGCGCAGCATCAGGTCAGAAGGACTTGTCGGCAGGCGGGCCGAGGTGGCGCGCACATCGAGCGCCGGGGTGCCGCCGTCGGCCGACGCAGCGGCCAGCAGCCGGGCGGCGAAGGCGTCGCGCACAGCGCCGTCCTCGGGGTGCACGGACAGCAGGACGCGGTCGAATACGGCGAAACCGACCGGCCGGGTGTCGACGCGGCGCAGCACGGGCGGGCCGCTGCGCGGCTGGCGGGAAGCCACGGCCGGGATCGGCGGGGCTTCGTTGGTGCTGCCCTTGCCGTTGCCCAGCGCCGCCTGGCCCTGCCCGTTGGCCAGCCGCCGGAACACCAGCACGTCGTACAGGGAGGTGTAGTCGTAATGCGAGGGCAGCTGGTCGTTGAGCAGGTCGGCCACGTGCAGGTCGACCAGCTGCGTCTTGCACAGCGTCTGCAGGATCTGCTGCACTTCGGCCAGCGAGGCGCGGAATTCATCCCGCGTGAGCGAGATCCAGAGGTAGCCGCTGGCGCCGCAGGCGCCCGGCACGGCCAGCGGCGCCAGCGCGGCGTGCTCGCTGACCTGCGAACGGTTGATTTCGAAGATGCGCATGCCCGGTTGCCGGCGCGCCGTTACTTCTGCAGCAGGCGCGCGGCGTCGAGCGCGAAATAGGTCAGCACGCCGTCGGCGCCCGCGCGCTTGAAGGCAAGCAGGCTTTCGAGCACCACGGCGTCGTGGTCGAGCCAGCCGTTCTGGGCGGCGGCCTTGAGCATGGCGTATTCGCCGCTGACCTGGTAGGCGAAGGTGGGCACGTGGAACTGGTCCTTCACGCGGCGAACGATGTCGAGGTAGGGCATGCCGGGCTTCACCATCACCATGTCGGCGCCTTCGGCGATGTCGATGGCGACTTCGCGCAGGGCCTCGTCGCTGTTGCCCGGGTCCATCTGGTAGACCTTCTTGTTGCTCTTGCCGAGCGTGGCGGCCGAGCCCACGGCGTCGCGGAAGGGGCCGTAGAAGGCGCTGGCGTACTTGGCGCTGTAGGCCATGATGCGGGTGTGGATGTCGCCGCGGGCCTCCAGCGCGTTGCGCACGGCACCGATGCGACCGTCCATCATGTCGCTGGGCGCCACGATGTCCACGCCTGCCTGCGACTGGGCGAGCGCCTGCTTCACCAGCACTTCGACGGTCGCGTCGTTGAGGATGTAGCCGGCGTCGTCGAGCAGGCCGTCCTGGCCATGGCTGGTGTAGGGGTCGAGGGCGACGTCGGTCATCACGCCCAGTTCCGGAAAGCGCGCCTTCAGCGCCGCCACCACGCGGGGAATCAGCCCGTCGGGGTTGAAGGCCTCGCGGCCGTCGGGCGTCTTGAGGCTGGCGTCGATCACCGGGAACAGCGCCAGCACCGGGATGCCGGCCGCCACGCACTGCTCGGCCACGGGCAGGAGCAGGTCGAGGCTCAGGCGGTCCACGCCGGGCATCGAGGGGACGGCATCGCGGCGTTTCTCGCCTTCCTGGACGAACACCGGGTAGATCAGGTCGTTGACCGTCAGTGTGTGCTCACGCACCAGGTTGCGGGTGAAAGCGTCGCGGCGCAGGCGTCGCGGTCGCCCGGCGGGGAACATGGCCAGGGGGGAGGATGATGACGTCATATACCCAAAATTGTGCCCGAAGCGGTTGTTTACAGCCTCTTGGCACGGGCGTTCGGTTGTCCTACAACTACGGAAATTCGTAGAACCAAGGTTCTCAGTTTTTTGCTTCAAATGTCAAAGAAAGTGCCCCAGTCGCTTGAAACCTTGTTTCGTCTTTGTTAAATTCTGAAGCGGGCGGCTTGCCGCTCCCCGCTTTTCCTCCCTGAGCGGGTGCCTTGATGTGTGACAGCAAAAGGGCTTCCCAGCCCGACGTGAAGACGTCGGGCTTTTTTTTGCCTGTCGTACAAGCGACCCGACGGGAAACGGGGCCATGCCGGAGAGGGCGCGCCACTAAACTGCCGCCATGCTCTGGGTCAAATCTCTACACATCGTCTTCATTGCAAGCTGGTTCGCGGGGCTGTTCTACCTGCCCCGGATCTTCGTCAATCTGGCGATGGTTCCACCCGAGTCGGTGGCCGAGCGCGAGCGCCTGCTGCTGATGGCGCGCAAGCTCCTGCGGTTCACGACCTTCCTGGCGGTTCCCGCGATCGGCTTCGGCCTGTGGCTCTGGCTGGGCTACGGCATCGGGCGCGGCCCGGGCAACGGGTGGATGCATGCCAAGCTGGCGCTGGTGCTGGTGGTGATCGGCTATCACCATGGCTGCGCCGTGCTGCTGCGGCGCTTCGCCGCCGGCGAGAACCGGCGCAACGACCGCTGGTTCCGCTGGTTCAACGAACTGCCGGTGCTGCTGCTGCTGGGCATCGTGATCCTGGTGGTCGTCAAGCCGTTCTAGGCGGCGGGTGCAAACGGTGGATAGGCCGCACAAGTCCGCCGCGCTTCCCCTGGCGCTGGCGTACGCGGCGCTGATCGTCTACGCCAGCCTCTATCCGTTCGCCGACTGGCGCGACCAGGGGATCGCGCCGTGGGCATATCTCTCGGCGCCCTGGCCCAAGTACTGGACGGGCTTCGACTTCGCGGTCAACGTGGCGGGCTACGTGCCCTTCGGCTTCCTGTGCGCCCTGGCGGTGCTGCGCACGGGGCGCGCCACCGGGGTCTGGCGTGCGGTGCTGCGCGCCACCGTGGCGGGAACGGCGCTCTCGTTCGCCATGGAGACGCTGCAGAGCTACCTGCCCGCACGCATCCCTTCCAACGTGGACCTTGGGCTCAACGCACTGGGGGCGGTGGTCGGCGCGGTGGTGGCAGCGGGGCTCGAGCGGCTGGGCGCGGTCGCGCACTGGAGCCGCGCGCGCTCGCAGTGGTTCGCCGAGGACTCGCGCGGCGCGCTGGTTTTGCTGGCGCTGTGGCCGTTCGCTCTGCTTTTCCCGGCGGCGGTGACCTTCGGGCTCGGGCAGGTGTTCGAGCGGCTCGAGGCGGCGATCTCCGAGTGGCTGCTCGACACGCCCTTCATCGACTGGCTGCCGGTGCGCCAGTTCGAGCTCGAACCGCTGGTGCCGGCGGTGGAACTGCTGTGCGTGATGCTGGGCGCGCTGGTGCCGTGCCTGCTGGGATACCTCGTCGCGCGCTCGGTGGTCCAGCGGGCGGTGCTGTTGCCGCTGACCCTGGTGGCAGGCATCGCGGCATCGGCGCTGTCCGCGGCGCTGAGCTACGGGCCGGAGCATGCCTGGGCCTGGCTGGGGCTGCCGGTGCAGGTCGGCATGGCGGCGGCGCTCTTCGCCGGCGTGCTGCTGCTGTTCGCCCCGCGCCGCCTGTGCGCGGCGCTGCTGCTGATGGGGCTGGTGCTGCAGCTGAGCCTGCTGAACCAGGCGCCTGAAAGTGCGTATTTCGCGCAGACGCTGGCCACATGGGAGCAGGGGCGTTTCATCCGCTTCCACGGGCTGGCGCAGTGGCTGGGCTGGGTATGGCCTTACGCGGTGATGCTCTACGTGGTGGCGGCCTTGTCGCGCCGCGGGCGGTCCGGGGCGGTTCCGACGAACTGAGCGTGCGGATTGCTCGGCCGGAGCGAGGGTGAAGAGGGTGGTCACTAAAATCCGCCGATGCCCAGCTCCACCCCAGCCGCCCCGTCCGGCTACTACGGCCGCCACATCTTCTTCTGCCTGAACGAGCGCAAGAACGGCGAAGACTCCTGCGCCATGCACAACGCTCAGGAAGGCTTCGACCGCTGCAAGGCGAAGGTCAAGCAAGAGGGCCTATCCGGGCCCGGCAAGGTGCGCGTCAACAAGGCCGGCTGCCTCGACCGCTGCGCGGGCGGGCCGGTGGCCGTGGTGTACCCCGAGGCCGTCTGGTACACCTTCGTCGACAGCGAGGACATCGACGAGATCGTCGAGTCGCACCTGAAGAACGGCCAGGTGGTCGAACGCCTGCTGCTGCCGCCGAACGTGGGGCGCTGAACTTTTCCGCCGACCCTCTGCTCGTACCTGCGCCAATGAATTCCCAGACAGAAAAGATCAGCCTACAGGGCGCCGCCGGCGCGATCGAGGTGCAGCGCGACCAGCCCGCCGGAACCCCGCGCGGCATCGCCGTCATCGCGCATCCCCATCCGCTCTTCGGCGGCACGATGGACAACAAGGTGGTGCAGACGCTGGCGCGCGCCTTCGTCGCCACCGGCTGGACCACGGTGCGCTTCAACTTCCGCGGCGTGGGCGCCAGCGAAGGCGTGCACGACGAGGGTCGCGGCGAACTGGAGGACATGCTGAACGTCGTCGGGCAGCTCGCGCCCGAGGGGCCGCTGGCGATCGCCGGCTTCTCCTTCGGCGCCTTCGTCGCGAGCGGGGCGGTCTCCAGGCTCTGGGGTGGGCGCGACATCCGGCAGATCGTGCTGGTCGGCACGGCGGCGGCGCGCAACAGCGTCGCGGCGCTGCCGGTGGAGGCGCACGAGCGCGCGCTGGTGGTCCATGGCGAGGCCGACGACACGGTGGCCCTGTCCGCCGTGATGGACTGGGCGCGGCCGCAGTCACTTCCTGTCACAGTCATCCCCGGGGGCGGTCATTTCTTTCACGGACAATTGCCGCTGCTCAAGGGGCTGGTCGTCCGCCATCTGCGCGCGGACATCGCCTGAAAGCCGCTCAGGCTTGTTTTCGTCTCTTTCCGAACTCCCAATGAATCGTTTTCTAGGCGCGCTCCGCGCGCTGGTCTTTACCGCCGCAGCCTCCTTCAGCCTGATCGCCGCCGCCCAGATGCCGGCGCCGCCCGAGATCGCCGCGCGCAGCTATCTGCTGCTGGACGTGACCGCGAACCAGATCCTGGCCCAGAAGGACATCGACAGCCCGGTCGAGCCGGCCTCGCTCACCAAGCTGATGTCCGCCTACCTGGTGTTCGACGCCCTGCGCGCCAAGAAGATCACGCTGACCCAGACCCTGCCGGTCAGCCCGCGCGCCTGGAAGATGCCCGGCTCGCGCATGTTCATCGATCCCAAGATGCAGGTGCCGGTGGAAGACCTGATCAAGGGCCTGATCGTGCAGTCGGGCAACGACGCCACGGTGGCGCTGGCCGAAGGCGTGGGCGGCACGGTCGAGCATTTCGTCGAGATGATGAACGCCCAGGCCAAGGTGCTGGGCATGAAGAACACCACCTACAAGAACCCCGAAGGCCTTACGGCGCCCGGCCACACCACCACGGCCCGCGACCTGAGCATCCTGGCGACCCGCCTGGTGCGCGACTTTCCCGAGGAAGCCAAGTACTACGCGATCAAGAAGTACCGCTACCCGGGCACCCCGTCGACCAACGACACCAACCGCAACCTGCTGCTGTTCCGCGACCCGACCGTCGACGGCCTGAAGACCGGCCACACCGATGCCGCCGGCTACTGCATGATCGCCACCGCCAAGCGCGACTTCCCGAACCTGACGGGCGGGCGCCGGCTGCTGTCGATCGTCCTGGGCACCACGGGCGAGACCGTGCGGGCCAACGAGTCGCAGAAGCTCCTGAACTGGGGCTACACGGCCTACGACGCCGTCCGCCTGTTCGACGGCGGCCAGCCGGCTGCCACCCCGGCCGTCTGGAAGGGCAAGGCCAACACCCTGAAGCTGGGGCGTCCCGAGCCCATCGTGGTGGCGGTCCCGACCGGCACGGCCAACAAGATCAAGACCCAGGTGTCGCGCCCCGACCCGCTGGTGGCGCCGTTCACCAAGTACCAGCCGGTCGGCTCGCTCAAGGTCACGCTGGACGACCAGCCCCTGGCCGACGTGCCGCTCGTCGCCCTGGAGCCGGTCGAGCAGGCCGGCATTTTCGGCCGCGCCTGGGACGCCCTGCGGCTCTGGATCAAGTAGCCTGAAAGGCGCAGAAAGCCGCCGGCAGGCCTGCGAGGCTGCCCGGCTTTGCCGTTTTCAGACTCGTTTGCTATACTCGTGGGCTTTTCGGAATTTTCCGAAGGGTTTCACGTTTTCGTCATTCCCGGCCTCCTTGAGTCACGACAAGGGCGGTTTCACAGCCAGGGCCGGGGCGTTTCTCGTTTTGGGGACTTTTTAATTCATGCCAACCATCAATCAACTGGTGCGTCAGGGTCGGACGGTCGAAAAGATCGCTTCGAAGAGCCCTGCCATGCAGAACTCGCCGCAACGTCGCGGTGTCTGCACCCGCGTCTACACCACGACGCCGAAGAAGCCGAACTCGGCGCTTCGTAAAGTTGCCAAGGTCCGTCTGACCAACGGCTTCGAAGTCATTTCCTACATCGGCGGCGAAGGCCACAACCTCCAGGAACACAGCGTCGTGCTGGTCCGCGGCGGTCGTGTCAAGGACTTGCCCGGTGTGCGCTACCACATCGTTCGCGGTTCGCTCGACCTGCAAGGCGTGAAAGACCGCAAGCAGTCGCGTTCCAAGTACGGCGCGAAGCGTCCCAAGAAGGCCTGATAGGTCTTCCTGTCGTCAAAAACAAACGGTGTTCGGTTACCTTGGCGGGTACATCGAACGAAGTGACCCACTGTCGGGTCGAGTAAGTGAGAGTCCTGACTGGCTCTCGCGGTGCCGGAAACGGTGCCAACTGAAGCAAAGAGGTTAGAAAAATGCCACGTCGTCGCGAAGTCCCCAAACGTGAAATCCTGCCGGATCCCAAGTACGGCAATGTCGAGCTGTCCAAATTCATGAACGTGATCATGGAAGGCGGCAAGAAGGCTGTTGCCGAGCGCATCATCTACGGTGCCCTCGACTTCATCGAGAAGAAGAACCCGGACAAGGACCCCCTCGAGGCGTTCACCGTTGCCATCAACAACGTGAAGCCGATGGTCGAAGTGAAGTCGCGCCGCGTCGGCGGTGCGAACTACCAGGTGCCGGTCGAAGTCCGTCCCGTCCGCCGCCTCGCCCTGTCGATGCGCTGGATCAAGGAAGCCGCCCGCAAGCGCGGCGAGAAGTCGATGGCCCTGCGTCTGGCCAACGAACTGATGGAAGCCACCGAAGGCCGTGGCGGCGCGATGAAGAAGCGCGACGAAGTGCACCGCATGGCAGAAGCCAACCGCGCCTTCAGCCACTTCCGCTTCTAAAAACCAAACTTCGCTTGGGCGTTGGGTGTCGGGTTTCGGGCGTTGTGCCTGTGCCCGGGGCCCAGCGCTCAACGCATTTCAACCCGAAAGTAAATCATGTCCCGCAAGACCCCCATCGAGCGCTACCGCAACATCGGCATCTCCGCGCACATCGACGCCGGCAAGACCACGACGACCGAACGCATCCTGTTCTACACCGGTGTGAACCACAAGATCGGTGAAGTGCACGACGGTGCCGCCACGATGGACTGGATGGAGCAAGAGCAAGAGCGCGGCATCACGATCACGTCCGCTGCCACCACCTGCTTCTGGAAGGGCATGGCCCAGAACTTCCCCGAGCACCGCATCAACATCATCGACACCCCCGGCCACGTGGACTTCACCATCGAGGTGGAGCGCTCCATGCGCGTGCTGGACGGTGCCGTGATGGTCTATGACGCCGTCGGCGGCGTGCAGCCCCAGTCGGAAACCGTCTGGCGCCAGGCCAACAAGTACAAGGTGCCCCGCCTTGCGTTCGTCAACAAGATGGACCGCACCGGCGCCAACTTCCTGCGCGTTCGCCAGATGATGATCGACCGCCTGAAGGCCAACCCCGTCGTGATCCAGATCCCGATCGGCGCGGAAGACAAGTTCCAGGGCATCGTCGACCTCGTGAAGATGAAGGCCATCATCTGGGACGAGGACAAGGGCGTGACCTTCACCTACGGCGAGATCCCGGCCGACCTGGTCGATGTCTGCAACGAATACCACGAGAAGCTGGTCGAGGCCGCCGCCGAATCGAGCGAAGACCTCATGAACAAGTACCTCGAAGGCGAAAAGCTCTCCGAAGAGGAAATCAAGAAGGCCATCCGCCAGCGCACCATCGCCGGCGAAATCCAGCCGATGCTTTGCGGCTCGGCCTTCAAGAACAAGGGCGTGCAGGCCATGCTCGACGCCGTGATCGAATACATGCCCGCTCCGACGGACATTCCCCCGGTTGCCGGCACCGACGAAAGCGAAGAGCCGGTGGTGCGCAAGGCCGACGACGAGGAGAAGTTCTCCGCGCTCGCGTTCAAGCTGATGACCGACCCCTTCGTCGGCCAGCTGACCTTCGTGCGCGTGTACTCGGGCGTGCTCTCCAAGGGCGACAGCGTCTACAACCCGGTGCGCGGCAAGAAGGAACGCATCGGCCGTATCGTGCAGATGCACGCCAACAACCGCGAAGAAGTCAGCGAAATCCGCGCCGGCGACATCGCCGCTTGCGTGGGCCTGAAGGAAGTGACCACGGGCGAAACCCTGTGCGATCCGGATTCCGTCGTGACGCTGGAGCGCATGGTGTTCCCCGAGTCGGTGATCTCGCAGGCTGTCGAGCCCAAGACCAAGGCCGACCAGGAAAAGATGGGCATCGCCCTTCAGCGCCTCGCACAGGAAGACCCGTCGTTCCGCGTCAAGACCGACGAGGAATCGGGCCAGACCATCATTTCGGGCATGGGCGAGCTCCACCTCGAAATCATCGTGGACCGCATGAAGCGCGAATTCGGCGTGGAAGCCAACGTGGGCAAGCCGCAAGTGGCTTACCGCGAAACGATCCGCAAGACCGTCGAAGACGCCGAAGGCAAGTTCGTTCGCCAGTCGGGCGGCAAGGGCCAGTACGGCCACGTGGTGCTGAAGATCGAACCCCAGGAAGCCGGCAAGGGCTTCGAGTTCGTCGACGCCATCAAGGGTGGCGTGGTTCCTCGCGAATACATTCCCGCGGTCGAGAAGGGCATCGTGGAAGCCCTGGGCCAGGGCGTGCTGGCGGGCTACCCCGTCGTGGACGTCAAGGTCACGCTGCACTTCGGTTCGTACCACGACGTGGACTCGAACGAAATGGCGTTCAAGATGGCCGCGATCTTCGGCTTCAAGGAAGGTGCCCGCAAGGCCAACCCCGTGATCCTCGAGCCGATGATGGCCGTGGAAGTGGAAACGCCTGAAGACTACGCCGGCAACGTGATGGGCGACCTGTCGTCCCGCCGCGGCATGGTGCAGGGCATGGACGACATGGTCGGTGGCGGCAAGGCCATCAAGGCGGAAGTGCCGCTGTCGGAAATGTTCGGCTACTCGACCACGCTGCGCTCGATGTCGCAAGGCCGAGCCACGTACACGATGGAGTTCAAGCACTACGCCGAAGCTCCGCGCAACGTCGCCGAAGCCATCGTGGCCGCTCGCGCCAAGTAAGTTTTTCAAGAACCAAGGGCCGTGCACTGCGCGGCCCTTCCTGTCTGCGATCCGGTGCCGCCCTGTTCCCGTGCGGGGCGAACCAGCAACCGGATGCAGACATAAAACCAATACACGGGACTGCTCTTTCAAGGATTGAAAAATGGCAAAAGGTAAATTCACCCGCACCAAGCCGCACGTGAACGTGGGCACGATCGGTCACGTCGACCACGGCAAGACCACGCTGACGGCTGCGATCGCAACGGTGCTGTCGTCGAAGTTCGGCGGCGAAGCCAAGGCCTACGACCAGATCGACGCTGCGCCTGAAGAAAAGGCCCGCGGCATCACGATCAACACCGCGCACGTCGAGTACGAAACGGCCAACCGCCACTACGCACACGTCGACTGCCCCGGCCACGCCGACTACGTGAAGAACATGATCACCGGCGCCGCCCAGATGGACGGCGCGATCCTGGTGTGCTCGGCCGCCGACGGCCCGATGCCCCAGACCCGTGAACACATCCTGCTGGCTCGCCAGGTGGGCGTGGGCTACATCATCGTGTTCCTGAACAAGTGCGACATGGTCGACGACAAGGAACTGCTCGAGCTGGTCGAGATGGAAGTCCGCGAACTCCTCGACAAGTACGAATTCCCCGGCGACGACACCCCCATCATCCACGGCTCGGCCAAGCTGGCCCTGGAAGGCGACAAGGGCGAACTCGGCGAAGGCTCGATCATGAAGCTGGCCGAAGCCCTGGACACGTACATCCCGACGCCCGAGCGCGCCGTGGACGGCACGTTCCTGATGCCCGTGGAAGACGTGTTCTCGATCTCGGGTCGCGGCACGGTGGTGACCGGCGCCGTCGAGCGCGGCGTGATCAAGGTCGGTGAAGAAATCGAAATCGTGGGCATCCGCCCGACGGTCAAGACCACCTGCACCGGCGTGGAAATGTTCCGCAAGCTGCTGGACCAGGGCCAGGCCGGCGACAACGTGGGCGTGTTGCTGCGCGGCACGAAGCGCGAAGAAGTCGAGCGCGGCCAGGTGCTGTGCAAGCCCGGCTCGATCAAGCCGCACACGCACTTCACCGCCGAGGTGTACGTTCTGTCGAAGGACGAAGGCGGCCGTCACACGCCGTTCTTCAACAACTACCGTCCGCAGTTCTACTTCCGCACGACGGACGTGACCGGCGCGATCGAGCTGCCCAAGGACAAGGAAATGGTCATGCCCGGCGACAACGTCAGCATCACCGTGAAGCTGATCGCTCCGATCGCCATGGAAGAAGGCCTGCGCTTCGCCATCCGCGAAGGCGGCCGCACCGTGGGCTCGGGCGTCGTGGCGAAGATCCTCGACCTGTAATCAAGACGGGAGCAAAGGAATCACCATGGCTACCAAGCAAAAGATCCGCATCCGCCTGAAGGCATTCGACTACAAGCTGATCGACCAGTCGGCCGCTGAAATCGTGGACACCGCCAAGCGTACCGGCGCGATCGTCAAGGGCCCCGTGCCCCTGCCGACCCGCATGAAGCGCTTCGACATCCTGCGTTCGCCGCACGTCAACAAGACGTCGCGCGACCAGCTGGAAATCCGCACGCACCAGCGCCTGATGGACATCGTCGACCCGACCGACAAGACCGTGGACGCGCTGATGAAGCTCGACCTGCCGGCCGGCGTGGATGTCGAGATCAAGCTGCAGTAATCCATTCGGCTTCGAGCCGCAATTGCTGCAAAACCCGCCTGCAGAAATGCAGGCGGGTTTTGTGCTTTATGTCTCACGAATGTGGCATCCTCCTGTGCCGGCCGCCGTCAATGATCGAGGCGCCGGGTAGCTGAAAAGAGGGCAGCACCACCATGAGACACCGTATCTCCTTTGCTTCGAGCCTTGTGGCTTGCATCGCAGCAGCCGCGCTGCTGACCGCCTGTGGCGGTGGAGGAGGGGGCGGCGGCGGTGGCATTCCCTTCTTTCCCATCATCCCGACGGCGCCGGTCACGCTGAGCGGCACGGCCACCTACGAGTCGGTGCCCAATCCCAATGGCCGCCTCGTGTATGCCAGCACCGCGGTCAAGCCGGTGCGCGCAGCCTTCGTCGAGGTGCTCGACGCCGCCAGCGGCAGCCAACTGGCCACCACTTCCACCGACGACAACGGCGCCTATTCGGCGAGCGTTCCAGGAAACACGAATGTCATCGTCCGCGTGCGCGCCCAGATGACCCGCACCGGAGCGCTCCCGAGCTGGGACGTCACCGTGCGCGACAACACGCAATCGAGCGCCATCTATTCGATGCAGTCGTCGGCGTTCTCCACCGGCACCGCGGCGCTCACCCGCGACCTGCGCGCCGCCAGCGGCTGGGGCGGCTCGAGCTACACGAGCCAGCGCGTGTCGGGGCCGTTCGCCATCATGGATACGGTCTACACCGCGATGCAGAAGGTGCTGACGGCGGCGCCGGCGACGGCGTTTCCGTCGCTGAAGGTGTTCTGGAGCGTCAACAACACGAACGCCAGCGGCAGCATCGCGCAGGGACAGATCGGCACGACCTTCTTCGTCGGCAGGAGCTCGGGTGCCGAGATCTACGTGCTCGGCAAGGAGGACGTGGATACGGACGAATTCGATGCGCCCGTCATCGCGCATGAGTGGGGGCACTACTACCAGGCCTCCTTCAGCCGCGACGACTCGACGGGCGGCGCGCACTCCACGAGCGAGCGTGTCGACCGCCGCCTGGCCTTCTCCGAAGGATGGGGCAACGGCTGGTCGGGCATCGCGCTGGGGCGCAGCAACTATGTCGATTCGGGCGGCCCCGGCCAGGCCGAGGGCGGAAGCCTCGATCTCACGAGAGGGCCTACGAACAGCAATCCGGGTTGGTTCAGCGAGTCCTCGATCCAGTCGATCTTCTGGAATCTGAACCAGCAGGTGGGCTTCAAGCCCATCCACGACACGCTGACGAGCGCGGTGTTCAGAAGCGGCGCGCCCGTGACCTCGATCCATCCGTTCACGGCGGCGTTCAACTCGGTCGCATCGGGCAACGCGCCGGCGCTGGCGACGCTGCTCGCGGGCCAGAACATCAGCGCGGCATCGAACGATCCCTACGGCGCGCAGGAAAACGACGATGGCGGTACGCCAACCGTGAGCTTCGTGTTGCCGATGTACACGACCGCGGCGGTCGGAGGCTCGGTCACGCAGGCCTGCGTGACGAATGCTGCGGACCCGCAGCGCCACGGGAACAAGCTCGGAAGCTTCGCCTACCTGCGCTTCACGGTGCTGGCCAGCCGCAACTACCAGGTCACGGTCAGCCCGCCGGCGGGCGCCAGTCCGAACTTCGTGATCTACCGGGGCGGGGTGGTGAGCCGGAATACGAGTACGGTCAGCCTGTCGGCTGGCGACTATGTTCTGGTCGTCAACGATGTCAATAACGCCGCCGCAAGCACCTGCTTCAACGTTTCGATTCAATAAATAGACAGCAGCGAGGAAGGCCGCCATGAACCTCCGTTCCAGCTCGATGATCGCCGCCGCATGCCTGGCGCTTGTAGCCGCATCCGCATGTGCGGACGGCGCGCCGACGCCGCGTACCGCCAAGGGCGCCGCCTCTTCCGGCCATGTCCTGCCCATGACAGCCGCAGCGCGCAAGCCCAACGACTCCGGCGTCTCGATCCAGTACCGGGTCGAGGGCGCGGCCACGGTCGGCCGGGCGATCTCGGTCGTATTGCAGTTCGACGGCGTGAGCGATCCGGCTGGCGCCACCGCACGCCTGACGGCCGACGCCGGCCTGACCCTGGCGACCAGCAGCAATCTGACGCTTCCCGCTGGCAAGAGCACGACCGCGACCGCAACGGTGACAAGCGATCGCGAAGGCCTGGCCTACCTGAACGTCTTCGTCACGCAGAACGGCGCCATGAGCATCGTCGCCATCCCGATCCAGACCGGCGCGAGCGTTCCCGCCATGAAAGCCGCGGGCGAGCTGAAGTCGTCCGCGGAAGGCGAAAAAATCATCTCGCTGCCGGCCAAAGAGCCTAAATAACCTGCAAAACGCCCCATAACGGGGCTTTCAAGGCCTGAAAGCGCCGCAAGACGACGCTTGCGCCAAGCCCGCAGCGCGGGCTATAATCGCTGGCTCTGCCCTTGTTGCGTCCGCATGGGCGCTATGCGAGCAGAGATTTATCAACCTTCTTCCGCAGTTCGGGGAAGCCCGACAAACGCTGTCGCCAATTGAAGTGGCAGCGGCGAAGGAAGCTTCCATTTTTGGAGAAAACAAATG
>Ga0209025_1002716_pt1 | contig 17980 bp, 18 predicted proteins | sample AraplaMF_Col_mLB_FD_184256 | JGI IMG/M metagenome (GOLD analysis project Ga0209025, IMG submission 184256) | Arabidopsis root microbial communities from the University of North Carolina, USA - plate scrape MF_Col_mLB (SPAdes) (version 2) | ecosystem: Host-associated > Plants > Roots > Endosphere... | reverse complement strand
TTCGAATGGCGTAGGATAGAGCATAGAGGACCTCGACTTTCGCAGAAAATGCTGTAGAGTTCGGGTTTCCTCTACCTCGAATCATTAGAAATTGCTGCTTGGGCACGGTGATGAGCACGGGTTCATTTTTCGGAAGATAGAGATCTTTTTCTTGTTTTCTCCATTCATATTTCATCGCATTCACTCCCATTCATCTATGAATCCATTTGGCTACCCTCGAGGATATCTTAAATGAAATGGATTGATTATTCAAATGTGACACATTTTCACATATAACGGATTATTGTATTGTAATATATTGGAACTAATTATATAATCATACCTAGATAATCGATGCATCTAATTCCGATGTATAATTGGAGGCCTTTATGAAGATCAACAAAGAATTAATGAAAGGCAGTACAGTCATCTTGATCCTAACTTTATTAAGTCGTAAGGAAATGTATGGTTATGAAATGGTCAAAGAGCTAGAACATCGATCAAGCAGGCTATTTACCTTAAAAGAAGGGACGCTGTACCCTATTCTCCACACGCTGGAGACAGATCTATTGGTAGAGTCTTATTGGAGTGATGAAGGCGGTCGAAATCGTAAATATTATCGGATAACGGATAAGGGTAGACGACAGCTTGAAGAGAAGAAGCGAGAATGGACACTTTTCCGATCAACGCTTGATCATGTGATAGGGGAGGGTCAAGCATGAATGATGCATTGTTGGAACATGGAGCGATCGTAGATTATCTCAATCAAGTATGTAGTCAAATAAAGGTAAAGGAAGTTCATCAAGAGATCCGATTGGAATTGTTAAGTCATTTGAATGAGATCGTTGATGATAAGTTATGGGAAGGCTTGTCCCAGGAGGTTGCGATTCAACAAGCATTAGTACAGATGGGTGATCCGGTCCTAGTAGGAAAGCAACTCCATACTGCACATAAGCCTGTGATGGCCTGGGGGTTACTTGCTCTCGTTGCGATCTTCGTTGGGTTAGGCCTATTGGCGATGTATGCAATGAACTTTGCTATAGATCGTGATTACAGCGGAATCTTTTTATCTAACCAACTATTCTATGTCACGATAGGGATGTTAGTTATGGTTATGGTTTACTTTTTCGATTACCGCAAATGGCAGAGGTATTCATGGTGGATATATGGAGTTGCCATCGGGTTAATGGTGCTCTGTCAAGGGTATGGTCTTCATATGAATGGTATGAAGCAATTTCTCAGTCTAACCGGAGGATTTTATGTGAATATCTATGAATTTGTTCCTTATTTATTCATTATTGCTTTTGCGGGTAATATGGTGACAAAGCGGAAGAAGTATGATGGTCAGCAAGTGAATACTTGGATGACGATTCTATTTTATCTGATTATACCGGGTTATTTCTACGTCATGGCACCTTCGATTGCTGGATTAATCATTCATAGCAGTGGAACCATCGTCTTGCATGTTTGCTTGAGTCGTCATGTGAAGCTGCTTCTAGGAAGCGTGACAGCATTCTTCATGATGGGACTGGCTTCATTGTTATTCATGCATGATAAGGGGTATAGAATAACGCGTATCTCTGGGTGGTTAAATCCTATGCAAGATCCATCCGGTAGTGGCTATTTCTATATAACCATCTCGAAAGTGCTTCGCTCTGCTGGAATGTGGGGACAAGGCTTTGGAGTGCGAACCAAGCTTCTTCCCAATATCCAGAATGATATGTTATTTCCTTACTTAGTCTATAGTCTTGGCTGGGGTTTCGGACTTTTATTGATCATTTTAGTATGCATCATGTTGTGGCGTATCGTTAAATTGACCTTCGAGCTCATGGAACCATTCGGAAGAGCGCTGGTCATCGGGTTATCTTCGATCCTGTGTTTTAAGTTTTTTTACAGCATGCTTATGTCCGTTGGGCTCCTGCCGATAACTTCGATTAATATGCCATTTGTCTCTTATGGTGGAACGATGATGGTTGTTAATCTAGCCGTCGTCGGAATCATTGTAAGTGTTTACCGGAGAAAGAAAATGCTCAGTCAACTCGCAAAAAATACTTAGTGTATCACTGTGCCTAACCGTTCGAGCACCGTATCTAAATTCTGTCCAGGAACTTGCGTGATCAAATCTCCTAGTTTCTTTAATCGCTCTTCAATGTTATGCAAATTAAACTCTTTCGCATCGGGGTGGAGAGCTACTTCGGACCAGAGCAGCGGCGTAGAGAGTGTCGCATGCGGTCTAGCACGCGGAGTATATGGGGCAGAGAGCGTTCTTCCATAGCCATGTTGGAGATAATCGATATAAATTAAATCCCCGCGATTTTTCTTGAACCGTTCGATTGTGAACAGCTTAGGGTACTTCTGAACCGCGAACGAGGCAATGAAATGCCCGAGCTGGCGCAATTGATCGAACGAATACCGCTCGTCGGTCGGAAGAGGAACGTAGATCTGTACACCGGTAGCACCGGAGGTTTTGGGCACGGATTTGATACGTAGTGAATCGAGAATTTCACCAATCGCTTGCGCTGCTTCCATAATGCGTGGCTCCGGGTCACGACTCGGATCGAGGTCGATGATCCACTCGACGGGTGCCGTATGGCCTATATAATGAAGTGATGGGTGAAATTCCAGGCAGGCGAGATTGCCAAGCCACATGAGGGTGGATAACGAATTGAGGTTCACGTAATCAATATCTTCTAATGGGGCAGTCTGCACGAAATCTGGTTTTCCTGTTGGACAATTTTTCTGGTAGAATGATTTAGCCTGAACGCCATTCGGATACCGAATGGTCGTCAGATGACGATTGGCACAATATCGGAGCAGATATGGAGCAAGAAACACGAGCTTGTTCAAGTAATCCAGCTTCGTCACTTGAGCTTCCGGCCAGAGAAGCTTATGGGGATTCGAAATGGTGAGTTCGTTGCCTTCTATCATGATTTTCTCTTTCTGGCCGACGCTCATGTGATTGCTCCTTATCGATTCATATTTTGGGTTTACGGCTAATTTTCGGATGCCGAAGCACACCTTGATGCGTTATCTCAAGACCTGTGATTTCACAGCTTAGCGGCTTAGATAGCCACAGGACGTGTTCTTTTTTTAGATCCATAGGAAGTGGAGAGAAGGGTGCGCTCGAAGCCGGATGAGTTGCCGCGTAGGTCATTAATTGCTCCTTGTCTGCACCATTCAGTCCTAACGAAACACGGCCGAAGTAAGCCCCATCACTCACCATGACCATACTTGCCACACGGCCTTCACGAATGGTAATACCATAGATGTCGACTTCACGCAGGATGGATGTTTTACGTTTCCACCAATCTTGATGTTTCTTGCCTTCATGGTATCGGCTTGTTAAGCGTTTACTGACGACACCTTCCCACTGACGCTCCTCCACCCAGTTCCAGAGCAGGTCCCCATTCATGAATAGATCGGTCACGAAAAGCTGCGGCAGCTTCTCCGGCAATAATTCATTCAGACGCTGATGACGCGACCGAAAAGGCTCGAGTGCCCAATCTAAACCGTTTTCATGGAGAATATCGAAGACGACGTACATCGGTTGATGATCTGGATATTGTGACTCGGTTGACACGACACGTTTGCTGCGAACACGCTGTTGGATACGTTTGAAATCGGGCCGCTGCAATACGGTATCGAACATAACGAGCTCTCCGTCAAGCAGGAGGTTGCCACTTGGGAATTGCTTCTGCAGCAGCGCTACGATTTCAGGGAAAGCAGCATTTTGCGTAAGCATGTTCTTAGAATAGAGCGTGACATTCCCTTCCGATAATACAGCGAGAGAGCGAACGCCGTCCCACTTTAACTGATACCCAATATCGGATCCCGTCGGAAGTTGATCTTGATAGATGGGGGACATCGGCTTAATCGGAAGGGTCATACCATAAACATGCAGTCCGGTGAATCCCATCTTAAGAAGCCGTTTCCTTCGCCTTTTTGCGGCTGCGAGGCTTTGGTTTGGTAGGTGCTGGTCCACCCGTGTCTGCTGCGACAACTGGCTTCACGACATCAAGGCTCGCCTGTAATGCCGACATCAGATCTATGACATTCGTCTTCTGTGCTGCTGGTGCTAAATTAATTTCTTCTCCGGCGATTTTATGTTCGATGGCTTCCAGTAATGCTACGCGGTAGGTATCTTTATACTTCTCAGGCTCAAAAGGAGTCGTTAGTTGGTCGATCAACATTTTCGCCATATCCAGTTCTTTCTCGTTCACGGTTACAGGCGTCTGCGGCAAGTTCGGCACTTGGCTGACGGGTCGAATCTCATCAGGGTAGAAGATCGTCTCCATCGCAATACAATTGTCGATCACGCGAATGGCGGCGAGACTGCTCTTGGAGCGAATAGATACTTGAGAAATACCAATTTTCTGCGTTTGCTTCATCGATTCGAGCAGTAGATTATACGCATGCGCTCCAGTTTCAATCGGGGAGAGATAATACGTTTTCTGGAAATAGATCGGATCGATATCGTTCAAATGGACGAAGTCCAAAATCTTGATCTCCTTGGTGATCTCTCCGGACAATTTCTCCAGTTCATCCTTCTCGAAAATAACGAATTTTCCAGGTTCATACTCATAACCCTTCGAAATTTCTTCCCACTCCACTTCGGTATCGCATGTTTTGCATTTTCTTACATAGGATAAGGGCGTATTGCATTTCTTATGAATGTAACGCATCGAGATATCTTTATCTTCCGTTGCCGAGAACATTTTCACAGGAACGTTGACTAACCCAAAACTGATGGCGCCTTTCCAGACTGTATGCATGACACATCAACCTCCATGAACGTTTTTCGTACAGGCTTGTCATTAGTATGGTCCAGGTAACTGCGATTTATAATGGGAAAAGGGAGCAGGGATTGCGAATGCTGGTCTTATTCGACTTGGATGGAACGCTGATTAGTTCATATATGGATAATCCGGATCGGAATTATGATCACTGGACAATTTTGCCCCATCGAAAAGAGATTCTGCATGCCTTGTTAGCACAAGGGCATACCATTGGCATTGTCACGAATCAGGCCGGTGTTGCGTTCGGACATATTACAGAGAAGAAGGCGATGCAGAGAATTCATGCCGTATTCGATGCCCTTGAGCTTACGCCATATCCTGCTGTACAAGTGAGTTATGGCCATCCGAAAGCACGGATTCCTCGTTATCGGAAGCGCGAAGCTGTTGCCCGTCGGAAGCCTTCCGGACGGATGCTTCGGGAGCATATCGCTATGAACCCTGAAGCGGCTTCGGAGGGTGTTATTTATGTAGGTGATCGTCCTGAAGATGAAGCAGCTGCGAAGGATGCAAGTGTTGATTTCGTATGGACAGATGCGTTCTTCCGACTTGTTAGCGTAGAGAATAAATGATTTACAACGATTTTTTATCTATACATTATTTCTGGCTCCTTTAGAATGAAAGTACGTGCCTTTTGAAACACCCATCCCGGTTGAGGCTATCAATAGGCATATAAAAGACGAATACGGCGATATTATTGCTGGGATAAACTGTATTCATTATGCGTGGAAATGCATTGCGATCGACGCATTGTGGGTACGAGAGGGCTATCGGAAAACGGGTCTAGGGTCCCGGTTATTAACAGAGATCGAGAACGCGGCAAAAGCGCATGGATGCCATCTAATTCATGTCGATACCTTTGATTTTCAAGCCAAAGATTTTTATATGAAACACGGTTATATGATTTTCGGCGTATTAGAAAATTGTCCCTTAGGTCATCAACGCCACTATCTAAAAAAATCAATTTCATAAAATTCTGAATCCCATCTAATGTATTTGATGGGATTTAATTTATAAAGGCATTCCCAGTCAACTAAACTCAGGCAATTAAAAAAGACGCTCAGCATCACCAGTCATGGTGATGCTGAGCGTCTTTTTGGTGCATGGATGATATAAGGTATTATAGCGGACGAAGAGTAACCTCCGCCGTCTCCTTCAACCGTTCGATCATATCAAGCCAAGCTTGTGGTTTGTTCGGGAGTACGGAGTAATACCAAGATAGGAAGTCAACGATCAATTGGCCAGGCAGGGCTGCGATCTGATCATCTTTTGGCATGAAGCAGAAGTCAAGCCCATCAACCGCCTCACCGTCATTGCCCCATGATGGATGCACGTAAGGGAAATCAAGTCGTTGGTAGCCAAGATGTGAAAGTACTTCACGCCGTACGATCGGATTCATCGGAGTTACACCGCCGAATTCCAGATCAATGGATTGGTAAGGATCATAAATTTCTGCGAACATGCCGAGCATTTGAACGCCTGCTTCGGCAGCTAGCTGGTCAAGATCGCGCTCGCGGTTTTTGTACAGGAACCGTCCAATGCCAAGGCCCGGCTTGCCAATAATCGTGAAATCGGTCATGGCAACGTTCAATGCTGTGACATAGCGGTATTCCGTTGAACCGACAACTTGTCCTTCATGGACAGCGACGAAGACACGAATATCCGGATCTTGTAACGGTTCTCGCCAGAGGTCGAAGGCAAGCACTTCTTCTGGTGGGAAAATAGATTTCATTAAGCTATGCATTTGGGTGAACAATGGATCTTCAATCGATGTAATGCGGATAAATTCCATAGTCATCGTTGCTCCTCTCAGTTTGTGTGGATTCATGTCTATCGTCTATTGAAATGGGTTCTTCCACTCCATCAATAGCGCATGGTTACAGGATTCTTCGTCCTCAAGATAATTGTGGGCCACGGCGACAGGCGTGCGACCGCAGCGCAGCAGGAAAGTAATGACAGGGTCGCGTAGTTCTCCCCTCATCACGGTACTTGCATATTGTTCAGGCGTCATCTGATCTGCATAGCGATGATAGCCCGGCATCCGTCCTCCGCCTAGTAGGCGCTCCAATCGAAGCTGTACGACCGTCTCATACATGGACTGCATCAACCATTTGCCGATGCCGCATTTGCGATAGGCAGGTCGGACACCGATGTCCACCACATATAAGGAATTTCCGTTCGGATTATGGTTGCGAATATAGCCATGATCCGTGACTTCCTCCCAAGTATGCTCAGGATGTCCCGGATCGAATTGCGTGATAAGACCTGTCATCGACCCAATGAGATGCCCATCACTTTCCGCGCACAATGCGCCTTCAGGGAAATTCTTCATATGACTGCGCAGCTGTTCTGCGTTCCACCATAACTCGGAAGGGTAGGGCGGCGGGAAGCTCTCTCGTTGAATGTCAATCATTTCTGCAATATCTTGTTCTTGATAATTGCGTATGGTGACAGGCAATGGCGTCTCATCTAGAAATACGTAGAATGATTTGTTGTAAGTCATCAACGGCATCCTACCAATCTGGATAGAGGTCCGTGCGGCGATCACGCCAAGTCGTAACGGATCCACTCTCACGGACTTGATGCAGAAGTGAGAGATCGAGGTCCGCTGTAATAATCATGTCGTTATTGATCTCGCCCTCTGCGATAATGCCACGCGGCGGAAACGGTACATCGTTCGGCGACAAGACTGCAGCTTGTCCGAAATTCCCGCGCATGAAATCGACGGTCGGCAGGGAACCGATGGTTCCAGTCGTCACGACATAGATCTGATTCTCAATCGTACGTGCATGGCAGCTATAGCGAACACGGTGGAAGCCGTGTCGGTCATCGGTACAGGAAGGACAGAAGATGACATCCGCACCTTTCGCGCGCACCATCCGAACGATCTCAGGGAACTCGATATCATAACATGTCAAAAGGCCGATCTTGCCTTTATCCGTCTCGAACACTTCAACGCCATCGCCAGCGGACATGTTCCATTCGGTGACTTCGGTTGGCGTAATATGAATTTTAGCTTGCTCTGCTACCTGACCATCCGGATAGAAGAGATGCGCAACATTATACAATTTGTTGTTCCTGCGAATGACATGGGTTCCACCGATAATGTGCATCCCGTATTTTTTTGCGAGTCCTGTGAAGAGACTTAAGTATGCATCCGTATAATCTGGCAGTTCTTGAATGGTTAGAGCTGCGGCTTTGTCGTTCCCGATGGACATGAGCTGAGTAGTCAGAAATTCGGGAAAGAGGACAAAATCCGTATTAAACTCATCCGCGGTTCTTACATAATGCTCGACTTGATCCGCGAATTCTTGAAATTTCGAAATGGTGTGTAAATGATATTGTACGGCAGATACCCGCAATTTCATTTCATCGCCTCCCTTAATTTACCTTGTTCCAAATAACATACCTATTATGAAGCACAGGGAGCAATAGAACAAGTATAAAAATAGGACCTTCACCCGTCTTATGAACAAGGTGAAGGTCCTTCTTTTTATGCAAGCTTATTCACGGCCTGCTGCTGCTTCTTACGATCCTGAAGCCGGATGGTTCCTGCTGTCATCAAGAGCAGCAATCCGTTAATGACGAAGACGTACGGGATTGGCAGCCATCCACCTAGCGCGCCGCCAATCATCGGGCCTGCCATCGTGCCAAGCTGGTTCGCCGATTGATTCAAGCTGAATGCACGGCCCCGGAAGTCTGGTGTAGTCGCCTTCACGATCAGGGCATTCAGTGCAGGGTAGACGGCGGCGAAGAAGAGTCCATAGACGAACCGTAGAATACCGAATCCAACAATGTGATGGAAGAAGATTTGAAGAAGATTCCCAATTCCACCTCCAATTAAGCCAATCATCAAGATTTTGCGATAGCCGTATTTGGCTCCAAGCTTACCCCATTGCGGAGCCGCAATGACGGTCGCTATCCCGACAGCGGAGAAGATGATACCCGAGCTGAAGGAGGCATCGCCATGGGTAATTCCCATATCAAGGACATAGAGCGTAAGCAGTGGTTCGAGAATCATGACCGATCCGCTGACGATCAATACGGTAACGAATTGATTCATGAGAGGCCTGTTGCTTGCCGCTTGCTTGAGATCATCCATGACATGCGAACGGGTGCGGTTGCGATCGAATTTCTCTTCTTTAATACCGATTAGCGCGATGAATGCAGCGATGAGTACGACGACAGCGGAGAGGAAGAATGTCTCTCGATAGCCGAAGAACCGGCTCATCGTACCGCCGACCATCGGACCGATAATACTTCCGGCCGCGCTTGCTGTCGCCATAATGCCTAACGCGTGACCGACATGTTTCTCCGGTGTATTCGTACCGACGAGCGCGATGGCAGCAGGGACATAGCCTGCAAGAAGCCCTGAGAGTATTCGGACAGCGATTAATTGATAAGGGTTCTGTACGAGCGCTGTCAAGACGTAAATCCCGGCAAGTGCGAATCCGGAGCGGAGCAGCATGGGCTTCCGACCGTATTTGTCCGCGAGCGAACCCCAGAATGGGGCGATCATGGCACTCGCTAGAAACGTAATGCCGAACGCAATACCGGACCATAATGATAAATTCGTCGTTACATGCAGATCACTGCTGATAAAGAGGGATAGAAAGGGGACTGACATGGAGAAAGCAATACTGCAGAAGAAAACGCCAGCCCAGAGTACATAGAGATTTTTTTTCCAAGAATCCACGGGGTTCACATCCTATTCTGCCTATTCACGGTCCTATTTTGAAATTTCATTGTACCATGAATATAAACGTAGAGACCTTGCTTCAACTCCGAAATAAGCTCATATCTGAGCATAATTGGGAACAAGAGAGGACTAGGTGGTACTAACCAAGCTTTTTCGGAAAATTAAGGCAGAAAAGTGATCGATACGCCAGAACGTTTATTTTTGGGCAGCGGTCGTTTATACTGGAGGAATGAGTGTTTAGGGTTGTTCTTCGATATTCGAATAAGAAAGGAGAGGAAATTGATGTTCGTAGAAGAAAGACATCAAGCCATATTACATAAGCTGCAGCAAGAGAAATCGATCAGAGCTTCGGATTTGATTCAGATCTTTCAGGTATCATTTGAGACGATTCGCAGAGATTTAGAATTCCTAGAGAGTGAAGGGGTCCTAAAACGGGTACATGGCGGTGCGATCCTGACAGAAATGGATTACAGCCGTGAAATTCCTCGGACGCTGCGTGAGAATACCTATCTGGAAGAGAAGAATGAACTCGCGGAGATTGCGGCGTCCTTCGTCGAAGAAGGTCAATCCATCGCACTGGACGTGAGCACGACGAATAATCATTTCGCCCAAGTGCTGAAGCGCAAATTCGATCGATTAACGATTATTACGAACTCCCTTCCAATTGCGAATGATTTGATGTCGATGCCAAACTATACGATCATTCTGATCGGCGGGGTTATTCGGAATTCAGAGCAGGGAACAATTGGTGACTTGGCTGAGGAGTTCGCTAGCCGGTTCCATGCGGACTTATTCTTCATGAGTATGAGCGGGGTGACCTTAACCGAAGGGATTACGGATTATGGCCTAGCGGAAATGCAAATTAAGAAGATTATGCACAAGAACGCGAAGCGTACGATCGCCCTGGCGGATAGCAGCAAGTTTGACGCGATCTCCTTGATCAAAATCTGCGGTGCCACTGAGGTTGAACGATTTGTCACGGACTCTCATGTCTCTGAAAACATCGTGCAGAAGTACAAAGAACACGGAATCGAAATTACGTATTCTTTATAAATACGAAGAACCCTGACCCGAATGGTGTTAGGGTTTTTTTGCGCACACGAAAATGCAAATTTAATATTGTGTTTATGTGTGTTTGTGTGGTATTGTGTTGGTACAAATACATAAGAAAGTGAAGGTGGCACAGGTGGTTGTTATCTCCCTAATACTCGTCCTTTGCTCGGGTATGGCGCACGCCGTATGGAATTTATTCACGAAGCAAAGCGAGAATAAGAGTGTGTTCTTATGGTTGATATTCATTCCTGTATCGGTCGTTCTACTTCCCACGCTCTTTATGGAGCTGGCGTCGAAATCTCTCCCGGTCGTTGCTTTTGTGTGGATGGGTCTATCGATGGCCATGCAGGCCATTTACGCAACCTTATTATCTCGAACCTATCAAATGGGGGATTTATCCCAAGTGTATCCTGTAATGCGCGGTACGGCGACATTGTTCATTCCGTTGCTCGGAGTCCTCGTATTCGGTGAATCGTTAGCGGCTTGGGGCTGGATTGGAATTACGTGTATGTTGATAGGGTTCTTCTTAATGAGTGGATGGACGTGGAAGAAGAACCAATTCACCACTTCCTACAAACCATGGCTTTATGCTCTATCTGTGGGATTGTGTGTGACGTGTTACACCTTGATTGATAAGCAGAATCTATTGTATTTATCCCCATTAAGTTTATTGGCTCTGACGAATATTGGTTTTATTATCGGATTAACACCAAGTGTGATCAAGTCCAGACGTGTAAAGTCCGTCCTTCGATCCAATTGGCAAACTTTTATCATTGGTTCCGTTCTTTCACCGGGATCTTATTTATTATTCTTATTTGCGATGCAGCATGTGCAAGTATCCTACATCTCGCCGCTTCGGGAAGTGGGAATTGTCTTCGGTACTGTGCTCGGTATTCTCGTGTTGAAAGAGAAGAGCGGTATGCGTAGAATTGCTGCAGCATGCAGTGTCGTGACGGGGATATTGCTTATTGCTTTCTCGGGATTTTAGCAGCACAACCCATCACACATAAAAGGAAGCTTCCGATGTCGCAAAATGGAGAGCTTCCTTTTTATTGTTACCGGTCAGACTTATTTCTCAGCAATTTGCTTCGTCTGTGGATCTGCTTCATGATCTTCTTCTTCAACCATACCTCGGGTTGAGTTGCGAAATTCCCGTAAAGTATCGCCAAAGGCTCTTCCTAGCTGTGGCAGCTTAGATGGGCCGAAGAGAATGAGCGCGATTGCCAGAATTATTATCAATCCGGATACACCGATATTATTGAACATGTGCCTTCATCCTTTCTAATTCCATTTCATGATTCAGTACGTGTCTGCATCCGACGCCATTGTCTACTCGAAATATAGATGCTTATCTCGAACAGCAGGATTAAAGGAATCGTAACAGATAGATGGGAGACGAAATCTGGCGGTGAGATGCAAGAGCCGAATATTGCAAGTCCCAAATAAGCATATTTTCGCGTCATTTTGAGGCGGTCCGGTGTCAATAATCCAATTCGGGTAAGGAACAAGATGATCACTGGGAGCTCAAAGGCGGCAGCTAAGGGAATGACCAAATCGAATAGAAAGGAGAAGTATCGGTCAATACCATAGGTTTCAATCGCGCCAATGGTGTGATTCATTCGTTTCATGAATCGCAGCATCATCGGGAAGACCACGAAATAACTGAAGGACATCCCGGTCAAGAACAACAGAAACGCTACCGGAATATAAGGGAAGGCGCTCGTCGCCTCCTCCTCGGTAAGTCCCGGTCTTGCGAATGCCCATAACTGATAGAGCATGACAGGAACGGTGAACAATAATGCGAATAATAAGGCGCATTTCATATAGATCAACAGCCCGTCAGTGAACGAAAACACATTCCAAGCAATTGGTTCTGCAAGAGGCTGCGACTTCAAATACAGCAAGATCGCCGGAGATACATAGAGTCCCGCACTGAAGGTCATAATGAACCAAATGGCCACGATAATCAATCGTTTGCGCACTTCCGCAAAGTGAAATATCAAGTTGTCCTGTTCCATATCAACCCTCCGCTTCTATCGATGGTGTTGTTTTCTCATATGACCATACCGCCATTTTTCAAATATTTGGCGATACCGTCTACAGCACGGTAAGCTAATGCACCTACGGTACCAGTCGGATTGTATCCGCTGTTATGCGGGAAGGCCGATGCGCCGACGACAAATACATTTTCTGCATCCCACATTTGTAGATAGGAATTCACGACGGATGTTGAAGGATCAGCGCCCATAATGGCACCGCCCGTATTATGCGTGGATTGATACGGTACGATATTGTATGGACCTAGCTTATTCGATACACCGATGGATGTCGGATTCATTTCCTTCATAATCTCTTCTGTCTTCGAAGCCATGAACTTGATCATTTCACGATCCTGATCTTCGAAATCGAAGGTGATTCGCATGAGTGGTAATCCATAAGCATCCTTGAACGTAGGATCGAGATCCAAATAATGATGCTGCCAAGGAAGACTGCTCCCTTGCGGCGCGACAGTCAAGGTGCTGTTCCCATACTTCAAGGATTGCTTCTTGAACTCGGCCCCCCATGTCGGTGTACCCTTCGGAACAGGATTCGTCGCAATAGGACGTTGGCCTGTCTGAGAAATCCGAATCCCTGCACCATGCAGGAAGTTCAAATCTGTATGGTCGAAGTTATCTCCATTGAAATCGGGGATTTCCATTCCGAGCGACCCTGCGCCCGCGTAGAGGTTGAATTCCTTATCATCGAAGAAGCCTGTTGCGGAGCCGCCGTTTGTCTGGTAGCAATAGTTCTTGCCCACGACACCTTTTCCTGTCTTCGGATCATAAGGTTTACCCAATTTGGATGTAAGTAAGAGCCTCACATTATTAAATACATAGCTCGCGAGGATGACAACATCAGCAGGTTGTTCAAATCGTTCACCCGTTACCGTGTTCACATAGACCACGCCGGTAGCTTTTTTGCCGTCATGTTGAACTTCAACTACATTGGAGTAAGTTCTGAGCTCGAAGTTCCCGGTTTTATTCGCCACAGGGAGCACAGTCACGACGGGATCCGCCTTAGCGCCATATTCACAACCGAATCGCTCACAGTATCCGCAATATTGACACGCTGCGCGAGTAATCCCGTCTGAATTCGTATATTGTTCTGATAAGTTGGCCGATGGCATCATGTAGGGGTGGTATCCGAGTTTTTTCGTTGCATCTTCGAACATTTTGAGAATAGGTGTCTTCATCATCGGCTTGGTTGGGAAAGGCTTAGACCGCTTCCCGACGAGTGGTGTCTGTTCTTGCTCGCCTGAGATGCCTGCCACCTCTTCGAACTTATAGAAATACGGCTCTAGCTCGTCGTATGTAATCCCCCAGTCCTGGATCATCATGCCATCTGGAATTTTCTTCTTGCCATACCGCTCAACGGTCTTGCTATAGATCTCGAAGTCATAGGGCAGGAAGCGGAAGGTTTGTCCATTCCAGTGGATACCCGCACCGCCAAGTCCTTCGCCGATGAGGAAGGATCCATAGGAACGCATCGGCAGTGCTGTCATTTTACTGGTATTGCGAAAGGTTATGGTCTCCTTGGAGAGATCTTGCATGAGGTCGTAACGATGCGCATAACGCAGCTCATCATGCACCATGTAGTAGTCTTCCGTAGCACGTGGTTTGCCGCGTTCGAGCCCGACAACTTTGACGCCTTGTTTCGATAATTCGGCGGCTATAATCCCTCCGAGCCAACCCATCCCGACGATGACGACAGGGACTTTTGGCATTTTTGTTGCCATGAAAGGCACCTTCTTTCTAGCTTAATAGGGTCTAGTGTGCGATATGATCGCGTAAACTCATCGGTTCCATCGCCACAAATTCTGCTTTCTCCATAATGTTGGTGTAGCTCATCTGATTGCCTGGGTATTTGCGCATTTTCCAACCCTGCATATTCTTGTTCCCACCATAGAGCGGATCGGCATAGGCGCCTTCAAGTGTCAAAGTCCGTAACAGATTGAAAAAGCTCGTGCCCGTAATGCCATTGATCACTTCGATGTCTCCTTTTTCCAACGAGGTCAGAATGGCATCTTTTTGCTCATCCGTTAAATCAGGAAACTTATTATTGTATTTCTTCATACTGGCTTGTTGAATGGCGAGGAGTCCTAGATTGAACACTTCGGTGCGATGGATGCTTTGATAGTCTCCTTGCGTAGCCTCACCTTTCACGTAGGGTCCGGTCCGATATTCACGTCCATTGATCCCCCAAGGACTCGCAAGCTGATGATCAATATAGTAAGCGACGCCAAGCTCGGCAGCGCCAGGTCCAAGATCGTCTTTGGGGAATATCCGCTCCACAGCAGCCTGTGTAATTTGAAGTTGACTTTGTGTAAAGTACATCGTCGCTTGATTGTAGTCAGCAACTGCAGCCTGACCACCAGGTGTTGTTGGCGTAGGTGCTGGAACAGGGGCTTTTTTCTTGAAACCGCCTGCGATCGCTCCGCCAATGACACCGCCAATGACAGCACCACTAATTGCAGCGCCTGAATATTTAAGGAATTGACGTCTCGACTTATCTGGTGGCTGATGGTTGTGTTGTTCTGCCAAATGTTGTACCTCCTCTGGGGAATCTGGACAATTTATGCAATTGTATTTTGTTCCAATTGGAAGTTCTTATACATGAAATGTGAAAATAGGGGCATTGTAACCGTAGAACAGTCATTTTTGAGCATGATTGAAGGGAAGGTCATCAATTTGAAAAGAACAGCAGCATTACTTTTTTCTTGGTTGATCGTTATCGCGTTGTCCGCTTGCGGTGGTGGTACGAGCACCAAGACACCAGTGCCTCCCAAAGAAGGGGCAGGGACTGGCGCAGCAACAACGAAGGTTGACGCACAAGCGGTGTTTAAGGCGAATTGCGTAAGCTGTCACGGTAACAATCTAGAGGGGGCTGTAGGTCCCAATCTGCAGAAGGTCGGTGGCAAATTATCCAAAGGCGATATTGATGCGGTTGTAACGAACGGACGAGGCGGAATGCCGAGCTTCAAAGGGCAGCTGTCCAGTGAGGAAATTGCTGGGATCGCGGATTGGTTATCGGCAAAGAAATAAATATCCCAACATCAAAAAATGCAGTCAGTTCTTGGATGAACGGCTGCATTTTTGCGTTGCTTTCATAACCCTTAGAGGCATCTATCTTACAGGAAGATGCCTCTTTCTAATGAAGTCTTACAACAATGTAAGATACATGTAATCTGAATCGATGGGTGTTCGAACGAAAATCCAGTAAATTCTAGGAAAGAAAACAAAACATCGTCTCATATGAGGTCGGTACGGCTTCATATCACGTATAGGAGGATTTAGATGAAAACGCCAGTCGTTGAAGTAAGTAATGTGAAGAAAGTGTATGGGAAAGCCGGAGAGAATCAATCGTATGCGCTGAATGGCGTATCATTTACTATTCATGAAGGTGAGTTCGTCGGAATTATGGGACCGTCTGGTTCGGGGAAAACAACGTTATTGAACGTGATCTCCACGCTGGATCAAGCGACGGAAGGGATGGTCCGCATAGCAGGCAGTGATATTACGAAGATGAAGCAAGGGGAGTTATCCGATTTTCGTTCACAGAAACTCGGATTTATATTTCAAGATTTCAATCTACTAGAGAACTTAACGATCTATGAAAATATTGCATTACCGCTATCCCTGCAAGGTGTGCCATCGCGCCAAATTGGACCGAAAGTGCAGAAGGTAGCCGAGACACTGGGGATTACCGCGATTCTACATAAGAATCCAGCTGAAGTATCTGGAGGACAGAAGCAGCGGTGCGCAGCTGCTAGGGCACTCGTTCATGAACCAGCGATTATCCTCGGAGACGAACCGACAGGAGCATTAGATTCCAAGAATGCAACGAGCCTATTAACAGCGATGACGAACCTGAATCAAGAGCATGGCGTATCCATTATGTTGGTCACCCATGATGCCTATAGCGCGAGCTATTGCGAACGAATTCTATTCATTCAGGATGGGGAGATGTACAAAGAAATTCATCGTCAATCCTCTCGTGAAGATTTCTATCGGGAAATACTCGATGTGCTCGCAGATTTAGGGACGACGAAGGCGTAGAAGGGAGGTTATTCAGTCATGTTATTCAAATTATCGATGTCAGGGCTGCGCAGCAAGTACAAAGATTATATTGTTCTGCTTGCGGGTCTTGTGATGTCTATCTCCATCTTTTATATGTTCCAGACGCTTGCGATGAACAATGCCTTCCTCGAAGCGAACGCGATGATCGGACCGATCCAGTTCGTCTTCTACGCGGGTTCGGTGCTGCTCTCGATCGTAACGTTCTTCTATATTCTATATGCGAATTCATTCTTGCTCTCTCTAAGGCAGAAAGAATTCGGGATGTATATGACCCTCGGGGCTCGAAAAAACAAAATTACTCGGCTCATGTTCATGGAGACGGTTGTCATTGGTCTCATTTCACTCGTCATTGGTATTGCTGTGGGAGTCGGTCTAGCACAAGTCATCGGGTCAATGCTTATGAAAGAACTAGAATTTAGTTCCGACGGATACCATGCGCTGTATCTTCCATCCTTGATCGTAACAGCTATTTTCTTCACTGCGCTATTCCTGATCTCTGCGATCATGAATACGATCAAAATGCTGCGTGTTACCGTATTGCAGCTAGTTCATGCGGATGTCCAGACGGACAAAATTGCGAAACGTGGGAAGAAGACGGTCTTTGCAGCCATTCTCTCAATCATTCTATTGCTCATCGGGTATGCATCCATGATTTTCATGACTTACCTACAGCAATTAGGTGTTATTATCGCGCTAATTACGATCACATCAGGGACGTATTTGCTCTTCATGACCTTCCTGCCGCTCGTCATTCATGCGATGAAACGAAATAAGAACCGTACGGAGAAAGGGCTAAATGCATTTACCTATGCGCAGCTCAACTTCCGCATCAATTCCCTTACGAAAGTATTGGCAACAGTAACCATGCTGATTGCGTTATCTGCCGGTTCGATTACCGCGGGAATGTCGTTCAAGAATAACATCATGATTATGGTCGACGGCGCTGATTATTATGATGTAACGCTTCATAATCCGACGAAGGCGGAGAAGGAATTGCTCGCCAGCATTCCATTCACCGAACAGAAGGAATACCGGTATAAAGTGAGTGACAAAGGGATTTATTATCTGAAAGATGATTTGATGAATCACCCACCACGTATCATGATGAGAGCCAGTAAAGAGGATTTCGGCAAAACGAAGGTTCCGGCTGCAGAGCTCCCGACAGGAGCTGAAATTCGTGGTGAGAAGAATGACAAGCATGGTCCTCAGATGCCAAATGATTGGTATGAGGCGATGGAGATGATCCAACCGTATTATGTCTATAAAGGTGAAAGAGTAATAATTGCGGATCAACAAATGTATGATGGTATTCAGGGGAAAGAGGGCGTAGCGCTTCTCGG
>Ga0209025_1002710_pt1 | contig 18015 bp, 14 predicted proteins | sample AraplaMF_Col_mLB_FD_184256 | JGI IMG/M metagenome (GOLD analysis project Ga0209025, IMG submission 184256) | Arabidopsis root microbial communities from the University of North Carolina, USA - plate scrape MF_Col_mLB (SPAdes) (version 2) | ecosystem: Host-associated > Plants > Roots > Endosphere... | reverse complement strand
TCATTGCCGAGCTGGAGTACAACACGGATCTTTTCGATTCACAGACCGTGGAGAGGATGCTGGAGCATCTCCAACATCTATTGGAAAGCATCGTGCTCAATCCCAACTTGTCCTTGAGCAGTCTGGAGATAATGGACGAATGCGAGCGGCAGCTTCTGCTATCGGCATGGAATCGGACTGAAGCCGCAGATTTGGGCAATATGTGCATCCATGAAATTGTAGAGAAACAAGCTTACTTATTTCCTAATGCGATTGCGGTGACATCCGGCATCGAGCAGTTCACCTATCGGGAAGTCAATATTCGCTCGAATCGGATGGCCCGCCATTTGCAGCCGCTCGGCATTGGTCCGGAAGTACTGGTAGGAGTGCTGGCTGACCGTTCAGCCGAGCAAATTATCGGATTGCTCGCCATATTAAAATCCGGCGGAGCTTATGTACCGATCGATCCGGCGTATCCCGACGAACGGATCGCTTATATGATCGAAGATGCCCAAATTCATGTACTGTTTACGCAAAAGCGGCATGCAGAGCGGGTTCGGCACATGAATTTGACCGTTCTTCCGTTGGACGGAATCGGCTCCAATCCGCAAGAAGGCGATGAATCGGCTCCCGACAGCGGCGCTGCGCCCGGCAATTTAGCCTATGTCGTCTACACTTCTGGATCGACGGGCCGCCCTAAGGGAGTCGAAATCGAACACCGCAGCTTGCTCAATTTAGTGTCCTGGCATCAGAATGCGTATCGCATATCCAGCAGCGATCAGGCGACATGGCTGGCAGGCCCCGCTTTTGACGCTTCCGTCTGGGAGCTATGGCCTTATTTGGCCAGCGGCGCCTCAATTCATATTCCAGACGAGGATACTCGATTGGATCCGGATCGCCTGCGCGATTGGCTCGTGAATGAGCGCATTACCGTCAGCTTTTTGCCCACGCCGCTGGCTGAGGCGGTTCTCTCCCTGAACTGGCCTGACGAGTGCCCGCTGAGGTACATGCTTACCGGGGGTGACAGACTGCGTTATTTCCCCCCGGAGACGTTGCCATTTGCCCTGTTCAATCATTACGGGCCGAGCGAAGGAACAGTAGTCTCCACGGCATGCCGCGTGCCTGCAAGATCACGGTCTTCCGCGGAGCTTACAGCACCGACTATTGGACGACCGATCGCCAATATGAGAATTTATTTGCTGGATCGGCATCGGAATCCCGTTCCTGTCGGCGTTGTTGGCGAATTATACATTGCAGGCCACGGCCTAGCCCGCGGTTATCTGAGAAGGCCCGAGCTTACTGCTGAGCGGTTCGGGTACGTTCCTTCCCTTCCAGGGGAACGATTGTATCGAACTGGCGATCTTGCCCGTTATTTACCGGACGGAGCCATTGAATTTATGGGGCGTGCCGATGATCAGATAAAAATAAGGGGACATCGCATTGAACCCGGCGAAATCGAGGCGGCGCTTACGCTACATCCGGCTGTTGAGCAGGCGATCGTTTCCGTAAAGGAGCCTGGGCCGGAAGACAAGCGGCTGGTTGCATACGTAATCCCGTCAGCCGATATCATTCACGGATTGGATATAAGCGAGCTTCGGCTGCATGTGCAGGCCCGGCTTCCAAATTATATGGTTCCTGCCGCCTTTGTCGTTATGGAGGCTCTCCCGCTGACGCCTAATGGTAAAGTGGATCGCAATGCGTTGCCGTCACCGAATTTTACGGACAAGGTGGAAGAATATGTGCCTCCACGAACGCCGACCGAAAAAAAGTTGACTGACATTTGGTCGCAGGTGCTCGGCATTGAACTCGTTAGCATCCATGATAATTATTTCAGCTTAGGCGGCGACTCCATTTTAAGCACTCAAATTACAAGCAAAGTACGTCAATTGGGTCTGGAAATGAAGCCGAAATATCTGTTTCAATATCAATCGATCGCGGAGCTGGCTCCCTTGTTAGAAGCTTTGAAGCCGTTCGAGCCAAATGAAATCGGGCAGCAAGAAGTGACTGGATCGCTGCCGCTTACACCGATTCAGCGCTGGTTATTCGAGGAGATGTCCGTTCCCGAGCATTTCAATCAGTCCATGGTTTTGTCCGTGAATTCCCAAATAAGCTATGAAGTTCTGCAGAGAGCGATCGCCCATCTAGTGGCACATCATGATGCGATGCGCCTCCGATTTACGATGGGTCGATCCGGTTGGGAACAGGCATATGCCGCTTATACGGACGAATCGCCTCTGAAGCGCATTGATCTTCGCGATCAGCCTGCAAACCTACAGGCAGATGTCTTTGCGGCCGCGATCACAGAAGCTCAAACAGGCTTCGACTTAAGCGGAGGCATCCTACTGCGCGCCATCTATTTTGACTATGGCACTGGACAGGCAGGAAAGCTGGCATTGGTTATCCATCATTTGGTCATAGATGGTGTTTCATGGCGCATTTTGCTGGATGATCTAAGCACGGTTTGTCGGCAATTAGTAGCCCGAGAAGCCATATACTTGCCGTCGAAAACTGCTTCATATCGCGATTGGGCGCACAGCCTTGCTGCCTACTCCGCCACGGATCAACTACGGGCAGAGCTGGAATACTGGTTACATCAAGTCAGTCCTCCCCCTCCCCTAATTCCGCTCGATTTCCCAGACGGTGCCAATACGACGGCCTCTTTGGCGGTTGCGGCATCGAATTTGTCTTCTGAAGAAACGCGGATTCTGCTGCAGGAGGCTCCATCGGCATTCGGCGCGCAAATTGACGCTATTCTGTTGGCCGCACTCGGCCGCGCTGTCTTCGGATGGTCGGGAGAAAGAAAAATGCATGTCCATATGGAGGGGCACGGCAGAGAAGAATTATTCACAGACCTTGATATCTCGCGTACAGTAGGTTGGTTTACGAACATGTATCCAGTCATGCTCGAAGTGAAAGATAGCGCGGATATATACGCGGACATCCAAGGGGTAAAAGAGCGACTGAACCGTATTCCAAATCGCGGAATCGGTTATGGCTTACTGCGCTATATGACCGAAGATGACGGTATTGCGAGTCAGCTTCGCAAGCTTCCACGTCCAATGATGAGCTTTAATTACTTAGGGCAATTCAATGCTGAATGGAGTAAGGAAAAGGAAGCGCTATTCACGCTGGTTGCGGATACGGCAGGACAGGATCTTGCGCCTGATTCCGAACGGGCCCATTATGTCGACGTGGCGGCTATAGTGACGTCAGGCCGCTTGCATATAAGTTTGTCATACAGCGATAATGTGCATCGCAAGCAAACGATCGAAAATCTGGCTCAAAGGTTCGAAGGAGAGCTTCGAATCATGATCGGATTATGCCAGCAATCAAAATCCCATTCATCTGTAAACGAGCGGAAAATGAACGATGTGAGCGGTCTTGATACAAGCAGCAAATGGTTCGTTCGCAAAAAGGTGAATCAGAAAGACGCAATACGGCTGTTTTGTTTGCCTTATGCTGGAGGGAACGCATCCATTTTCCGCGCATGGCATGACTATTTGCCGGCGTTCGCTGAGGTTTGCGCAGTTCAATATCCAGGCAGAGGCGCGCGATTGCGCGAACCTGCCTACACAAGCATGTCACCGCTGCTGGAAGCAGTCGCACATGCGATGAGGCCCTTATTGGATAAACCATATATTCTGTTTGGTTACAGCATGGGAGCCTTATTGGCCTATGAATTGTCGATCTTATTATCGAGGAGCTTGAATCGTCCTCCGCTCAAGCTTATTGTTGCGGGATTGAATGCCCCGTTTGTACAAAGTCCGGTACCGCCGATTCATGATTTGCCCGAGGAAGAATTCCGCAAGCGGCTTCTCCTGAACGGGGGAATTCCAGAAGAGCTGATGGATGACGAGGAATTGCTGGAACTCCTGTCCCCTTCTCTAAGAGCCGACTTTTCGGTCTGCGAGACGTATGAATATACTCATGGCCCCGTACCTTGTCCCATCGTTGCATTAGGTGGACAAGACGACGAATCTCTGTCCGAACAATCGCTGACATCCTGGCGCAGCTTGACCAATTCCGATTTTTCAAGCAAGCTGCTCCCGGGCGGACATTTTTTCTTGCACTCTCATCCGGAACAGCTATTGTCGGCAATTCGAAAAGAAATCGAATGCGTCAATACCGGATCTATTTTACTCAAGTAAAACATGAATGGAGGAACATGGGGAGTTTGCTGAATTTTTTTCAGTAGACTCCCTTTTTTTCATTGGTTTAACACCTGGCAAAATAGGATGAAAGAAAAGAAAAAGTCGAGTCTTCCGACGACAAGGAAACGACTTTTAACTTTCGGTATACGCCGTGCCACTGCATATATAAAGTATGTTGAATAAAAATCGTACATAAGATGAATTCTACACATGCGTCATCCAATTTCTAGGTGTTCAGTACGAAGCCCAGAAATTTTGAATTTCACTAACAACAGTTATTTGGAGGCTTGAAAATGATCTCGTTCGTGACCCGCTCCATGATATTCCTTCTCCTCCTTACCTATTTTTCTGTTAGCAGCATGATTGTCCATGCTGACTACAAGGCGCCATCTGCTGAAATGAACATAAGTGTACGGACAAGCCCCTCCGCAACATATGAACATAAAATGGTATTGAAAAATAAGGAAGCCCTTCGTTTATATCAGGATGGCAAGGAAGAACAAACAGAACATCGCCCTGTACTCTCCGACATTTATGTAACGATTACAAAAAATAATAGAACAAAAAATTTCCGTATGGAGCAATCCGGTTCCTTATGGAACGAGGCTGAATCAACACGTCTTATCCTTACACCTAAAGCGTCCAAGCAGTTGCTGGTACATGCAAATTTTCTAAGAAAACATCATTATGGGACGATTATTCCTTGGGGTGAGGCGAAAGCCTTGCTTCCGAGAAAAAGCACTTTCTCGATTATTGATTTGGAGAAAGGGTTGAAATTCCGTGTCCAGCGTCGTGCGGGAAGCAGGCATGCCGATGTGCAGCCGCTAACCAAAGAAGATACGAAGACAATGAAGCAGGTGTATGATGAACATTGGAGCTGGAATCGGAAAGCAATAGTGGTCGTGACTGATGACAATCGGAAAATCGCTGCTTCTATGAACGGGATGCCTCATGGCGGCGACGGGATTCCGGACAATGGATTTTCCGGACACTTTTGCGTACACTTTTTAGGCAGCAGTACGCATCGATCCGTTCATCCGGATTTATTGCATCAGGTGATGGTGTACACGGCTGCTGGAAAAAGAGAGGCGTTTTTACATGGCTTATCCCCCGAGTTGCTCTCGGAAGTATTTATTGGAGCCTTGTCTCAACGCGATAATAATTTACTTATAGCAGTGTCTGAAGGTGCGCATTCTGAAACGGTAAACTACTTTCTTAAGCAGATGGAGAACGGAACGACATACCGGATGATGAAAAGAAAAGAATTTCCCGATACAGACAACGGGCATCGATTAACTACCGTGTTAGAACTACCTGTTTTCATGAAACAGAAGAACATGTCGGAAAAAGGCGTAGCCATTCGATTTGAATTTGCAAGGGAATCGGTCTTTTCTCCGTGGAAAATAAGGAACGTAAGCCCCAGACAAAAATGAAGAGAGCGAACTGCGCTCTCTTCGTCATTTATTAGGATATAATCAATCATTTGTTCAGCGCATCAGTTTGACTGATTTGCTTTTTCCGTATGATACGAATCGTACTTAGTATAACGAGTGATACAATAATGCTGCCGATTTGCATCATGCCGATAGTGAATAGACCGGTGAGTCCAGGTTCTGATTCTTGGTAGGTTAAGATTGGTGGCACTCTATATTGATTCGGCCAGATGACAAACCGCAAAATTTCTAAATATGTAAGGTGAAAACCAATTGACGCCCAGAGGCTTCCGCTCCATAAACGAAGTAACTGCAAACCTATTCCAAAACAAAAAATGATAACGATATAAGAGATGTCAAGCGATACTCCGGGTGTAAGTCCTACAAACGCTTGAATTAGGGCAACCGCTGTTGTGAGGCATACAAATAGCAATGTTTGAAGTAATACGGACAGCCAAGCTGGAAATCGATGACGTAAGACGTCATACAGAAACCCTCTTAACCCTAGCTCCTCTGGCAAAGCTTCATAGAAAACGGCAAAACAAACATTGATGAGCAGCGCAGCAACCCACTGATCAGGGGTGTGCCATTCCTCTATGACAATCAACCCTTGAGAACTAGCAATAATGAGAGTCAATGCAGCCAAAGCAATTGCCAAGAGAGCCCCCGTAATAAAGTGATATCCCCTTTTCCAGGAATATACCGGCGTCTTGGGATTCACACCAGTCATTCGATAGAGACGCTGATATAAATACAAAATAATAGGAACAATGAGCCCGCTCATTACAAGACCTTTAACCACATATTGAGCATACATTGATGGGCCGAACAACTGTACAGTAACATCACCGGAAGATGAAGCTAGAAACAGAGCACCGACTAATGTTGCCCATCCGGCGAACAATAAACCTATCCATTTCTTATTCTGATTTTCTCTCGATAGCATTGCATTTTATTCCTTTCATTCACAACATGAGTTGATTTATTTTGTGGAAAAGATAACCTTAACAGCGCCTATTAGAGCAGGCAGGAGTATTGTTACGATCAAAAATGCCGTAATTACATTAGATATCGGCAAGTCATATGGAGTGAACCATTCTGTAAAAAGTTTGGAATTCATAATTCTGCCCATGATGGTTCCTGGATTGATTTCTCTGTTCGGATTCCAAGAAAATCGATCACAGGCAATAAAATAGAGTTGTGCAACAAGAAATCCCACAAGGGGCATTACCCAGCCTTTTATTCGACTAGGACGATCTTTTTGAGTATGCATCCTGTCCTATCTCCCTTTTTCGTATATCTTTTGATCATGCAACAGTTACGAACTCTTATAATTCCTTTTTCGTAAACAGAGCTGCAGCTATAAAGTAGGAAGCAATGAACAGCAATAAGATGCCGATCAGGATCAAATACAAGATTGGGCCACTATGTAATCCGTTCTCGTTGATCATTTGCATAAATATTGCCGTAGGCTGCGCCAGTGCAATTAGGATTAATGTGAATACCCCTTGAATAATAGACGTTCCTTTCTTACTAAGCGTATAAAACAGCGGCAAATAAATGGAAGCAAGGGCTAGCGTGATGGCTGCTGGTCCTAGTATATCCATGACCGTTAATTCTGGTTTGTTAAATGCCGGGAATACATTTGTAACGATCAGGTGAATGCCATAAGATGCTAGGACGCTGACAAGGCTAATAATAATGCCCGTTATGTATTTCGCTTTTACGATATTTTTACGGCTAATCGGCAGCGTGACCAGAAAATTGTGGTTATGATTCTTTATATCGATCAGGGTAACGTGACTAAGCGTAGCGAATGCCGTATAAATACCCACAAGGTGAACAGACGATGAATGCTTTGGTATAAAAACAACACTAAATACAACAAAATACATGAGAGGTGTCCAGAGCGAGCTTTTAAAAGCGATGAACTCTTTCCGAAGCAAGTTAAGCATGTACACGTCCTCCCTTGGTTGTGAAATACACGATGTCTTCTAATGATGGTTTGTTGAGAACCGCATAATTTCCGAATAAATGCTCAGCCTCCTGCCGATTATCGACTAAGCCCTCAAAACCAACGGCTGTCTCACGAATTCCGACAAATTTTTTGCGAACATCGGAATCTAGTAGTTGGGAGTCACCTTTCACGATTACGTATCTATCGAGGACATCATCTTTCGCTTCATTGAATACGAGCTTTCCGCGATTGATGAAAGCAATGTAGTCGGCAATGCGATCCAAGTCTGTTGTGATATGAGTTGAGAAAATAATCGAATTTCGCTCATTCTGCATCATGTCCGCAAGAATATCGAGCATTTCCCTTCTGAACACAGGATCTAGCCCGGAGGTTGGCTCATCCATGATGAGGAGCTCTGCCTCATGTGAAAAAGCAACGGCAAGGGCAAACTTCACTTTCATCCCCTTGGATAATTGTTCAATCTTCTTATTCGGGGACAGCTCGAACTGTTCCAGATAGTTGTTAAATTTCTGCTCGTTCCACTTTTGATAGAAAGGCGCGATCACCTTCTTCATGTCACGGATCGTAAGGTGATCATAATAGAAGCAATCATCCGACACGATGCCGATGCGCTGCTTGATGTCCACTTCTTGTGCAGGCATATCGCAGCCTAGTATCTTTACGCTCCCAGAGTCAGGGCGAATCATGCCAAGTATCATCTTAATCAAGGTGCTCTTCCCTACGCCATTGGGACCAATCAATCCAGTAATGTAACCCTGCTTCACATCCAAAGATACTTGATCAACTATAAATTCAGGGTATGTTTTCGTTAAATTACGTATTTCGATTGCATTCATGATGTGTATTCCTCCTCGAACAATAGCTTCATATGATCAATTACATCTTGTTGACTCATACTTAATTCCTTGCTTTCACGAATGATCTCAATCATTTTTTCTTCTAATTGTTTCATACGCTGCTCCCGAATGAAGTCTTTATTGGCCCCTGATACGAACGATCCCTTCCCTACCACGGAGTCGATCAGTTTCTCTTTCTCTAGCTCTTCATACACACGCTTGGTTGTGATGACACTGACCTGCAAATCCTTAGCCAGTTGCCGAATGGAAGGAAGATTGTCACCTGCACGCAATTCCCCACTCAGAATGCTCTGTCTGATTTGGTTCAATATTTGCATGTATATCGGATCGCTCGAGGCGTTGGAAATAATGATTTTCAGCTTGTATCACCTCATTACTGTTTATATCCATATAGTGTACATATACAATATATACACTATTGCGATAAGTGTCAATATAGTATTTAGTGTATATATATATTATATACATTTATTACCCCTGCAAGCTGAAGGTGATGCCTCGAAGGAATTAGTCGACTATTTGGGAAAGCATGTGGTGAAATAAAAAAACGGCTGAGCGTCATTATCGACTGCTCCGCCGTTTTTGCTATGAAAGGCATAATTTACGAGTTTAATTGTTCATGCAGGCAATTAGTCACCCTATGATGAATTTGCTCCGCTTTGCTACGCTCCTTGGTTATCGTTGATGAGTGCTTTCGTTACGGTGTCCCAGCGCCACGGTACAGATTGCCCTGTCAGGTGAACACCACCAAGCCACGTATCGATGCCGTTCAGTGCTACCCAGTCTGCTTGACCTTCCAGCACTTGTCGCCCCGCTTCCGTTAACGACAACGTACATTCACGGAATGAAGGCGGTGTGCCTTGGAAATTTGGGAAGGTCTCTACCCCTTCAACGTGCAGGAGCGGATGGGTACCGCTAGTCAGCTTGGCCAACACATGCCAGTATTGCAAATCCCCCATTCCAAGTTCATGCAGCCTATTGCAGACATGCTTGAATAATTCATACGGAGAAGTAATGCCACAATCAATCTGCTCCAATGTGAATTGCTCGACAATGCCGAGTCCATTGTGGATGGATGGGAACTGGGCAAGATGCTGTTGGAATGCTTGATGGGCATAGGGCAATGCAGACGTATCCTCTCGTAGAAGCTTTACGAGCTTGTTTGGATCGGTAGAGGTATAAGCCTCCCATAACGCTGTCCCTAGAACGAGCTGTTCACGACCGACGGTTTGCCACGTCCCTGATAATGATGCCAGCTGCTCTTCATTCAATTGTCCGAGCCCACGGAATAATTCAATGCCTGGGAAGGATCCAACGCATAGCAAGCTTAGCTTCGTACGGCCAAGCGATTGCTGTGCAAACCAATGGAGCAAGTAGCAGAGCATCGTCTGGTCGAATAAATCATGCTCGAACCATAATACCACCTCTTCATATACGGTAAAGCGAGCGAGTTGCTGTTCTTGATCGCCTGAGAGACGTGTAAATTCTGCTGCGGGAATTCCTAACGCCTGTTCCAAGTACTGTGCCCGTACCTGCTGATTGGAAGCATCAGCAGGATTGGTGAAGTTCGGCCCTTCCGGGTACACTTCCCTCCACACGAGAATATCCCCTTCTGGTATAACCTTACGCAATGTGTTCGCTACATGATCTCCGTTTACAATATGCAGCATATGTTTTCCCCCTTCATATAAGCCGTTGCATACATGGGCAAAATCAGCAACTGGCAGGATTCCTTTCAGTTTGCGTCGAGCGTCAAATAACCGTTTTTTTAGTACAGGGATGGACGTGCCTAAGTACGCAGAGATTTCCTGCAATGAATAGCCGTAAAAATAAAACAACTGTACCGCCACACGCATATTTGATGACAATGACGATACGGATTCATGAAGCAGCCTTCTCAGTTCTTTTTGCTCGACGATGTCGGAGATGCTCTTCCCACTTTCGGCAAAGCCGGTCATATCATCCAGTGGGACAGTCGGATGACGTTTGCGCCGGAGAATGCGGTTCGCTTGGCGAACGACAATCACCTTGAACCAACCCGGGAATGCTTCGGTTTCTTTCAGCTTATCGAGGTTGATGAATGCTTCCGCGAATGCCTCTTGCACGGCATCCTCCGCCAACTGAACGTCGTGGAGCCGTTCATAGGCTACAGCAAAAGCCATTGAAGTGAACTGTCGGACGATGGGATCGAACGCCTCGCGGTCTCCTCGCTTCGCTGCTTCTATCCAATGGTGCACGTCCCCAACTCCTTTCTTTCTATTCATCTATACTAGTGCCATGAAACGGCCAAAAGGTTACTTCAATTGCGTTATATCCATTTTCATACCACGAAACTATGGTTCGTCTCCTACCCGTAAATGTAGCTACATGATGATATCAAACACATTATAGACTTTATTTGTGCAGGTTGTGAATGAAAGAAAGCCGCCGATTCAAGAGTGAACGGCAGCCTTGCGAGGTGATCAACGTATATCGTTCGAGTTGCGTAACAGAGAGAGAATGGCTCCACAGCAAGCTAACCCCCCGCGTTGCAGATGATGGTTAAGCATGATTACGCCCAGTTTTTAAGCACTTCGTGCAGATCGAACAACGCTCGGTGGAAACGAATAAGCTGCTCATCGTTAAACACGTCAATTTTGTCGCGAAGAAGCTGTCCAATGGCTTCTTTATACTCTTGGATAAATGCCGATCCTTCTGCTGTTATCTGGAGATTGAAGGAACGCAAGTCCTGTTCGTCGTGAGTCCGATTCACGAATTTCATTTCAATTAATTTTTGAATGAGCTTGGAGAGCTGCTGCTTGGACATATTGAGCTCTTGGGCGAGCTCCTTCATTCCGATTGGCTGGTTGCTCTCGATTGCAACTAGTGCATAGAATTGCAGCGGGCTCAGCTTTTGCATCACCGTTTGCTCAAATAGCTTCATCATTCTGCGTTCTAATAAGGGCATTATTTCACCCCAAGACTCTATAATTTCATCCATTATCGCTGCTCGCATGGCATAATACCCCTTCGTTAACGATTCAGGCATTGACAAGATGCATGAAAACGTGATAATTATGTATATAGTAAATATTTGTTTACTATATGAAAATTTGCCGTACTTATTGCATATTACCTATTCCCCAGAAAGGCGGGATGTCGATTGATTGACACACAGCCTAATTTTAAGCCTTTTATCTCATAAATACAAAGATAAGGGGCAGATTCAACATGAATAGTAACCATTTGAACAGAAAGTTTGATTCATACATCCAATCCATGCATGAGCGTGGGAATTTCAATGGAAGCGTGCTTATTGCCGTACAAGGAAATGTAGTTCTCGCTAAAGGTTATGGTTTTGCAAATGTAGATCTGAACGTACCGAATCAGCGTGAGACCGTATATCGGATTGGATCAATCTCCAAGCCGATTACGGCGGAGGCCATCCTGACCCTGGCGCATCAGGGCCAGCTTCGCCTCAAGGAGAAGCTCACAACCTATTTACCTGAATTCCTCCAATGGAAGCACATATCGATTGAACAATTGCTGACTCATAGTTCGGGTATCCCGAACTTCGTATTGCTTCCGGACTTCCCGAAGTTTGCTCTTCTGCCGCACACCGTGGACGAGCTTATTGCTACCTTCTCTGCTCTTCCGTTGAACTTCGAACCTGGAACAAGGTTTGAGTATGCGAATTCGAATTACATTTTACTCGGGAAAGTCATTGAAGCAATCAGCGGCATGAGCTACGCCGATTACGTAAGGCAATACGTGCTCCTCCCTGCTGGAATGGGGGATACATTGCTTGAGGATTCGAACACGATCGTTGCGAACCGCGCAGTCGGCTATGAAGTGGATTCGGAAGGCAGTCTACAACGGGCATCCTATATTGACATGTCGAATGCACATGCAGCAGGAGGTTTCCTATCTACGATTGATGACCTCTATCGCCTGGACTGCGCTTTGCGCAGCAAGCGTTGGGGTGATCAAGATATAGGAGATGCAGTGGAAAATATGTATGCTCATCGCCACCAGCCATACGGATATGGATGGTTTATCACTGGCATTCCTGTAGTGTTCCATCATGGCGGAATTAATGGCTTTACCTCAACTTTTGTCCGACATCTCGAACAGAACTTAACCGTTATTGCACTGAGCAATATCGTAACGTTGAATACAGCAGCGCTCGGCCAACAACTGATGGATATGCTGATGGAATAAGCGTCCTCTTCTCTATTTCTGTATCGTTCTAGAAAGCCGGTTCATGTTAGACATTATATTGGCTAAATAAAAACGGATAGAGGTTTCAGAGAAGATCTGAATCTCAATCCGTTTCTTTTTATGCCTAATTCAGCTTATGATACCTTGTTCTTTTCTCAGACACTTTTGTTTCACAAGAAGTGCATGACGTATAACAGCTCTGCAGAGTCTTGCTCGTTGCAATGAAGAATCTTCAGCGAAAAAATCATCATTTGAGCTCAATTCCAGCAGGGCTGCTTTGGCCGCATCCCAAGCAAGCTCTTCCTCTTGCAGCAGATAATGCGCTACTTGATACCCGTACGTCTCCACCCCTCTTAAAACCTGCACTTTATGCCCAAAGCTCACCGTTCGATTCATCGGGCTGTTCCTCTTTTCTAAGAAGCAGTCTCTCGAATGTTCAGGTTATATAACCGCAAAAACCCCATCTCTTTATCACGTTCAGATTCAGATCCTTCGTAGGTTACTTGACCCACGTAGCGTGTTTTTCCATTGGATATATCATAAATAACTAAGAGATGTGTTGAGCCTTTCTTACTATAGATATTGACACGATTGTGAGAGAGAACAAACCAATCGATCTCATCAACGCCAAGCTGCGAAGCTTCGATCTTAACACGACAAAAGCTTCTACTGCATCTTCTATAAGTTCCGAACGAATTACTCGCAGAATATCCGCTTCCTCGGTAATCCGACTCGGTGAGTTCCCTTCCGTTATAATCAACCGCTGCTCCTCCATTTCCTTGTAGGCTTTTTGCGCCGTATTTGGGTTTATTTTGAGCAATGCTCCAAGCTCTCTGCGGGAAGGAATAACCTGCCCTGCCTTTAATCGGCCTGTTGCGATCCGCTCCTTGAAATGCCTTACGACTTGCAAATAGACAGGGTCACGGTTATTAAAGACCACACTCGTCCACCCTTCATTCATCTCTATGATCACCCCTCGCATTTATCGCCAAGTGTGTGTAATATGTAGTTCATACACTTCATGAGTGTATTATGCCTGTAATACACCGCGACTGTCAATAGTAGGATTTTTTTGTTTTCACTCACCAAAACCTCATATATGAAAAAGAAGCCAACTCCTTAGTCTCAATGTTTAACAACCAAAAACAAAAGAGGATGAGCACCACGCATAAGGGGATATTCCCTTTGCATGACTCATCCTTTTTTAAAATGTCTAACTTTGTATTCAATTGCTTATTGTTATTGGTTTTAGTGGACTTCCTCCACTCTTTAATGTTACAGAGTATGCCGGCTTTCATTATTTCTTCTTATCATCCGAGGAGCAATTCTTCTACATTACTCAGGTTGTTCTACTTTTCGGATACGAATGTATGTAATTTCTCAAGACTCATCCAGCCAGCGACCTTGTTGATAGGTTTATTATTTCGAAACAGAATCGTCGTTGGCAAACTCATCACCCCATAAAAAGCAGCAGTATCCGGTTGTTCGTCGACATTGATTTTCAGAACTCTTATATCTTTGGAGTGCGTCTGATCAAACGTTTCGAGTATTGGAGCAAAAGCACGACAAGGACCGCACCAAGGCGCCCAAAAATTAACTAATGTCAAGCCTTCGCTATTCAAATCACTTTCAAAGGTTCTATCCGTAGTATGGCAAATGGTCATGTGAATCTTCCTCCTATATTCTTGATTGACAATGCATTGGGTTGAATAGATTACCCGCCATAAGAAATGTCCTATGTTCCTCATCACCTCCTTTGCGAAAATTTGAACGTTCATGAATATATATGGATATTACGGACTGATAATGTCTCTAATTAAGACGAAAATTGAGTAACTACATATAGCGGACAAATTAAACCGATGTTACATCACTCATCGTTGAAGATGCCTGCCGGCATCGAAATAGTAATCATCATGCATAACTGACAACCATCTCACAATTTTTTATACTAATTACTGTGGTTCAGGCGGGAATATACTTATCACAGATATATTGAGTCTATAATATCCATCATTCTCTGAGTATGTCAAGTTTGTTTTTTTATATTGCCCACAGGATCATGTAATTCCCGCCCGAGATGAAATCAAGTACAGCCTACAATTATGCGAATAAACTTAGCATTCTTACTCTCCTAAATATTTTGAATTCAATCTGCCTTCAAAATGAAACGTATAGTCATTGTCGATCCGAATGTACCCGAGTATGCAATGATATCTGTCTCTCCGGAATACACAGGAGTAATTCTGGTTATCTCTGTTCCCTTCAGCCACTACAATCTCCTTCTCTTCACAAGCGAGTACGACTCCAATATGATCGTGCGGCTTATCGGACAACAGCTTGTCATAGATGACGATATCCCCTCGCTTCGGTGTGAATCCTTCTTGTCCATCACGGTAGAAAAATCCGGTCTCAGGCAGCTGAGACCACTCCAACCATGCACCTACCCCGGCTAATCGATATATGCCATTGGGATATCGTATCGGCAAGGCGATTCCAGCTTGTCTACAGCAGTAGTAGACAAATGCAGCACACCAGCTAGCTCTGATGTCTTGATAGATGTTCATATCTGGCCAATACTTGCAGATTTCTCGGTATTGCTTATCTCCTGGCACACCAATAATGTTCCGTCTTGCGAGCGATTCAGCTATGTCAGCCAGCATCTGACGCTTGTCGGTGGAATTGCTTGTTTTAGGAAATTCCGTGCTCGTATTGTTATGTGGTGTCTCGTAGGAATATGGAATCGCTAATTCTCCTAATACCCGCTGAAGTCTGTGTGAATCTCTCGAATCTACTTGGTTGTTCGGAGTTTGGAAGTATTTTTGCAGTACAATCGCATCTTTTACGACTTCTTCGTATTCTCCATGACGTTGATGTCTATCATCATGATAATAGATCGCTCTTAGGATGGTTACCTGCTCTTCTTGAGAGAGCAATTTAAGGTCTCGTATCATTGGCCTCACGGCCTCTGAGCTGTTGGGGCCAGGGAAATCTTCGATACCGGTTTTGTAAAAATAATAATGGTGAAGCACACCCGCGATTGCGGCGAGTTCCGATTGCAGCCCTCTCTTTCTAGCAAGCATAGATGCGAATGCAGATACGCCATACAGGCGTATAGCTGCATCCTGTTTCTGGACGGAACTGTCCATCGATTGCAGTAATCCATGGACGAGTACCTGAATGCTTTTGAATCGTGACACCGCATGATCATTGATTTGATGGCTATTCATCTACCGTTACCTCCCTTGTCATTTCATGCCGATTAGGACTGTAAGGATCGACACTCCATAAATTACGGGAAATTTTGGAGAAAGTATATGGTGCCTGAGAGATTGATAGGAGAGTCGTCTCTATGAATATTGAAAAAATATTTCGTCTTTTAAAAATATATTGAAAATTTTAATCGAAAGATAATATAATAGTTACCAATCCCCATATTATGGAATGGTGGTGGTCAAAAAGGAAGCGAGTTTGTGGATGCCAATTGTGTTTTGAAAGCGGTGTCATCTTGTCTTAGTGATTATCATTTTGGGAGGGAAATAATTGAAACTTCAAACAATCCAATGGAAAAAGCTATCGCTCACTCTCACTGTCGCCTCATTGGCGGCCGCGGGATTTGCGCCTGCGCTGCCTGCTCCATTCAACAGTGCACCGTCTGTCTATGCGGAGCAAGTCAAGTCGAATTCGCAGCATCTCCAGCAAGCCTTCGAATCTGCAGCGAAAGAGTTCGGAGTGCCTGTGAACATTCTGATGTCCGTCTCCTACAACCTTACACGGTGGGAGCAACATAATGGCGAACCAAGCACATCTGGAGGCTTCGGCGTTATGCATTTGACCGACATACCGATGCCGAAGCAGCAGCCAGAGAAACAGAATGCAACCGCTGACCAAGGCAGCACATCAGATTCGCTTGATGATCCGAGCCATCATACTCTTGCAGCAGCATCTCAACTCCTGAAGGTAAATCCAATCTTTCTGAAGAAGGATCCTGTAGAGAACATTCGCGGCGGAGCTGCGCTGCTGGCAAAGTATGCGAAGGACATTGCAGGCAAACTGCCGGTATCGGAATCCGATTGGTATGGTGCGGTTGCCAAATATAGCGGCTCTCAAGAATTGTATTATGCACAGGATTTCGCTGATCAAGTGTTCCATACGATACAGCAAGGGATCGTACGGCAAACTCCGGAAGGTCAGGCGCTACGCCTCACATCCAAGGAAGTAAAGCCAAACCCAGCCACCTTACAGAGTCTGCAACTGCATTCAACAATATCAAGCAGCGCCGATTGCCCTTCCCTACTACCTTGCAGGTCTATTCCTGCAGCCTATCAGCAGAACGGGGATGACCCGTCAGACTATTCCAACTATGATCTTGCAGACCGTCCTACATTCGGGCCAGATATCCGCTTTATTGTCATTCATGATACGGAAGAAACATATCGAGACACCATTGGCATTTTTGCAAATCCGAAGAAGAGCGTGGCCGCCCACTATGTTGTTCGCTCATTTGATGGCGATGTAACGCAAATGGTTAACAACAAAGACGTGCCATGGCATGCAGGCAACTATTACTTCAATATGCACTCCATCGGCATCGAGCATGAAGGCTATGCGATGGAAGGAGCAACCTGGTACTCCGAACGGCTTTATCGCTCTTCTGCCGCACTCGTTCAGTATTTGGGAGAGAAGTATGATATACCGCTGGATCGAGCACATATCATTGGGCACAACGAGATTCCAGGGCTTACTCCGAAGCGAACACCGGCAATGCATCAGGATCCCGGTCCATTCTGGGATTGGGAGCATTATATGGAGCTGGTTGGAGCACCGCTTGGCACCATGCATAGCCTCAAAGACATCGTGACAATCAAGCCTAATTTTAAGAGTAATTTACCTGAAGTTCAGGATGCTCCGCTCCAACCGACGAACTTCGTTTATTTGTATAAGGAGCCACAGTTTGATGCGGATTTAATTGATGACCCCGCTCTTGCCGTTCAGAACAAGAAAGACGGGCTAAGCATAGGCGCTAAGGCGACGACAGGGCAAACGTTCTCATTCGCTGGAGAGCTGGGGAACTGGACAGCAATCTGGTACGGTGGACAAAAGGCATGGTTCTATAATCCGGCAGGAAGCAATGCGATAGCGGGTTCAGGTGAGCTCATTACTCCGAAAGCGGGCACAGCTTCTATTCCGGTTTATGGTGCGGCCTACCCGGAAGCGGCAGCCTACCCTGCCGATGTAAAGCCTAATGAACTCGTACCGCTGCAGTACACGATTGCACAGGGACAATCGTATGTTGCCATTGAGAAGGTCAATGGCGATTATTACGAAGCCCCAGTATTCACGAAGGATCCTTATGCGACGAATAAGCACATTAAAGGCAAAGAGGCATTCTATCGCATCTTCTTCAATCACCGCTT
>Ga0209025_1002709_pt1 | contig 18036 bp, 22 predicted proteins | sample AraplaMF_Col_mLB_FD_184256 | JGI IMG/M metagenome (GOLD analysis project Ga0209025, IMG submission 184256) | Arabidopsis root microbial communities from the University of North Carolina, USA - plate scrape MF_Col_mLB (SPAdes) (version 2) | ecosystem: Host-associated > Plants > Roots > Endosphere... | reverse complement strand
TCCACTTGAACAACTTATGCATATGCCGCAGCACATTTTAATTCAAAAGTTAGTTGAATTAGAAAAACAAAATAAAGACGAAGAATAATACAGTCCTGTTTTGCAGGACTTTTTATTATTCTCTATTATATCACGTATGACTTCCCCGCTAAAATCCTTTAACGGATATACTATGATTCCATTTAATCTTTTTTCAAATATTTATAGTCAATTAAATGAAACCCCCTCTTTTAATAAAAGAGGGGGTTTCTTACTACTCGTTTCAGTTACTCAAATTATGCATTTTTCTTTTCTTTGTTAAAAATCATAAACAATTTATACAATCCTAAAGAAGCTGGAATATTCATAAATGCAAATGCCTCATAAGTATAATGAGGAGCTGTTTCCCATAGTAACAAGAAAGTAAATACCCCTAACGTACTAATCATCGCAATTCGTATAACTTCCGATTCATTTTCATCTTTCTTTTTATAAAGAATAATAGCTGCCAGAACAGCTACATAAACGAATAATTTGATAATATACGAATATACAGTAACGATTTTATAATTCGTTGTACTATAGTTCGATACGTAATTAGTTACAGTGTCGTTCTTCTGCTCAAACCATTGTCCAATACGGTACATAGAGAACTGGCTCGATACCCATTCTCTAGTTATTTTTTCATTTAAATGTTGTACATAACCCGTTACACCAAGTTCACTGAAACGCTGCACTATAACTTCTTTATTGTGTTCATTCAAATCCTTCGTATTCTTTATATTTTCATCATCAATATAATCTGCATCTGCCTGATTCCACACACCATACGTATCTTTGTTCAGACCCATTTTCACCCAATGAGTGAATGGAATTTTTTCAATTTCATTATCGGTACTGAGATTTAGCTTTGTCGTTATACCTTTAAAACTTATAATAAGAATTAAACAAAATAAAACACTACTTAACACCTTTACAGAATATTCCTTACGAAACTTAAAAATATTTTCAATTAAAATCGCTAACGCTACGGCTAATGCTGTCGGTCTTATAATATAAGTACAAGCTGCAAAAACCCCTAATAAAATCCATAAAATAATCTTCATTCTTTTGGTTTCCGCCGTTTTCAAGCACAAATATGTATACATCGTTGCTGAAATAAAAAATATTACTAATGTATGTGTATAGAAAACTGGCGCCTGCCAATATATAAAAATATTTAGCACAGATAACACGATCGATATGTGAGCAACTTTAAAATTTGTAATTTTTCTTACAATCAATACATTGAAAATAATACTACCTGTTATACACACTATTGGTAATATTTTTATCGCTAAATCTACGCTTCCTACCAATTTAGCAAAATATCCTCCTAATAATACAATATGTGTATTATATGGATAAAATAGAAGCTGCCCCATTTCTAAAAATTGATTATCTCCATTAAACACAGAGACAATCCCTTGTTTAAGGATGGCATAATCCCCTACAACAGGGTTAAATGCTATGGAAGTAATAATTATTTCCATCATCAAAATGATTATGATACCTAAAGCAATCATAATATTTGTGTACGTTCTTTTCATTTTATTAATAACCCATTTATAATACATAAAGAAGAGTGCAAATAAAAGCAACGTCGCCGCTATAACAGCACCGACTTTTTTTGGAGTATACTCCTCAGTGGGATAAGGAAATTCACCACTCATCAATATTGTTTTCGGGATAAAAAATTTACTTACTATCATTGAAAATATAGCTAAAAACACCGTCATAACAATGATTGGGTAAGCTCGATTCACTATTTTTTTAAAAGTCATTCATCCATTCTCCTATATCTTTAACTTTTCCCAATCAATAATACGTTATAGAGATGATGATGTCCAACCCACGTATTTCTTGTACATATCCTTATTTCCACTGCATTTTTCTATATAAATATGTATCGAAGTAAATAAAAAGAGCTCCCTAAAAGAAAGCTTCTAAATACTCTATAATTTATCTCACTATTTACAGACATTAAAAATCCCGGCTCACAATTTGGCAAGGACGTTAAGTGCAGGATGGGCCTCTACTAATTAAAGGCTCATTTTATTGCACATGTGGCGCGTCTCCTGAATTGTATAGTTCTTTCGCTTTTTCCTCCCCGAATGTAGTTAAAATATAATATTGCTCTTCTATCGCATCCATTTCTCTAGTAGCTTTACAAGTGTTACCTTCTTGAGCATCCGAGAAATAATTGTGATCTTCTACAATTTGACTAACGTCTTTTTTCGCCCATCTATCAGCAATTGCTAAAAGCTCATTTCTCTTCGCAAAGCTACTCTTATTTATGATTTTTTTAATTTTTCAGCATTATTTTGAACCATTGGGATAAATCCCGATTTTCGTTCTGCCACTACTTTTTGATGAGTCATGTGATGCATCGCTGTAATAACTTCGCTTTCAGTAGAATTTTCAGTAACATACACATCAACAAAGACTCCATCTACCTCTCTACCTACTATCGTCAGATCTTCTTTTTTATCTATTTGAGCACTCACTTCTTTATCTACTGGATTATCGGCAAGTTCTAACATTCCAAATGTAACCGCAACAGCAAGAACTCCCATAGCTGCTACTATTCCTAGCCAAGTTAATATTTTATTTTCCGTCTCCCTATGTATACCTATTTAATGGTCTTATAAAAAACTCACTTATATGTAACATTACTAAAAACAGGATTTATTTTCCATAATATCAAACAAGCCATTTTCATCTACCAAAATAATTTCAATAAAATTGATATTACTTCCCCTCTTTTTTTCAACAAAATAAAAAGACCAACGAATTCTAACATTCATTGGTCATTAAATAAAAAGTTCATTAGTTTTAAATTTAATATGGAGTATAAATTTAAAGAATGATTAAGCTTTACTAAAACTTAAATCCCTTACTACTTTTACTCTCAGCTAGCCTTATGTTCAAGTCTTAGCTTATCCGCAACCATTGCGATGAACTCGGAATTCGTAGGTTTTGCTTTTGACATGGATACTGTATAACCGAAAGCTTTAAACGTTGATATGTATACGTTTCTAACATTTTCTTTTCGTCCAATAAATACGCTAAATTTCACGCCCTTTATTGGTTTAGTTTTTTTAAATTCATTGGTAACATTACGTTACTAATGTGTATAAGAACATGATACATAACCACAGGGGCAAACGTCAATAGAATTAAATGATATCCTTGTACTGTTTCACGTTACTCTTTATTCAACTTCTTAATTTACAACTATACCCTTATTCCTATAATCTAAGTTGGTACGTATTCGAAGCTTTCCCCTGTCCTACTGTAACAGACAATAATCCCTGTTCTTTTAACCCTTTTATTGCCTTTGATGTTGTATTACGATTAGCCCGTAAATAGTCTTGTAACTGATTATAAGATAACTTTACTGGTGCTTTATCAGCTTCTAATTCTTTCATGATGTATAGTAACAATAGTTCTGTCTTATCTAAATTTGTTCGTTTAAATAATGCCAATGTTAATCCCCTTGTTCTTGTTCTTTATCTTTTATATAGAAACATCAGCTTTAATAGTACAAATAAATTACTATAAAATCAATAAAACATCCTATTATCTTTACAGCTACCAATTAAACATCTCAATAATCATCTTACTAGGCCTGACAGTCCAGAAGGAAATACCTTAATTACTCAATTAAAAACTTATTGCCAACATCGCTATAAAGCTTTAGTTAGAACCAAAGTCCTGTAATCCATATGGAAAATATCCCTAAATTTATTCTAGATATGATAAAATTTTTATATTAAAGAAAATAAGAAAGCGGGAGAAAAATTGAATGAAATTACCCAATTAATAAGTGAAAAAGCAAATCAACTTTTAAATAAGGAAGAAGGTTTTGATGTTGATTTTAAAAGGGATATGAAAGGATTAAAGCCGGAGGATTTAGTATCCTTTGCAAATTCTCCCTTAGGAGGGACAATTCTCGTTGGAGTCGATGAGTATACTGATGAACATGGGCAACAAAGAGGTAAGGTATACGGGTGTGTAATAAGTGATAGGGAAAAATTAGCTATCCTCGGTAAAGCAAGTGAATGCCGCCCGCCTGTTGATGTTGACATATTTTTAGAGAATGAAGGAACTGCTACAGCTTTTTATAGAATTGAAATCCCTAGCGGTCAGTATAAACCCTATTGTACAAACAAAGGACTGTACCAAATTAGGGGTGATGGACGGAATAACCCAATCACTCCCGAAAAACTCTTAGCTATGTATCTTGAAGTACAGGGTGAGACATTCTTTGACCGTTTTAAAGAAGCTACCCAGGATTTAAATAACGATTTACTTCAAACAAAAAATCAAGTTGATTCTCTAAACAGCAATTTAGACGAAATCCGAATCAAACTTAACAAGGATATTCAAGTAATATCGGCGGACCTAGAAGATTTTAGTCGTCGTGTCCATGGTCAGTTAAATGATATTTCGTATAGTGCTGATAATGCAAGTAATAATTCGGATGATGCTGCATTTGAATCACGAGATGTGAATTGGAAACTCGACTCACTAGAAAAAGAGGTAGAAGAAATAGCCGAAATTGTTAACACAATACGTAAACACTTTGAAATTGAACATCCACATATAACCAAAAGAAAAGATGACGTTATAAAAAAATCTAAAGAATTTTATCCAAAATTTAAACAAAATTCCTTAACAAAACATGGAGAAGAAATAAATGCAAATTCCTTATTTTCTGATTATAAAGAAGCACTTATGCGACATTTTATTGGTAAACAAAAAGTTAAACTTAAAGCTACGACTATTGAAAGTCTAATAAATCAAGTTCTTGAAGAACTTAAGTCGCAATAGACATTTTCTTTTATCCCACAATAAAAGGACGCCTTCCTAATATAAGAATAGCGTCCTTTTTACTTTATTATTTCTTTATACAAAAAACTTTTACCTATTACTAATCCTTGTTTCGGAAAGATTTTGCTACTTTAATTGCACGTTCCATACCTTGTATGTACATCTTATCCATGTCAATTGAATACTGAATTTTTTCCTGTTCACTATCATTTTCACAATTTCTTAGTTGATGTAACTTATCTTCGATATCCGTTTTACATTCTACGACTTCCTCGTATAATTTATTAATCATATCTTGTATTAAAGTCATGTTCTGTCCCCCTACTTATTAACGTTTCTCGCTTATCTATAAATTACAGTATTATCACTTCTATGTTCACTTTCGTCTATCCAATTTTTATAAAACTCTTCTCTCGTCATATCACCACAGGCAAATTCAAAAACGCTATTACCTAAATTCTCTAAAAGAATTTCATTTTGAATGTCGTATGTAAGTGCTACTGCTATCATATATTCAACATCACTAAACAAATCAATGTCAACATTTAACCCCTGTTCATGTGCCTTATCTAAAGGTTCATGAAGACGTTTATACATATCTAATAGTTCGCCAACTAAATCAATTTCATTTATATCCGTTCCTTCTCTATCAAAAAACAGCTGTTCCACCACTTCTTCTGACGTCATAGTCCCGTTTCGATAACTGTCTAAGAAATCTATTAAATATTTATGTTCGCCAGTAATTTTCTGTATTACTTCATATACTTCAGCGTCATCTATGAATTTTAATTCAATTCCTATTTCATCAAATTTAGTATACAGTTCTCCCAGCAGGCAATCATATTCAACTAACAAACTGACTATTCCTCTCATATCCATAGCTATCTCCCCTTTTTTACAATTAGAAAATGGAACTTTTTACTAAACCTACAATTATTGTATAACATATTATCTCAATTTTATATAAGGTATATTTCCCTTCAATTTGTTAAAAGTGTAGTGCATAACTACGTTTTAAGTAGTTCTTATAAAATTCATATTGAAAATTAATGCCTTTTGCGTTAAAAATCTCCCATAGAAACCGCTGTTCATCAGCTTCTTTTTCATTTTCTTTATGTGCTACTACTAGTAACATAAACTCCCTGAAGTGCTTCTCAGCTTGTCTAAAATATTTATTAGCTTCTTCTTTCAAACTTTCTATAAACTCTAACTTTAGGACTTGCACAAATTTCTCGTTTTTTAATTCAAATAATCCTTCCGTCTGTTCTTTCCATTCAATCTTATTAAACTTTATTTTTTAATATTTCGTTTTATTTTATTTTGTATGTTATATAGGTAGTACCAATTATTAGATAAAAAAGGACAAATAAAAAAGACACCCGCTAAGGTGCCCTCTTAATTACTCAGCTTCTTGTAGTGCGGTATCTACATACCATGCTTCTTTAATAATGTCAGTAGAAAGATGTTTCCAATTCTTACGGTCATGTACAAGAATGAATGGTCTTTGAAGCTGTGCTGCTAAACCTGTACGCTTTTTAATTGAAAATGTTTGTCCTTCAGGCATTCCGTCTTTAAAAACGATTTTAATTGTATGAACTAATTCTGCCATATGATTTCCCCCTTATTTTAATCCGAATTGTGCTTTAGCTTCTACTTTATCACCTTGGAATGTTACGTTAGCGTTAGCCCCTAAGCCTTTCTCGCCTTTCCCTGTGTACATTTGTGTTTTGTATTCGCCGTCACCAGCTTCAGATTGTAATTCGCTTTCATTACCAATTATAGCAACTACTTCCTCATGTGTCATGCCGTTCTGCTTCATTAAGTTCTTTCGTGCGTTGTAAAGAGTTGTCCACTTTTACCATACGCCTTTTCAATAATTCCTACCACTAGGACAATTTTGGGTTATAAAGTTGAATACATTACTCTCTAATAGCAATTATTCATTATATTAGAGAAGACCAATAAGAAAGCATAAAAATAGACGTACAGTAATTCGACCCTTGCCGTACGCCTTTCCGTTCATTATGCCAATAGAACTTTTTTAGATTTAACAGCTTAAGGTCATAACATGATTTTGAGAAGTTTCTACTATATAAAAAGAAAAAGACCGCCACAACCAGGCCCCCTTCTAATCTCTCACTATAAACTCCTGCTAGTAGCGTGTTTTTCTACGTATTTAACAGAAGGGGCTAGTAGAACAGTCTTATTAAATTATCAGACAATGACGAATCTGGAAAAATAATAACAAATTTGTTGAAAAGTCGGATGGGGCATATATAGACCCCGTACCCCCTGGGTGGTGGGTGTTGTGGTTTCATGTTGCGAAGTGCGTGCGAAATGGCATTGCATATGCCACTGGGAAAGGCATATATACCTAGTCCCAGATGGAACTCAATAACGCATCGAACGGAACACATCGTTCGAATCGCTTCGTAATGTCATACATACACACACATACACACACATACACAATGCATCAACCATGCGTTGCCATACACTATGTACTATGTATGTACCACTACGCAGTGACATCACATCACTTACTACAACGTACACCACTGCTACACATATACCTATCGCCTTACCTATACCTTTACTGCATACCGGTGTCATATACTAACATATTTGACACCGATGATCCCACATGATAAGATAGCACTATCAGTCTGTGTCATAATTCAGTACCATAAGTGACACCACAAAAAGGAGACGTTTATATATGAAATATGGTTACGCACGTGTTAGTACAGTTCACCAGGATTTAGAATCACAATTACAGACCTTAAACAGCGAGGGCTGTGAAGTTATTTATTCAGAAAAATATACTGGAAAGAATACGAACCGCCCGGAATTTACAGCTTTATTAGAAGTTTTAAAAGAGGGTGACACGCTAGTTGTAACTAAACTAGACAGACTAGCACGTAACACTAAAGAAGGTATTGAGATTGTAGAAATGTTATTTGAAAGAGGTGTCAAGGTTCACGTTTTAAACGTTGGGCTACTAGAGAATACGACAATGGGCCGTTTCTTCTTACAAACGATGTTAGCGGTGGCAGAAATGGAAAGAAACTTAATCCTGGAACGTACTGCTGAAGGAAAAGAAATTGCAAGGCAGAACCCAGACTATAAAGAAGGTAGACCTAACAAGTACACGACAAAACAAATGAATCATGCAATTCAACTATTAGAAACGCACAGCTACACACAAGTAGCAGAAAAGACAGGTATTAGTAAATCAACCTTAATAAGAGAAGTAAGAAAAAGAAAAGCAGCTGCACAATAGAAGCAGGTGTTTTTTTGTATAAGCTTACTTTTATATATTGAAACCAAAACTAATACCTGGTTAAAGGGAATCGGCACCGTTACAGGATTCTATTCAAAATAAAATTTTCAAACCTGGCCTAACAATTGCTATTAGGTATTCGCTTCATCAAAATTCGCTATGCTTCGTTAAATATAACGTCCCCGCCTTCAAATTCCGGCCAGTCTCCTTCTAATTCCATATCATCTAGCATTAATTCAGCCATTAACATAATTGCTGTTAGGTCTTTGTTGTAATCACCTTGCGGTAAATAATGAATAGGCCCTATTGCGTCGCCGTCTTTTTGCTTCAAAGCTAATTCCATAAGTAGCATGTGTTTCAATACTATATCGCCTGTGATTTCGTACGTATCGGAAACAGTAACGCTTTTGCGTTCACTGTCTCCTAAAATGCTTAAATATCCACTAATTTTACGCACCTGCAATAACCCCCGTACTATAAGTTTTAGATACCTTTAGCATAAACTCATTACAGAATTAACAGCACCCTATAAATTCTTACACAGCTGCTACAAACAAAAAAAGAGACAGCCCTATTTTAAGCTTACACCATTAACATAAATAGGCAGGTATAAATAGGCATATAGGTCACAACATGCCCAGTTAAAAAAACAAGAACATTGACGCCGTGCGGACTGGGGTCTGTGTGGAGTTTTCAAAACATGGCGTGTAACCGCGGCTTCATGGTATAATGTTACATTATAATTTTATTGTAGTGACTAAACAGAAGACTAAAAAAAAGCCTACATAGGATAATCTGTGAAACAAAAAAAGAGACGCTACCCCACATTTAAGGATAACGTCTACTGGTTACATGCCTATCTTTTTTCGTGAGTCTAATATGTCTTTCATTATTAAATCTTTACAGCCTAAATCTTCTCTGGCCGTCGTTTCTATCCTGCGGAGATTTTCACGAGTCACAAGGTTTTTAGCTGCCAGTTCCCTCGCCACCTCGTCTTCCCACGGTTTAACACTTTCTGGTGACTCTACAAAAGTAATCTCGTGTAACCTTTCCATTTTTTCTTCCTTTTCAGCTGCTGTCATTGTCTCTTGTCTCCTTTTGCACTCGATAAATTGATTCTTAACGGTTTCTTTTAGTTTATCTTCTACTCTAGTAACTTCCTGTACTTCATACGGCGATTTCGTTATAAACGTTTGAAGCTTTTCTAACAAGTCGCCTTTTACTTTTGTCATTGTTCCGGCCTTCTCTTTTCTTATTTTGCCCTTACATATTAGTAACGTATGTTATGACTAAAACAGACACTAACCGGACTAAAAAAACAAAAAAAATAGACCCTGGAATCATAACGGGATTTATTCCGCTACAATTTCCAGGGCCTACGAGTTAACCTCGTGTCGGTAAATATTTGATGTGATGTTCTTCATCAACACTACCTTTGATAATATCTTTTACAAGTTGTGTCGGCACTTCTAAGTAACTTCCGTGGAATCCATGGTTCCCGCGAGTATATACTACTGATACAGGTAACCAAGGCATAGATTTTCCAATCCCACCCACTTCAAGGATTTCAGCAAACTTCCAAGCAACACCATGATACTCATGTAATGATTCTGACTCAGCTTTAATAGTTTCTAAGTAGGCACGCTTTGCGGCTTCCATACGTCTATATGTTCTTTGTGTAGCTGCGTTTCGTTCCTCTTTAAATGCATCTTCCAGGGCTTTCGCTTCATTGGCTTTTGTCCATTCATATTTCTCCTTGAGATGCGTAATTACTAGAATTTCTTCCTGTAATTCTGTGATTTCCTTTTCTAGCTTTGTTTCTAATGTTTGAAGTCGTTTTGCGTCTTTGTCGTCACCATCCACATACTTCTTTACTAGTGCTTCTGGTAACTCTTCTTCTTGAATGAATCGTAATTCAAGTTGTTTGTCATTAAGTAACTGCGTCTTTTCATCAATGTTCTGTGTGATTTTTTCTAATCCATCAATAAAATCCTCATGAAAAGCAACTACTCTTTTAGCAGCGTTTCCAATTGCTGTGCGGCTTTTTCTTCCTGCGTTTGTTTCGGTTGTGGTACGTTCTTCCTTAATGCTTGGCATATTAATTCCTCCCGTTTATTTTCGTCTTCTTCATCAATTAAAATCATGTAATCAAAACGTGATTGTAAATCTTGGGCCTGCTGTATTGTTAGGTCGCGAACAACATTTCGTTTGAATGTGATTTCTCCATATGTGAAATCTTGCACCCTAATTTGTCCACCCGGTGTATAAAAAGCCGGGATAACTAAGGCAACTCTTTCGGCTTGTTTAGCAAAATACGCCTTGATAGCGTCTAGTCTTGACATGGTATGTCCTCCTTTTGTTCTAGTCTATGTACATAACAATTTCTATCGGCTGTATGACCTTCGTTTTTTACGTGATACGGCACGCGGTCACCAGCAACATCTAGCCATGTACACGATTGATAAGATTTAGTAATAAAATGATTTCTGTGTTCTCAACTCCGTTGTTTTTCCATAGTTCGATAAGGCTACGACGCTGGGAACTAGAGAAACCTTTACCGCGTACACCTAAATGATAATTTACATTACTAGGTGAACACGCTAACCTGTAAGCAACATCGTAATAAGTTAACCCTAATAATTGATTAATCTTTGTAATGGCTTCCCCGGTTAATTGGTTTGCAATAAAATCTGTTTGACTCATAAATGACACCTCACTTATTGTGTAATTTTTATATAGTGTAGAATTGGATTCAAAATGATTGTTATATACCTAGTATTTCTAATAGTCATGAAGGCAAAAGAAAGAAGGCCACTAATCCACCGAACGGAAAAGCAGCCCTGTTATTCTCTTTCTCTCTATCTCTCACAAAGAAACAGGAGAAGTACCAACTATGACAAAAGAAAACAACTTACAACAGCAAAAATACTAATAGAAAGAAAGGCGGGCCTACTACAGCCCATGTTTATACTATGGCAGGGGTTAAAGGATTTGAACCCTTACTAACAGTTTTGGAGACTGCGGTGCTGCTATTACACTAAACCCCTAGAGAATGAAAGAAACCCCGGCGACGAATACCGGGGAATCTCTTTTGATTACACCTAATGATTTTTGATAAACAATTTGAAGAAGAAATGCTTTTCTTGTCCTAATATATAGGGCGTGAAACATAGCTAAAGTACTACTAACTAAGATAGTCATTATATAAAAAAATATATTAACGCTATCACATCGCCGTTCTTACTTATCTTTCTTAGCATTTAATAAATGATAGCTATAGTATAGTAGTAAAAATATTTATCTTTCTGTTTCTATGTTTAAATAGCTACTATACCCTTTAGGGCAGACTTCACCATTAAACATAAATAACATAAAGATTAACGGCGTAACCTTAAAACCTAAATCTTTAATACATACAGTTATTAGCGTTACTTACTCTTATAGTGTATAGGGCGTTGAAAGCAGCTAAAATCCTACACGAAATCTAAGACTATACATTAGCAATAATCAGATAACTCTCAAAAACCTTGATACCACTAGCTTCACAGCGTTTATTACATTTTTGTTACAGAGGAGAAAAGGTCCTGTTTTTGTAGGACGAAATCCTCATATTTTTAGTATTTCATAGGTGTTATGACTAAAGTATGAGTAAAATATTTTTACTTTACTATGATTAAATATCTTTACCTACTGCCGCCACAACATAAAAAAGGGCCACCATAACAGCAGCCCTTCTTCACTAGTCAATTGATATTGTTATGTTTTTAAATTCCAGCTTAATAACCGGCTTTACGCTTGTTCCCTCGCACTCTTTAACAGCAGCCGTTATAAGTGTTTGCAGCTGGTCTACTGTTATAGACGTTACTTCGCGTATTGGCTGGCCCTGCGTGGCCCGTTTAGCCCTCCTTCTCTCTGCTATAGCCTTGTTTCTACATATACGACATTGTGCCAACTTCCCACCCGTATAGCTTCCCTCACGGCCTTTTGGTGCGTCTGGGAAGGATTCAATTGTTTTCACTTCCTGGCATTCTGTACACTCCTTACCTTTGCATATCTTCGCGTCCGATGTTTCGTAAACCAAGTAACCGCGTTTATTAGTTCTCACCTCTAATCTATCAATAAGGCCTGGTATGTCTTTTAAAAGCCTGTCTTCTTTTTTCATGTGTATCCCTCCTTTTTAGCTGTATATATTAGTAACGAAAAGATTAGACATAACAGATGATATTATGATTAATTAATTAAACTGTTAGCCCTCAGGGCAATCGTTATATATTAATTGAATTAGCTATACTATGAAAATAGGGCCACCGCTTTCAGCAGTGACCTAACTTACAAATGGTAAATAATCTGCACCATTTTCTGAATAAAAAATAATATTAAATCCATGCATTTAATGTGATATTATACATTGAACTCTTTGGGAGATTATCATTCATATTAATATTTAGGAGGATTTATGGACAACCAAAATAATAATAAAACAATAAATAAAATGGAAATCGTGGTCATGATTTTAGGATTAGTTTTACCGCTTTTCCTTCCAGCATTTTTAATGTTGGCATTAGGCAAATGGATGCCAGATGAAATTGCATACCCTGGAGTAATGTCATTATTCCTTTTATCTTTCGGATTATTCATCGTAGCGGCTATTTTCACAAAGATTTTAAGCCAATGCGGGTTGCCCGAAAAGAAATTACAAGAATTAGGTTTCCTTGGTTTTACAATTTCAGTAGTTTCAACATTCCTCTCAACATATGTAGGATATTTTGCAATTGCAAAGATTGGTTTAACGTCAGTTGTAGTATCGCCTCATGGTATTTTAATTATAGCGATTATTTCTACAATCATTTTAACTATTTTATTAAAAGTACTGGAAAAATTTGATACAGATACAGATACAGATACAGATACAAATAAATAATATATAAACATAAGACCATCGATTTAATGAATCGTTGGTTTTTTTCAAAATAAATGTTTCATTAAAAAAATGGCAAACGTCCAATATTAAATAAAAGTGATTATTGAGAGGGCTAGCATCACATTGCCATCAAGTTAAGGATTCAGAATTGCCCCAAAACGAAAAAGATAGGCTGAATGGTCATAAGTAATTGTAGAGAGATAATTTTTTGTTTAGGGGGTACTTCATAACCTTAGCTTGATGGTGATAGTCGAAAAACAAGAACACTAGTCTCAAATTTAATTTACTAGAACCCGTTAGGTGCTTCTTGCCCTTTATCATTTATTAGTTAATAGACATAAAAAAAGAGGTGCTACTAGTGGACAACAAACCACTAATAACACCTCTATATGTATTACACATGTGTATAGTTTTCTCTTAATTTCTTGATAGCACGGTCTAAGATTCGATGTGCTTTCTTTGCATCTGTGATACCTAACAATCTTCCTATTTGTGAAATATTCGTTATACCGTCTAGTATATGAAATTTTGCCACCTGTAACTCTAACCCTATCAATGTAGATTCTATGAATAGTTGAATTTGCGTTTCTGTTTCAAATTCTGTAAAAGAGTCACCGCCGTTCTCCACATAACTTTCATAAGAAGTAGCTACATGAAATAGCTTTTTCTCTTTTGGGCTTTTCTTCGTCAATCCTTCAGCACGTAACAAATCAATACATATGTTTCTACATGACCGTCTCAATAACTCAAATAGAAAGTACTTCTCGCTACCCGTATACGCTTCTATAACCTCCCAAACCTTTTCATGTAGGTAAGATTCAAAATCCTCTTTAGAAAGCCGTGTACTACCTCTGCGACTTTTCATAAAATGGGCTGCCGTTATACTAACTATAGTATTTAAAACCGATTCTACCCGGCCGTGTTCGTTAATTTCATAAAATGCATTGTATCTATCCTTATCCGTGCGGCCGTTAAATTCTATCCACTGTCTTTCTAACTTCTCTATGTACGGCTTGTTAACAGTCCATTCAAGACGCTTTTTCTTTGCTGCTTCTTCTCTGCGTCTGGTATCTTCCTTGATTTCCTCTAATAATTTATCTCTATCAACTTTACTTACCAATTTCATTTTCTTTAACTCTCCCCGTCTTCGCTAATTTTGTCCTTACACATAATTAACGTAGAGAAAAATGGGAACAGACGAAAAAGAATAAAAAGTTTCTTAGAAAGTGCCAAAAATGTATCATATTTTACGCATTCTATATTGTAATTAACTAACGGGAATAATATACACTACTATATATACAGTAATACAGTAATAACGACTATAACGCCATAACCCACATAATAGTATTAAACTAATAGAAGTATAGATGTACTAGTTAATTACTTACGTTTTAATATATTTTTTACTCTAGTATTATGAATCATTTTCATTTCTTCATCTAAAGCCGTTGCAGCTGCTACAGGGCTAATTAACCCCTTTTCTTTGTATCTTCTAGCAATTGATTGATAAACTTCAATATCCTCTAATTCGCTAAATTGAAATCCCCATGCATCAACCACAATTACACTCGATACTACAGGAAATCCCTCATTCACCATAGCTTGAACGCATTCTCCTTTATATTGAAAATAACCAAGTGTGTCTTCATGTAATGTACGATATGCCCTTATAAAAGCCATAATACTTCCCCCCTTTAAACATTTTCACCCCATTCTACCATTAATTGCCTCCTAAGCTGCTAGGTTATTTTTTAACCTATAGGTGTACTTCTTATATCAGTTTTCCTATTTCGGACTATCTGTGCATGTTGAAAGATTTAGGGAAGGAATTGTACTACTAATCACATTTAAATCGCTTTAAAAATAGAAAAAGGAACATGGATTATCTCCACATTCCTTTTTCAAGTTGCTATATGTTCATTAACAGTTGTTTAATAAATTCAAAAGTTGCACCAGACCCTACTACAGCAGAAATAATCACTTCAAAATTAACATGAAAAGATATTTCTGTTGTATCTGAATCCTTCTTATAGAAGAACTTGAACATATACAACCACCACCTATTTGTACAGCATTTTCGATATAAATTAAAAAATCCCTTTATAATTCATGCAAATGGCGACCACTTTAAAAGCGGTTGATGGTTGCAAATTAAATGAACCTTCTATATTATCTCAGATTATTTCTAAACAAACAAGTGTTTCTATGTAAAATATTTCTATAATTCTATTTTTATTCTCTTTCTCTCATTTTGACTAATAGTTCTTCATCTATATACCGTTTAATCCTTATTTTCCTCTATCTTAGTTAGTGGTAGCTACTTTAATTGTCCTCTAGCCGTGGATAGTGGAATAAATCACTTGACGGTTTTTAACGCCCTTTGACATGGTGAAGCGGGGATTGTAGAAACGGCTGATAGCATAGTTATCCCCTAGTTTTTCAAAGTTAAAAATAACTAAGAAAGCTAGAAGGGATAAGTGCTAACATGGCTTGCGTTATGCAGTGTCCGTATGCTTGCCCTGTTCACTCAATGACTTTCATCATATACACCCTTTTTCTATGGCTTGTCCTTGTAATATCGTCCCTACACGACAAACTGAATGCACTCCCTAGCACCGCAATGCTAACGATAACCACCCGAACCTTTTAGAGAATCGTCCCTGGGCAAGTTCTCGCCCACCCTCACCAGAAGAACAGGATTCCAATAAGGGGTGCTATCCTTGTAGAAGCATACTAGGCACTTCCTGCACGACCGATAACAAGCCAAGCCGTAATTATCCCAACGTTATACGTGTCCATAATTACGGTAAACAGTTTTTAGCGTGGTTTACAGGCAATTCCACGTTCGGAAATCCTGTAACTCAGCACCTAAAAATTGCAGCACTTAAGAAGCCTTGCATTCCTCGAATTTTTTCGATAAAATGAAGGTACTGAATGACAAGATTGTCCGTTATTTAATTGTTGTTGAATGCACGGATTGTCCGTTATTTAGTTTTGAATTTAAACTTTTAATTTTTGGTCGCCTACTGCAATAGGCGGCCTTTCTCTTTGCTTTAAACTTTCAAGTGATTTAATGGTGAATGTTTTTGATATTTCTTACCTATTTCTGAATCTGTAAAATCTAAATAAGCTTTTTGAGTTACCTCTACACTAGAATGACCTAAAATACGTGATAATGAGACCCAGTCTCCACCATTCAGAATATAATACTTAGCAAAATTATTACGTAGTTGGTGCGGGTGTATTGATACCCCTACTCGTTTCCCCGCTTCACGTAAAGATTTTTCAAAGTTTCGTACTTCTAATTGTGTTCCTCGAATTGTAGGGAACATATAATCACTATTTGAATAACGGTCTCGATACAATAACCACCTTTTTAAATCATTGGCCATTTTAAACGAGAAGTACGTGTAACGTTGCTGCTTATTTTTCGAGTTCTCAATTAAAATTGCTTTATGCTTAAAATCAATCTTTTCAGGACATAACTCTAAACACTCTGATATTCTCATTCCTGTATCCAGTAGCAAACGAGTAACAATCCAATTACGATAACCATGAAATGTAGTCACATCAAAAACTCTTAATACGCGTATGATTTCATCTTCCGTCAACAAAGGTTTTTGCTTACGTTTCGGTTTAATATTTTGAATGCTTTCGACAGGATTTATTTTGATTTCTCGTTCTACCTGGAATAAAAAATTAAAAAACACTTTGATATTACGTAAATAGTTAGCAATCGTTGTATCGCTTAGTGGCTTTTTGTAATCCGTCCGGTTATGCGGGCGATTAATATCATTAGCTATTGTTGTAGCAGCCACGGTGTACTTTCCACGTTCCTTTAAATACTTAATATACTGCCGAATGTGTACGGCCTTTACCTTCCCCGCTTCCTCCACTTGATACGTCTCTCTCATGTACAATAAAAATAAATTTAGCGTCTGGTCATAGCTTTTCAGCGTTTTAGTCGACAAATTTTTACTTGAACAATACAACATAAAATTATCTAGCTGTAATTCAAATTCAGTCAAAACAAAAAACACCGCCTCTCATTAGTTTGATTTACAAACCAATAAAAGACGGTGTTTATTAAAATGCATTAACATTATTTGTTGGTACGAAAAGAAGTTTGTTGGTAACTTTACATTACCACTAAACAATCAAAAATACTGTTATATCAACATTTACGAAGCCTTATGTTCAAGTCTCAACTTATCCGCAACCATTGCGATAAACTCGGAATTCGTAGGTTTTGCTTTTGACATGGATACTGTATAACCAAATAAGGACGAAATAGAATCAATATTCCCACGACTCCATGCTACTTCAATTGCGTGACGGATTGCACGCTCGACACGGCTTGCTGTTGTATTATATTTCTTTGCAATATCTGGATACAATACTTTCGTAATAGATCCAAGTAATTCGATATCGTTGTACACCATAGAGATTGCTTCTCTTAAGTACATATACCCTTTAATATGAGCAGGCACACCAATTTCATGAATGATACTCGTAATGCTCGCATCTAAGTTTTTCGGTTTTCCATCTATTGTCGTTGCTGAACGGAAAGATGGAAGTGGACGTTTAATGGTAGCGTTCGCCTTACCGCTCACTTGACGAATATGACTCGTTAAATTCTCCATATCAAATGGTTTTAATATGAAATAAGAAGCACCTAAGTCAACTGCTTTTTTCGTCACATCTTCTTGTCCAAATGCTGTCAACATAATTACGCTAGGCTGTCTTAGCCTTTCAATATGTCGCATTTTCTCTAATACAGCTAACCCATCTAAATGTGGCATAATAATGTCTAAAACAAGTACATCCGGCTGCTTATCTGTTAATAAATTTAAACACTCTTGACCATTATAAGCAGTACCGATTACTTCCATATCATCTTGAGCAGCTACATAACTCTCTAGCATTGATACTAATTCTTTATTATCATCCACAAGACATACTTTAATTTTCTCCA